>OLSN01000927.1_pt1 | contig 28576 bp, 29 predicted proteins | sample 1672411 | NCBI WGS metagenome assembly OLSN01 (sample SAMEA3136683, study PRJEB25190) | human gut metagenome | biome: human gut; feature: human-associated habitat; material: faeces | place: Austria | collected 2013 | reverse complement strand
AGGCAAGGGTCTGCAAAACCCTCATTCGGCAGTTCAAATCTGCCCGTCACCTCCAAAACTCCCGCAGGCAGGTCGCTCGCGGGAGTTTTTCTGCATATGGCCCCTTGGATTTTGTGCGATAGTTGATTCCCCATAAAAATAAGTGACGATATGAAAGTCTCATGCCCTGTAAGCGTGCATAACAAAATGCTTACGGGGCGTTTTGCTTTCCGGCAAAAATATATTACCTTGCGCCTTTCATTGTAAAAACAACAGGTATTGTTTTTAGCAGGCACCAAAGGTCAAACAGTACAGAGCAGTGATTGATATAGATCAAATCATATTTGAGCTTTTCTGCAGGGCTCAAATCATAGCCGCCATTGACCTGCGCGTAACCAGTCAGGCCCGGCATAACCTGCATACGGCTGCGGAAGTTCTCGACTTTGCCGTCAAGGTCGTCATAAACAGTGGGGCGTTCGGGGCGCGGGCCAACAAAGCTCATTTCGCCCATAAAGATGTTGAGCAGCTGCGGCAGTTCGTCCAGGTGGGTCAGGCGCAGGATATGGCCAACGCGGGTAATGCGTGTGTCGTTTTCACTGGTCCACTTCGCATCATCCGGGGTAGTGCTTTGCTGCATAGAACGGAATTTGTAGATAGTAAAAGGCTTCCCGCCGTATCCAAGCCGTATTTGTGTGTAAATGATCTTGCCGGGGGAATCCAGCCAAACAACAAGCGCAATCACAGCCATGAGCAGCGCGCAGGTAACAAGCAGAACCAAAGAAAATACAAGATCAAACCCGCGTTTGAGGATGAGATAGCTCATCCTGCGCAGTAAAGGTACAAAAGATGAGCAGCTGACGGGGCGGGGTTCCATAGCCGAATGATACATGCGGCATCGACCTTTCTGAAATGTATGGGGCCTGGCAAATACAACAAAAGCTATTTACAATGTTAACCCAAAATATACTCAAAATCAATATGTTTCGACAAGATTCATGAAGAAATATTATGAGTGTACGTTAAAATACAGTATAAAGATACATCTGATATGAATTTTTATGTTTGAACGAAGAAAAAAGCTCCCAACTTGTACCAGCTGGGAGCAAATGATGATGAAAAGGAGACGTTAATAGATTGCACATCCGCGTCTGCTGTTTTCTTTTACCAGATAAAGAGCTTTGTCAGCATCCTTGAAGATGAATCTGCTCGATTTTTTGCGGTCAGTAAAAGCAACTCCAACGCTGATAGAAACAGGGGAAAGACCGGAGTCTTTCTTGGGGAGTTCATCGTTGATAAAACTGCTGCCATCAATAATATCGTCGAGGAAATACGCAAATTTGCGATAAATAAGAGGAATTGAACTATAAAAAACAATGTCCTCTGCTGCTTGCGACGGGAATGTCTGCTGCCATATTTTTGACCGGATGCCAGAAAGCAGAAACACAGCCTGAACAGGCAGCGTAGAATGGAAGGTCTGCTCCGCCCATGGATACCGCTGCACAGCAGGAATTGACTGTTTACGGCAGTTGGTCCAACTTTGAAGCTGTTGCGCTGGACTGGAACAAGATTTACCCCAACATTTACTATCAGCTATTCCAAAATTGATGACTGTAATAAACAGTTGGATGCGATTGTGACAGCGGCAGAAAAATCGGATGTGGTTTTGTTTGGAACAACGGATTACTATTATTGACCTGGAGTTTGAAACCATGTTTGAGCTGTTGGAGAACAGCTGCATTGACCATGACCTTGATATGAGCATTGCAACTGATTGATAGCGCCTTTAATGATACCCTGTGGAATATCGCAACAGGTGACCTGACCACTGTGCAGGATGCAGAAAAGGACTTTGAGGAGCGCTTGGTAAGCTATCATGCAGCGCAAAGCAGTTGAGCTGCATGGCAGTCTTGAATCGTAACCGGATGCAGTTATAATTGAATAAAAAATAACACAGCTCCGCAGGGCCAACGTATGAATGCGTATGCCCGGCGGGGCTGCACGAGTAGAAAATGAATGCTTGCCAAAACAGATGAAATAGGCTAGAATAACAACGAATAATTCACGGCAGCCTGTAGCGGTCTGCCATGGTGGAGATGAACATGATTAAAACTGCTGCGGCAAGTAAAAAAAGGTCAAAAGGCCTCCTTTGCCGCTTTCGCTGCGCGATTGAACAGATCGCGGTTTCGACCAACGATAATCTTTCGGTCAATAATGATATCAGCGTTTCGCTGTCCATCACGTTCTATGAAAAGCAGATCGAAAAATAAGCTGCCGCCAAACGCTTGACAAAAGCGGCAACATATGCTAATTTAATAAGCAGTTAAATGCAAGGACGGGAACGAGTAACCGTTTTGCTGTATGCGAAAGAGAGGCCCCGGTTGGTGTAAGGGACTGGCAGGCAAAGCGGTGAATACATCCCTGAGCAGCAGGCTGAACGCCTTTGATTAAAGGCTGTTAGGCTGGGCCGTGTGCGCACGTTACAGCGTTTGGGTGTCGCAGTTGTACACTTTGGCTGCCGCACCCGCGAAGGCCCGCCGCCGTGAGACACGGGCAAACAGAGGTGGTACCGCGTATTTGATCGCCCTCTGCCAAATTCAACATTTGGCAGGGGCGTTTTATTTTTTGCCCTTGCCGCACAAACCAAGGAGGATGCACCCCATGACCATTTATGACGAACTGAAAGCCCGCGGCCTGATTGCCCAGGTAACGGACGAGGAAGAAATCAAGGAAGTAATCAACAACGGCAAGGCTACTTTCTACATCGGCTTTGACTGCACAGCCGACAGCCTGACCGCCGGCCACTTTATGGCCCTGACCCTGATGAAGCGCCTGCAGATGGCAGGCAACAAGCCCATTGCCCTGATTGGCGGCGGCACCACCATGATCGGTGACCCTTCTGGCCGTACCGACATGCGCAAAATGCTGACCAAAGAGGACATTGACCATAACGCCGAGTGCTTTAAGCGCCAGATGGAGCGCTTTATTGAGTTTGGCGAAGGCAAGGCTATGATGCTGAACAACGCTGACTGGCTGCTGAACCTGAACTACATTGAGCTGCTGCGTGAAGTTGGCCCCTGCTTCAGCGTGAACAACATGCTGCGCGCCGAATGCTACAAGCAGCGCATGGAGAAGGGCCTGTCCTTCCTGGAATTCAACTACATGATCATGCAGAGCTACGACTTCTACCACCTGTTCCAAAATTACGGCTGCAACATGGAGTTTGGCGGTGACGACCAGTGGAGCAACATGCTGGGCGGCACCGAGCTGATCCGCCGCAAGCTGGGCAAGGATGCTTACGCTATGACTATCACGCTGCTGACCGACAGCCAGGGCAAAAAGATGGGTAAGACCGCCGGCAATGCCGTTTGGCTTGACCCCAACAAGACCAGCCCGTTCGAGTTCTACCAGTACTGGCGCAATGTCGGCGATGCTGATGTACTCAAGTGCATCCGCATGCTGACCTTCCTGCCGCTGGAGCAGATCGATGAGATGGATCACTGGGAAGGTGAGCAGCTCAACAAGGCCAAGGAGATCCTGGCCTACGAGCTGACCAAGATGGTCCACGGCGAGGAAGAAGCCGAGAAGGCCCAGGCCACTGCCCGCGGCCTGTTCAGTGGTGATGCTGACCACGAGAACATGCCCGCCACCCAGCTGGATGCCTCCCTCGTCAAGGACGGCACCGTCGGTCTGCTGGCTGCCATGGTCGCCGCTGGCCTGTGCGGCTCGAACCGTGAGGCCCGCCAGCTGGTCCAGCAGGGTGGTGTTCTGGTGGATGGCGAGAAAGTCACTGACCCGAAGGCTGCCCTGACCGTCGAAGCGTTGAACAAGGGCGTTGTCATTAAAAAGGGTAAAAAGGTCTACCACAAAGTGACCCTATAATACGCAATAAAGCAGGCCGCTGCCGCCGGAGACACCGTAAGTTCCCGGGGCGGTGGCCTTTTTTACAGGAATTACGCAGATTACTTGCCCCCATTGCAGATTTGGGATATAATAAGGGCAGTCGTTGAATTTGTAGCCGGAGGAACCCCATGCCTAAAGATAAGCTGAAAACGATCTACGTCTGCAACCAGTGCGGCGAGACCAGTCCCCGGTGGATGGGCCGCTGCCCCTCCTGCGGGGCGTGGAATACGATGACCGAGGATGTAGTGGCGGAACCGACCAAAAGCAGTTCCCGCGCCGCAGCCCCCGTCCGCGTGACCGGTCAGACGAGCCTGACGCCCCAAAAGCTGAAAAACATCAGCACCACCGAGGAGAAAAGCCGCATCGTCACCGGCATCAGTGAGCTGGATCGCGTACTGGGCGGCGGCATCGTCATCGGCAGCGTTACGCTTATCGGCGGCGAGCCGGGCATTGGCAAATCCACGATTTTGCTGCAGCTTTGCGGCGAGGTCAGCAAAACCAAAAACGTGCTCTATGTCACGGGCGAGGAATCGGTGCGACAGATCAAACTCCGCGCTGTGCGTCTGAACGTGCCTGAGGACAACGTTTCGCTGGTGGCAGAAAGCGACGTGGACGAGATCTGCGGTCTGATCGAATCTATGAAGCCGGACCTCGTAGTCATCGACTCCATCCAGACGATGCGCTGCACCGATATTTCCTCTTCGGCTGGCACAGTCAGCCAGGTCAAGGAAAGCTCGGCCCGCTTTTTAAATGTAGCCAAAACGCTGGAAATTCCCACCTTCATCGTGGGCCACGTCAACAAGGATGGCGCCATCGCAGGCCCCAAAGTCATGGAGCATATCGTGGATACGGTGCTGTACTTTGAGGGCGACAAGACCCTGCCGTACCGCGTACTGCGCGCGGTCAAAAACCGCTATGGCTCCACCAACGAAATCGGTATGTTCGATATGACCGGCCGCGGCCTTGCCCAGATCGAGAACCCCTCCCAGGTCATGCTGGAGGGCCGTCCTCTGGGAATCAGCGGTACATGCGTGGCCTGCGTGATGGAAGGCACCCGCCCGGTGCTCAGTGAAGTACAGGCGTTGGCCACCAAGACCAGTTTTCCCAGCCCCCGGCGGACGGCCAGCGGCTTTGACTATAACCGCATGTACCTGCTGCTGGCGGTACTGGAAAAGCGCGCGGGGTATAACTTCTCCAGCCAGGATGTGTATGTTAACATCATTGGAGGCCTGAAGCTGGACGAGACCGCCTGCGACCTGCCGGTCTGTATTGCGATGGCATCCAGCTTTTTGGACCTGCCGGTGGGTGAAAAGACCATCGCTATCGGCGAAGTGGGCCTGGGCGGGGAAGTGCGCAGCGTGACGCACCTGGAGACCCGCCTGCGGGAAGCCCAGCGCGTGGGCTTTGATACAGCCATCGTACCCAAGCACAATTTAAAAATGATCGATCCGGCCCAGTTCCCGGGCCTCAAGCTGGTGGGTGTCTCCTACCTGCGTGAAGCGATCAACACGATAAAATTAAAGTGAGGAGAAAACCATGCCTGACCAGAATCAACCCAAAGCACCGGCGTTCAACCCGAAGCTGAAAGATGCCATCGTAGCGCTGAAAGCCGAAAACAACCCCAAAAACCTCAATGCCGTTCTCAACGAGCTGGTGCGCTCTCCGCTGCTGGCACCGGCCAACTTTGACCTGCAGGGTCAGTCTGCCCCTACGCCCGGCCCGGATGGCCGCGTGCAGTTGCCCCCCAACACCAAAATCAACCTCATCATGGTCAACAGCCCCGAGGGCAAACACTACTACCTGGGCTTCAGTGATTGGGATGCTGTACATGCATGGCAGAAGAACCCGGAGCAGGGCCGCCAGGTTATCATGCTGCGCTTTGATGATTTCGCCAATATGGTCTCGAAGAACCCAGATGCCTCCGGTATAGTCATCAACCCCGGCGAGAACAGCCTGCGCCTGGAGAAGCCACTGATCGAGTCCGTCAAAAAGCAGAGGGATGAGATTGCCAAGGCCCTGGCCCAGCAGCGCGCCGCTGTCACCCAGATCAAGCCGGGCGACAAAGTTACCATCGTGGAACCCAGCGTCCTGCCGGACGAGCTGGTCGACCCTATCTGCGAAGTGCTGGCTCAGGCTCCCGGCGTCGGCTCTGCCTACCTGCAGATCATGATCATCAACGATGAGGCCAAGAGCTACCTGCTGGTGCTGGACGGCCCCAAGGATGACAAGTTGTTTGCCGCCGTTGCCAAGGCAGCCCGCCCCTATCTGATGGGCCGCGAGAAGAAGATCGACCTGAATATCACCACGTCCATCTCTCCGCTGGGCCAGCAGGGCATGCGCGGCAGTGAGCCGTTCTACCGCAAGGGCATCGGTCGCATCATGGACGAGGACGACGACGAATAATCCTGTTTGTACATAGCAATGAAAACTGCACACCCGTAAAGCGTGAAAACTCTGCGGACGTGCAGTTTTTTATTCGGATTTTCTTGCATCTTGGCTGTAAAAATAGTACAATATACAATATATGTGTTTGTGCATCTGGCACAGGAATCCGAAGGTATGAGGTGTAGGATATGGTTTTGAGCATGACAGGCTACGGCCGCGCCGGCGCACTGCTGCACGGGCGTGACATCAAGGTGGAACTGCGCAGCGTCAATGCGCGTTTCTTTGAGTATTCTTCCCGATTGCCGCGCTCCTGCGCGTTTCTGGAAGACAAGCTGAAAAAGCTGGTGGCTTCCAGGGTCAGCCGCGGCAAGGTGGAATTAAGCCTTTCTATCCAGACGGTCACCGCCGCCGATACCGTGGTGTCGGTCAACTGGCAGCTGGCCGAGGGCTACCGCGCCGCCCTGAACGAGATGGTGGAACGGATGGACCTGAAAAACGATGTCTCCGTTGGTATGCTTTCGCGTTTCCCCGATGTGCTGACCCAGACTGCTGCCCCCACCAACGAGGAAGAACTCTGGCAAGATGTGCAGTCGGTGGCTGAAAAGGCCGTGGATGCCTTTGTGGCTATGCGCGCCGTCGAGGGCGAAAAGCTGAAAGAGGATGTGGCGGGCCGCCTCAATACCATCGAGACGCTGGTCGGCCAGATCGAGGAAAACAGCGCAGGCCGTGTGCAGGCTTACAGCGATAAGCTCTACGCCCGCCTGCAGGAACTGCTGGGCGACCGCAACATCGACGAAAGCCGCCTTGTTACTGAGGCTGCCATCTTTGCCGATAAGACCGCTATCGATGAGGAGACCGTCCGCCTGCACAGCCATGTGGCCCAGTACCGCGAGATCTTGGCCCTGGATGAGCCCATCGGCCGCAAGCTGGACTTTTTGACCCAGGAGTTGAACCGTGAGTCTAACACCATCGGCTCCAAGTGCCAGGATGTAGCCATCACCCGCCTGGTGGTGGAGCTGAAATCCGAGATTGAGAAGATTCGCGAACAGATCCAGAACATTGAGTAAGCGGGGGCATCCATGAAACTGATCAATATCGGCTTTGGCAATATGGTCAATGCAGACCGCGTCATTGGCATCGTCAGCCCGGATTCGGCACCTATCAAGCGCCTGGTGCAGGATGCCCGCGAGAAGGGCGCTTTGATCGATGCTTCCTACGGCCGCAGGACCCAGGCGGTGCTTATCATGGACTCGGATCACATAATTTTGTCCGGCATCCCGCTGGAAAGTATTACCGGCCGCTTTGCCCAGGAAGAAGAAAGCTGAAAGGGAGTATAGAGTATGAAAGGTGAAAAGTATCTGTTTGTTGTCTCCGGCCCGTCCGGCACCGGCAAGGACACCGTCGTGGCAAGCCTGCTGAAAAAACACCCGGAGATCCAGCACACCGTCTCCGCCACCACCCGCACCCCGCGTGAGGGCGAGAAGGACGGCATCAACTACCATTTCATGACGGTAGCTGATTTCGAGGATCATCTGGCCCATGGCCAGATTGTCGAGCACACCAAATACTGCGAAAACTACTACGGTACCATGCGCAGCGAGATTGAGGGCCGCATGGCACTGGGCATCCCGGTGATTTTGGTCATCGAGGTCGAAGGCGCAGGCAACATCAAAAAGATGTACCCCGGTGCCACCACGATTTTTGTGCTGCCCCCGGATATGAAAGAGCTGGAGCGCCGCCTGCGCAACCGCGGTACGGAAAATGAGGAGACCATCCAGCGCCGCTTAAAGCGTGCCGAGACCGAGATTGCCAACTCCGTCAACTACGACGAGCATGTGGTCAATGTCGAGGTCGACAGCTGCGCTGAGAGCATCTACTCCATCATCCAGTTCAAGCTTAAGCACGGCGCAGCCGAATGAGTTTGCAGATTGCCCAGGCGGCGGTAGATGATGCGACGATCCACTTTGATAAACTGTATTCCTACTGCATCCCGCCGCGGTTAAACGATAAAGTCTGGCCCGGCAGCATGGTGTTAGTGCCCTTTGGCCGGGGAAATAAGCCCCGGATGGCGGTGGTGCTCTCGGTAGCGGAGCTGCCGGAGGGCGCCGACACCCAAAAGTTGAAAACGCTGTACGATGCCGCCCCGGCGGAAGCTCGGCTGACGCCGGACTTGCTGGACCTGGTGCGATTTTTGAAAGATCGCACCTTCTGTACCTGGTTCGAGGCCGTCAAGGCGGTTATCCCATACGGTGCCCAGTACCGTGCTGTCGTGGGAAACGGCCGCCCCGTGATGCAGAACCGGCTGTCCCGCTCGACCGAGCGACTTTACACGCTGGCAGGGGAGCTGCCCGCCAAGCCGAAGCCCGGTCCGCGTCAGCTGGCGGCGATGGAAGCGCTGAGCACCGGCCCCAAGACAGCCCGCCAGCTGGATGAGGCAGGCATCTCCAAGGCAACGCTGGACACCCTTTGCAAAAAGGGCGTGCTCACGGTGGCCGAGCAGGATAAGTCGCTGGATCTTTTCGCGGACATTCCATTCGACCCGCAGCCGCTGACCCTCTCCGAAGAACAGCAGAAAGCCTTTGCGGCGCTGCTGCCGGACTTGGAGGACGACAAGCCCCACGCAGCGCTGCTGCACGGTGTGACCGGCAGCGGTAAAACGGTGGTATTTTTAAAGCTCATCGAACGCACGCTGGAACTGGGCCGCCGCGCCCTGGTGCTGGTACCGGAGATCAGCTTAACACCGCAGATGATCCACCGCTTAAAATCCACCTTTGGCAGCCGCCTGGCGGTACAGCACTCGGCACTCAACAACACCGAGCGGCTGCTCCAGTGGCGGATGATCCAGCAGGGGAATGCCGACATCGTGGTCGGCACCCGCAGCGCGGTCTTCTCGCCGCTGCAAAATTTAGGGCTTATCATCGTGGATGAGGAGCAGGAACACACCTACCAGAGTGAATCTGCCCCCCGCTACGATGCCCACGACATCGCCAAAAAGCGTGCTGTCATGGAAAACGCCCTGCTGGTCTTTGCCTCGGCCACACCGTTGACCGAGACCTACCACGCCGCTCAAAGCGGCAAACTGAAACTTGTTACCCTCACCCAGCGCTACGGCGGCTGCCCGCTGCCCAGCGTGGATTTCATCGATATGCGCGCCGAGCTGACGGCAGGCAACTCCCGGGAGGTCAGCCGCCGCCTGGCACGCGAGCTGCAGGAGAATCTCGATAATGGGGAACAGAGCATCCTGCTCTTAAATCGCCGGGGCTACCGCACCATCGGCATGTGCACCGATTGCGGCCACGTGCTGAAATGCCCCAACTGCAGTGTGCCGCTGGTCTACCACAAACCCCAGCAGGCGCTGATGTGCCACCACTGCGGCCAAACGGTGCATCCGCTGCCGACGCTCTGCCCCGAGTGCGGCGGAAAGATCCACTACAGCGGCTTCGGCACCCAGCGTGTTGAGGAAGAACTGGCGGAACTTCTGCCCAGCGCCCGCATTTTGCGGATGGACCAGGACTCTACCGGCAAAAAAAACGCCCACGAAACGATGCTGGCCCAGTTTGCCCGGCACGAGTACGACATCCTGCTTGGCACCCAGATGGTAGCCAAGGGGCTGGACTTTGAAAAAGTTACACTCGTCGGTGTGCTGGGCATCGACTCGCTGCTGTTCGGGCAGGGCTTCCGCGCCTACGAGAGCGTGTTCAGCCTGGTCACGCAGGTCATCGGCCGCGGCGGCCGCGCCGCGCTGCCCGGCCGCGCACTGATACAAACAGCCGTGCCGGACCACCCCGTTTTACAGTTGGCCGCCGCCCAGGATTACGAGGCTTACTACCGCGAGGAAATCACCTTCCGTAAGTTTGGCCTGTATCCGCCGTTCTGCGCGTTTTGCGTTATTGGCTTTGTGGGGGCGCAGGAGGGGGCCGTGCTCATCGCGGCCCAGCGTTTCGGCTCGCTGTTGGCGGAACGTGCCGCCCAGCGCCCCGGCCTGCCGCTGCGCATCTTAGGCCCGGCCCCCATGAACATTACGATGCTGAACGGAAAATTCCGTTATAAGCTGACGTTGAAATGCCGCAACGATACCGCGTTCCGCACCCTTTTGCGTGAAACACTGGATGCTTACGCCAAAGAAAAACTACCGCAGAAAGCGTCCGTGATCGTGGATTTCAACTCCGACGGTGATTTATAAAATAGAACGTATTGAAAACAATTTTGGAGGTATTACCCATGGCACTTCGCACCATTGTACAGGACGGAGACCCGATTCTGAAAAAAGTCTGCCGCCCCGTCACGAAATTTGATGACCGCCTCGGCACCCTGCTGGACGATATGAAAGAGACCCTGATCGCCGCCAACGGCCTGGGGCTGGCTGGCCCGCAGGTGGGCATGATGCGCCGCCTGTTCATCTGCCTGGATGACCGTGACCTGCCCGAGGAGGTCCCCGCTAACTACGAGTACAAGTTCATCGAGTTCATCAACCCGGAGATCCTTGAGCTGAGCGATGAGCAGGTGGAACTGTACGAGGGATGCCTGTCTTTCCCCGGCCATAACGGCGCTATCAAGCGCTCCAAGCATGTCAAGGTAAAGGCCCAGGACCGCCACGGTGAGTGGTTTGAGATGGAGGCTGACGATATGCTGGCCCGCTGCATCCAGCACGAGAACAACCATCTGGACGGCATCACCATCATGGACCTGGCCGAGCATTTCTACGAAGACGATTACCCCGAAGAAAACGAGGACTGATATCATGCGTATCCTGTTCATGGGCACCCCGGATATTGCCGCTGCCAGCCTGCAAGCCCTGCTGGACGCCGGGCACGAGGTCTGCGCGGTATTTACCCGCCGCGATAAGCCGGTGGGCCGCAAGCAGATCCTGACGGCCCCGCCGGTCAAACAGCTGGCGGTGGAGCGTGGAATCCCGGTCTATCAGCCCCGCACTTTGCGGGACGGTTCTTCGGATGACATCATCCAGGAGCTGGCCCCGGAGATCATCGTGGTGGTGGCCTACGGCTGCATCATTCCGCCGCAGCTGTTGCATGTAGCCAAGTACGGCTGCATCAACCTGCATGTGTCGCTGCTACCCAAATACCGCGGCTCGGCACCTATCCAGTGGGCGGTGCTCAACGGTGACTCCGGGACCGGCGTTTCCATCATGCAGCTGGACGAAGGGCTGGACACCGGTGACGTGCTGATGGTCGAGCCAGTTGATATCGACCCCGAGGAGACCAGCGGTGAGCTGTTTGACCGCGTCAGCGCTGTCGGTGCCAAAACACTGGTCACGGCGCTGGAAAAGATCCCCGCCGGCGAGCTGAAACTCCAAAAGCAGGATGATGCCCAGGCCACGCTGGCCCCGCCGCTGACCAAGGAGATGGCACAGTTCCATTTCACCGAAGACGCAGCCCACATCCACAACTGGGTGCGTGGTATGAACCCCTGGCCGGTGGCTTGGTTTGCGCATGAGGGTAAGCGCATCAAGGTACAGGAGAGCCGCCTGGCGGAGAACCCACAGAATGCGGCCCCCGGCACCGTGCTGGCCCTTAAGCCCTTGACCATTGCCGCCACAAACGGCGCAGTGGCTCTGCTGACCGTTACGCCTGAGGGCGGCAAGCCGATGGCCGGCACCGCCTGGGCCGCCGGTAGGCGCTTAAAAGCGGGGGACCGCCTGTGACGCCCCGCCGCCTGGCCGTGAAGGCATTGATCCACCAGGAACAGGCCGGTTACGCCAACCTGGTGCTGGATGCCGAACTAAAAAAGTGTGACCCGCCCATGAACACCCGCGACGCCGCCTTTGCGGCCCGCATCTTTTACACCACGCTGGAGCGCCTGCCGCTGCTGGACTATACAATCGACCGCTACACCAAAAAGCCGGTCGCTAAACTGGACGCCCCGGTGCGTGCCGTGCTACGCAGCGGGTTGGCCCAGGCCAAGTATATGCAGGTGCCCATGTCGGCGGCGGTGAATGAATCCGTCCGACTGACGAAAGTCCTCGGCAAAAGCAGCGCCGCCGGTATGGTCAATGCCGTACTGCGCAAGGCCGTTGTGACCGAGGTACACGAGGACGATTTTGCCGCCCCACTGCAGCGCTTGGGCACCTATTACTGCCTGTCACCCGCGGTGGCAAAGCTGCTGTATAACCAGTACGGTGAAGAAGCCTTCGCCATGGCCGCCGCATTTTATGAGCGCCCTGCTACGGCCATCCGCGTCAACACCCTGCGCACCACCGACGAAGATCTGACCGATTTGCTGCACACCGAGGGCCACAGCGTCCGGCCCGGCCCATGGCCCCATGCGCTGCTGGTGGAGTTCAACGGCTCGCCCGCCGCAAGCCGGGCCTTTGCCAGGGGGCTTTTCCATGTGCAGGGCTTGGCCAGCCAGTTTGCTGCCCTCTGTGTGGGGGCACAGCCTGGCCAGAAAGTAGCGGACCTTTGTGCCGCGCCCGGAGGCAAAAGCCTGACGCTGGCCGAGTGCATGCAGAATCAAGGGAAACTAATCAGCGGTGAGTATGTGGAATCCCGCGTGCCGCTGCTGCGCAAAGCCTTTGCCCGCTGCGGTGTCACCTGTGCCGAAGCCGTGCAGAACGACGCTGCCCAGCTCCGCAGCGATTGGGGCAAATTCGACCGTATCCTGTGCGATGTGCCGTGTTCGGGTTTGGGCGTCATAGCCAAAAAGCCGGACATTCGCTATAAAGATTTGGACGGGATAGAGAATTTGCTGCTAAGCCAGCAGAAGATCCTGCAAAATGGCGCAGATTTACTTGCCGAAAACGGCCGATTGGTGTATTCTACCTGTACAGTCAATCGTGACGAAAACGAGGAACAGGTGAAAACTTTCCTCGAAAATAACCCGCGTTTCCACGTGGCTGTCCCCGCCTTGCAACTGCCTGGCATGCAGCAGGGCGAATATGGCACACTGTTTTTGCCGCATAAAACGGCCACTGACGGATTTTTTGCCGCTATTTTGGAAACAGAAAGTACACAATGATCGTTTATAATAGTAAAGAAGGGAGGAACGCAGCATGAGCGAAGCAACGAAGATTTGCCTATCCGATTTTACGCTGGACGCGCTGAGCGCGTATCTTGTCAGCCTGGGCCAGCCGAAATTCCGCGCCAAGCAGATTTTTAAATGGCTGCACCAGAAGCTTGTGACGGATTTTTCCCAGATGACCGACCAGCCCAAGACCCTGCTGGCACAACTTGCGGAAAATTGCACCATCGCAGCGCCCACCATCCGCCGCCGCCAGCAATCCAAGGACGGTACGGTCAAATATCTGCTGCAATTGGCCGATGGCAACTGCATCGAGACGGTTTTGATGCGCTACAAGTATGGCAACACGGTCTGCGTGTCCACCCAGGTGGGCTGCGCCATGGGCTGCCGCTTCTGCGCCTCTACCCAGGCAGGCCGCGTGCGGGATTTGACCGCGGGCGAGATCGCCTCAGAAATTTACACCGTACAGAAGGACTCCGGAGAGCGGGTCTCTCACATCGTTTTAATGGGCATCGGTGAACCGCTGCACAATTTTAACAATGTGATGGACTTTTTGGAGATCATCTCCTGCCCGGAGGGTGTCAACATCGGCATGCGCAACATCAGCCTGTCCACCTGCGGCCTGGTGCCCAAGATCGACGAGCTGGCCAAGCGCCATTTGCAGCTGACGCTTTCGGTCTCGCTGCATGCGCCGGATAACGTGACACGCTCCGGCATGATGCCCGTCAACGATGCGTTCCCGCTGGAGCAGCTGATCCCGGCCTGCCGCCGCTACCAGAAGGAGACCGGCCGCCGCATCAGCTTTGAGTATTCGATGGTGCGCGGCGTCAACGACAGCGATGAGATGGCCCAAAAGCTGGCCAACCTTATTAAAGGCATGGGCGCCCATGTGAACCTGATTCCCATCAACCCCGTGGACGGCAGCCCGTACTCCGCTACGGACGACGCCAACGTGCACCGCTTCCAGCAAAAGCTGGAAAGCCTGGGCGTAAACGCCACGGTGCGCCGCCGCTTGGGTACGGACATCAGTGCCGCTTGCGGTCAGCTGCGCCGCGAGGATGCCCAGCAGGCCGAAAATTGCTGAAAACTACGGAAAGGAACCAACCTGAATGAAGATTGCCGCAATTACTGACATCGGCAGCTGCCGCCAGGAAAACCAGGATAACTACTGCGCGCAGCAGCTGCCGGGCGGTACCGCCTGGGGCATTGTCTGCGATGGTATGGGTGGCGTCAATGGCGGGCGTATCGCCGCGCACATTGCCACCGATACGATGCAGCAGTATTTTGCCCGTCAGATGCGCTCCCTGCAGCCGGGCGGCGAGAAAAGCTTTATCATGCGCGGGTTTGATATTACCAACCGCGCCGTGTATGAAAAAGCCACCTCAGACCCTGAGATGATGGGCATGGGTACGACCGGCGTTTGTGCATATGCCGGCGGGGGGCTGGCGCATGTGGTCCATGCGGGTGACTCCCGCGCGTATCTTTTCCACGAGGGCGAGATGCGTCAGATCACGCGGGACCACTCAATGGTCCAGCAGTTGGTGGACAGCGGCAAGATCACTCGGGAACAGGCGGCCCAGCACCCCAAAAAGAACCTAATCACCCGGGCGTTGGGCGTTTCGGCCAATATCGTGCCGGAATATAACCGCTGCGAGATCGAAGTCGGCGACATTTTGCTGCTGTGCAGTGATGGCCTGACCAACATGATCTCGGATGAAGAGATTGCACTGGTGCTGCGGGAGGTCCCGTTCTTTGAGGCTCCCAGCATCTTAGTAGATAGAGCTTTGCAGGCCGGTGGGCAGGATAACATCACCGTGCTGCTGATGGGCGTGGAAATTACGGAGGTCAATCATGGATAATCTCATTGGAAAGCGGCTGGACGGACGGTATCAGATCGAAAGTCTGGTCGGCATGGGCGGCATGGCCAACGTCTACCGCGGCACCGATACCAAGACCGGCAATGCCATCGCAGTTAAGGTATTGAAAGAGGAATTCCTGGATAACGAGGAGCTGGTCCGCCGCTTCAAAAACGAGTCCAAGGCTATTTCCATCTTGAATCACCCCAACATCGTAAAGGTTTACGATGTATCCGTGACGGACCGTCTGCAGTATATTGTCATGGAATATGTGGACGGCATCACGCTGAAGGAGTACCTTAAGCAGCGTGGCGGCGCCCTGACCTGGAAAGAGACTGTACACTTTGCCACCCAGGTGCTCAGCGCTTTGCAGCACGCCCACTCCAAGGGCATCATTCACCGCGATGTAAAGCCGCAGAACATCATGCTGCTGGCAGACGGATCGATTAAAATGATGGACTTCGGCATTGCGCGCTTCTCCCGTGCGCAGAGCCAGACCGTCAGCGATAAGGCCATTGGCTCGGTGCATTATATCAGCCCCGAGCAGGCCAAGGGCGATAAGACCGACGCGCGTACCGACATTTACTCAGTGGGCGTTATGCTGTACGAGATGCTCTCCGGCAAGCTGCCTTTTGACGGCGACGGCGCTGTGTCCATTGCCATCATGCAGATCTCCGATAAGGCCAAGCCTTTGGCGCAGGTGGCCCCCAACGTGCCCGAAGCCCTGTGCCAGATCACCGAAAAAGCCATGGAAAAGGACCCGGCAAACCGCTACCAGAGCGCCCAGGAAATGCTGGAAGCCATCGAGGCTTTCAAGCGAAACCCCTCGGCCCGCTTTGCGTATGAGTACCGCAACGCCCAGGACAACCCGGAAAGGAATATCAACCGCGTGGTAAACAGCACAAAACCTGCCGCAAAATCGGCGGCTGGAACCAAGGCAGCGGCTAAGTCCGGCAGCAATATCCGCACCGGAGAAGCCCGTCGTGTGGGCACCCAGAACCCCGGCCGCGGCAAAAAGAATAAGAAGAAAAAAGGCCAGAAGCCTTTCTCTCTGCTGCCCATTTTCTTTGGTATGGCGGTCGCCTTTGTCATCGGTGCCGCCATCCTGATCTATTTGATCTTCACCAACTCCAGCAACCTGCTTTTCTCCAACCGTAACGACGTCACCCTCATCAGCTTCATCGGCATGACCGAGGATGAGTTCCGCGCCTCGGAGTATAACTCTCTGCTGAAATTGCAGAAAGAGGAAGAATATTCCGACGAGCCCGCCGGCACCATCGTCAAGCAGAACCCCAAGGCCGGCCGTACTGTCAAGGAGGGCCAGAAGATCACCTTGACCGTGAGCCTGGGCACCCAGTATATTACGATCCCCGAGACGAAAAACATGGTGGCTGAGGATGCCGAGCAGACCCTGAAAGACATGGGCCTGCGCGTAACCAAAAAGCCGATGGTGGACGCCACCGTCGCCCCCGGCGCGGTCATCTACACCCAGCCTGCTGCCGGCGAGACCGTCACTGGTGACTCGATGGTCATCGTCTACGTCAGCCGCCAGGACAAGGACAAGACCCAGCCTGTGCCCAGCCTGACCGGTCGTATGCTCGAAGATGCCCGCAACGAGATCAAGGGCAAGTTCTCGGTCCGCGTGGTCGAGCAGGCCAGCGAACAGCCAGCCGGTACCGTTTTGAGCCAGAGCCCGGCCGCCGGTTCCGATGCCCGCATCACATCGGCTATCACGCTGGTGGTCTCCACCGGTGTGCCTGAAGTCGTCGAAACGCCTACCGATAACGGCGGCGGAGATGAGGGCGGCAATGTGATCGAAGAGAGCTGGTGGTCCAGCTCGGATGGCGCACACCAGATCCACCAGCTGACCGATGGCACGATGTGGAATGAGAACGGCCAGCGCTGCGATGCCCAGGGCAACCCGCTTTGATGGGGAACGCTATGAACTATATCACAAAGGGCATCGGCGGCTTTTACTACGTAAAAACGCCGGATGGCATTAAAGAATGCAAGGCGCGCGGCATCTTCCGTAAAAGCGGCATCAAGCCGGTGGCAGGCGATTGGGTAGAGCTTTCCCCGGACGGTACGGTCATCGACGAGATCAGGCCTCGCAAAAACGTGTTTGTGCGCCCGCCTATTGCAAATTTGGATGTGCTGTTCATTGTGGCAAGCACCGTGCAGCCTGTGCCCAGTACCCTGGTGCTGGACCAGCTGGCGGCGGCTGCCATTTATAAAGATGTACAGCCGATTCTGGTCGTGACCAAGGCTGACCTTGGCGCGGCGGATACGCTGGTGCAGGCCTACAAAACCAGTGGCATCCCGCTGGTGCAGCTAAACTACGAGACCGGCGAGGGCCTTGACGAGATCAAGGTGCAGATCAAAGATCATCTCTGTGCTTTCTGCGGCAACTCTGGCGTGGGTAAGTCTACACTGCTGAACGCTCTGGCGCCTGAATTACAGCGGGAGACCGGCTCCATCAGCCAAAAGCTGGGCCGCGGCCGCCATACCACCCGCGAGGTGGAGATATTTGAAATCTGCGGCGGCCGTTTGGCCGACACGCCGGGCTTTGCCAGCCTGGAAGCCCAGAAGCTCTGCCGCATCCCCAAAGAGGACATCCAGCACACCTTCCCGGAGTTTGAGCCTTACTTTGGGCAGTGTCGCTTCACCGGCTGCTCGCACCGTGCCGAGACCGACTGCGCGGTGCGACAGGCAGTTGAGGAAGGCAAAATCAGCAAAACGCGCTATGCCAGCTACCTTGCCATGTACGAGGAAGCCAGCGCCAGGAAAGAATGGGAAAAATAATGAAACACGCGATCCTGCTTTCGGCCGTGCCGGTCGATGCAGCTATGAAGCGCTACTGCCGTCCCGGCAGCTTTGTAGTAGCCTGCGATGCCGGCTACCGCAATTCCGATTGCCTGGGTGTGCACCTGGATCTGATCGTGGGGGATTTTGATTCTGCCCCGCAGCCTGATACCGATAGCGATACCATTGTGCTGCCACACGTCAAAGATGACACCGACACCCACTACGCCGCCAAATGGCTGCTGGAAAACGGCTATACCCAGGTCACCATGCTGGGCGCCTTGGGCGGTGCCCGGCTGGAGCATACGATTGCCAACCTTTCCACTGGCCTGTTTTTAGCTGAGCATGGCGTGGACGTAGTGCTGGCAGATACCGCCAGCGAGATCCATTATCTTGTCCCCGGCAAAGACCTTACCTTGCAGCGCGGCGAATGGCAGTATCTCTCGGTGTTCCCGTGGGATGGCAAGCTGATCGGCGTGGACATTGAGGGGGCGTATTACCCCCTGCACGGTGCAGAACTCGTGCCGGATTATCCTCTTGGTGTCAGCAACGAGTTTGTAGAACCCACCGTTACCCTGCGCTGCCAGGCAGGCCATGGCATCGTTGTGCTGACCCGCGCCGATTAAAGGCACACATCCCGCACCGCTGCCATAGTATGGTTTATACAGTAAATCCCAGGGAAGGGAGGTGTAAGCCGTGCATGTAGTGGTGGTACGTTGTCCCCGCGCGCTGCGCTGGCTGCTCCGCGCAGCTTTCAAAGTGTAAAATATCCTATGCCTCTGCCCGTTGAGCAGGGGCTATTTTTTTACCCTGCCGCATATACATGCACAAGAATACCAAACGGAAAGGGGTAACCAGCATGGAACTGAAGGTGTTTAAGGACACCCTTGCAGCATACGGCGGGCGGTGGGAGACACGGCAGGAACTGCCGGTGGAAACGGAAATTTTGATCCCGGATTATCAGCCGGCTGTTTTTAAGATCGTCAAATGCCTGATGCAGCCGGTGGTGCTGCAAAACCGGGTAGCTAGCGGGCGCTGGCACTGCGAGGGGTATCTGCGCTGCACCGTGTATTATCAAAGCGACGAGCCCGGCTGCCGCCTGTACCGCACCGAGCAGAAATTTGCCTTTGAAAAATCGGTCGAGCTCCCGGACGCTGCCTTTGCCGAAGGCCCGGCCCAGGTCTGGGGCGAACAGGAATACTGCAACTGCCGCGCCGTCAGTGAGCACCGCATCGACCTGCGCGGGGCGTACATCCTGTGTGCCGCGGCGCTGATGGTCAGGAATTGCGAGCTGCTGACCTCGCTGGCCGATTGCGGCATCGAGCAGCGCACGCAAGAGCTATCCGGCCTGACCCGCGTGGCCGCCGAGGAAAAGGCCCTGACCAGTGAGATCAACCTGCCGCTGCCGGGCACAGGGGAGTCCATCCTGGATATCGGCGGCAGCTTTACCCTGACCAGCCTGACCATGCAGACCGGGCAGGCCAGCTGCCAGGGCATTTTGCAGGTGCAAGTTTGTTGCCAGCCGCCGGAAAGCGAAGCGTTGGATGTCCGCACCAAAGAGATGACGGTTCAACAGACCGTCGACCTTCCCGGAGCAGCCGAGAGCGACCAGTGCATCGCCTGGGGCGAACTGCTGCACTGCACCCTGCGCACAGAGGATGGTGCGGCGGATGCAAGCCTATCGGTTACATGGAAAATGCACCTGGAACTGTGGCGGCTCGCTGCCCACACCGTGGTGGCGGACGCCTACTCGACCCTTTGCCAGGCACAGACCGTGCAGACCGTCTGCAAGCTGCTGCAAAGGACCACCGACCTGAACGGCCATCTGTCCGTGACCGTAGAGGATGACCTGCCCACGCCCGACGCCGAAGTGCGCGGCTGTTTTGTCACGCTGGAAGCGCCGGTGCAGATTCCTGAGGAAGCAGCCAGCAAAGAAAAAGCAGGAGAGACCCGCTGGGAACTGCAGGGCAAAGGCACGGCCCATGTGTTGTGTGCCGACAGCCGCGGCGAACTGACCTGTTACGATAAAGCTTTTACCTGGCAGCCGGAAGGCAGCTGGCAGGGAAGTCCCGGCGATGCTTACCCCTGCCTGCATGCCGATGTGACCCGTCTGACCAGCGGCAAAAGCGGTACGCGGCTGCGCGTAGAAATTGAGCTGAGCATAACCGGCTCCATGCTGCAGGCCCAGGCCCAGGAGGCTTTAAGTGAGGTGGATCTGGGAGAAGAATTTACCGATGGCACAGATGGCCCGGCGCTGTACCTGTACTATGCGCAGGAAGGGGAGCGCATCTTTGATATTGCCAAGCGCTACCACGCCCGCGCCAAAGACTTGGCCGCCGCCAACCACTTGGAGACCGGCGGCACCGCACCCCAGGACCTGACCACCGAGAGCACCTGCCTGCTGATTCCCGCCGCTTTGTAAAGGAGGAAACACCGTGACGCAAGAACAAATCTACCAGAATATTGCGCGCCGGACCGGCGGCGATATTTATATTGGCGTGGTGGGGCCGGTGCGCACAGGCAAAAGCACCTTTATCAAGCGCTTCTCCGAGCTGCTTTTGCTGCCGCATATCCAAAACGAAGCCCAGCGTGCCCGCGCCAACGATGAACTGCCCCAAAGCGCCGCAGGCCGCACCATCATGACCACCGAGCCGAAGTTCATCCCGGAGAAGGCGGTCAATATCGAGCTTTCCGGCGGCGGTAGCTTCCGGGCACGGCTTATCGACTGCGTGGGCTACATGGTGGACGGTGCCCTCGGCCATGAGGAACAGGACGCCCCCCGCCTGGTGAAAAGCCCCTGGTTTGACCACGAGGTGCCCTTTGACCTGGCGGCCGAGACCGGCACACGGCGCGTTATCCGTGAGCATGCAACCGTGGGCGTCGTTGTCACCACCGACGGCAGCGTGGCCGACCTGCCGCGGGAAAACTACTGCGAGGCCGAGCGCCGCATCATCGCCGAACTGGAGGCCATCGGTAAGCCCTATGTCATTTTGCTGAACTGTACTGACCCGGACAGTGATGCCGCCCACCAGCTGGCCGCCCAATTGCAGGATACCTACCAGCGGGCGGTCGTGCCCATCAACTGCGTAGCAATGACTGCCGAAGCGCTGGACGGCATTTTGCAGCGGCTTTTGTATGAGTTCCCGATTCGAGAAATCGCCGTGCAGATGCCCAGCTGGGTCATGATGCTTGAACCCGGCCATTGGCTGCAAAGCGCCGTATACACTGCCATGCTGAAATTTGCCGGCTCTGTGCACAAAATGGCCGATATTGCAGGCAAAAATCTGCCGTTGGAATGTGAGTACATCACCAAAACCATGCTGACCGGCATGGACCTTGCCAGCGGTTCGGTGCACATTACGGCAATGATTGCGCCTGATATTTTTTACAAAATTTTGGGTGAGCAGACCGGGCTTTCCATCGTGGATGAAGCCAGCCTACTGCCCTGTGTGGTCAGCTTGGCCAAGGCAAAGCGCGCCTACGATAAGATCAAATCGGCCCTTGACCAGGTGGAAGCCACCGGCTACGGCATTGTGATGCCGGGTATCGAAGAGCTGACGCTGGAAGAGCCGGAGATCGTGCGCCAGGGCGGGCAGTACGGCGTGCGGCTCTCCGCCAGCGCACCCAGTTTGCACATTATGCGGGCCAACATCCACACTGAACTTTCCCCCACGGTGGGCAGTGAGCAGCAGGGGGAAGAACTCATCAAGAGCCTGCTGGCAGATTTCGAGACCGACCCCGGCAAACTGTGGAACACTAACATCTTTGGCAAAAGCCTGAACGAATTGGTCAGCGAGGGAGTGCAGGCCAAGCTGCTGCATATGCCGCAGGAGGCCCGCAGCCGCCTGCAATCTACGCTGGAACGCATTATCAATGAGGGCTGCGACGGCCTGATCTGCATCCTGTTGTAAAGGGGGCCTTACCGTGAAGCACCTGACCCGGCAGGAAAAGAAATGCCAGAAAGAGCGCCGCGCCCTGATGGCCGAGCTGGACGCAGCTACGCAAGCCCTGCGTGCTAACGAGAAAGCTTTTCAAGAAGCGCTGGACCCTTTTGTAATTGAGCAGCTAACCTACCAACATGCGGCCCTGCGATGCCGCAGCCGTGTGCTGCTGCGCTTATTGCGGGAGGAGGATGCCCCGTGCCGCTGACAGACACTTTGTGGCCTTGGGCGTTCGGCGCGGTATGCCTGCTGCTGGTTTTGCGGTGCGCCGCCCGCCAGCGGCACCCGGTACTGGCTGTGCTGGCCGGGGCCGTCTGCGGGCTGGGGGTGCTGGCTGTGATGGCGCTGCTGGAACCTGTCAGCGGCATTGCACTGCCGCTGAACCGCTATACGGCCTTTGTGGCGGCTGTGCTGGGAGTGCCCGGGGTGGTTTTATTGCTGCTTTTACAGCTGATATTATAAAAAATAGTAGAATTTTTCTCTCTGCCGCAAGATGATTTTAGGTCGGTTGAGGGATTAGAAAACGCCGGAAACCCGCATAAACTCTATGTTTTTGCGGGTTCTCGGCGTTTCTTTTATCGCCTGTATTAGTGGTGCTTTTTCGGTAAATGGTGCCCAAATGGTGCCCAAATCCCACGCGGGGCTATAAAACGATATAAGAAGCGGTAAAGAGATACAGCGGTTAAAGCTCTAAATCGCTGCTCTTTTTCTTTGCCGCGCTCTTTGCTTTCTTCGGCTCGGCTTTCTCTGCCTTTGCCGGGTCAGACTGTTTGACCGCCCCATGATAAGCGTCTAAGACTTCTTTCTTGCGTTCAAGCCGCACGTCCACATAACGGGCGGTAACAGCTTCAAAGTTCATAGACAGTCCAAGCGATACGCCGATACCCGCAAGCGTATGTCCTAACACTTCGCCTACGGTGTAGAAGTCGCCTGTCAGTTGGTGCATATTCGTAGCCGCCGTATGGCGTAAATCGTGAAAGCGGATATAGCCAATGTTGCGCTCTTTCATGGTTTCCCAGTTCTCCACATAGAAATGGGCGTGTTCCATTTGCGGGCACTTGCCGTTGTCGTTCTCAAACGTCCAGCCCTGCATAGCCGGGTCTGTAAAGCCCCGCCGCTTCAACCGCTCGACAGTTTCAAGGTGACTGCGCTGTTTCTCTGCGGCTTCCCGTTCCTCACGCTCTGCCCGCTGGCAGTCACATTCTGCCGGGTGGCGGTCACGCCCCAGCCATGCGGCGGTTTCTTTGGGGAAATAGCCCTCTTTGGGCTTGTGGCACTTCCCGCAGTATAAAAGCCCGTCCTCGCCGGTGTAGTCCTCCGGCTCCGGCGTGGTGTCGGTCATATTCAAAATCATTTCATCAAATCCATTCGTCATAAGCTCTCGCCCTCCTTACAGGTATAATCGGGTATGCCCTTTTTCGGGGCTTTCTTGGCTGCGTCCTCCTGCGCCCACTTGAAAATCGTGGCTGCATGGCTCTTGTATTTCCTCCCGCTGGAAGCGATATGGCAGGATAGGCGGTCAATGTAATACTCCCACTTGCCGGGAAGCTCTGTTTTCAGCCCGTCAAGCTCCGTATCGGAAAGAATGACATTGTGGTATCTGCCATAGGCGGCGGGGGCGGGGTGTCCCGTTTCTAACTCTCTCTCTTTTTCTATTTCTATATCTATCTCTTTCTCTATCTCTATCTCTGGTGGACAAATGTCCGCTCGATATGGTGGACATTTGTCCGCCCCTGTCTGCGGCAGGGCTTTTTGTTCCTGCAAAGCCAGCCGCGCCCTGCGCTTGCGCTCCCCCTCGGTAGAGGACTGGCCGATTAAAAGCTCAATGTTGCTCATGTAGAGTGCGCCGCTTGGCAAAGGCTCCACAAGCCCCAGCTTCATAAAGATTTTCAAAGCTCTCTCTACGGTACCTACCTGCTGGCGGGTAATGGTCGCAATCATCTGGGCGGTGTAGGGGATATTCTCGTCAAGCTGCAATTTCCCGCCGTTTTTCAGCGATTTCAAGTACAGCTTCAAGAGAATGTTGGAATAGATAACGCCGTCCTGCATACTTTCCAGCAGAACGATTGCATCATCGTCAAAATAGCTCTCTTTCAGCTTGAGGTAGTAATATTTGCGGTTATCTGCCATAGGCTGCGTCCTCCTTTTTCCAGCGTTTGGAATAATAGCGAGGGCATAGTATGATAACCGCCCGGAAGCTCTGTTTGCAGTCACGGGTGCAGCCCCGGCATAGGTCGTTGTAAGTGATACGGTTGCGGTGGTTGAGGAAGAAAGACCATTCCAGCCGCCGCTTCTTGCTCATTCTCGGCAATGGTAAGCTCCTTTCTGCCGTTCCTATCGGTGTAGCGGGATAGGGGGCATTTTCTGTATGTTCTCGGTATCATTTTCGGGCTTTTTCTGCCCTGTAAGCCCCGTTTGGAAGTCGGGGAGTATTGCGGTAAGGGTTCATATCATACCTGTATTTTTGTAGGGTTTCGGTATCATTTCGGGGCGGTCTTTAACGCTCCTGTTCACGCTTTTTCTGCTGGCTCGGTGCGCCCCTTAAAATCTGGTCGATATTGCGTCTGACTGTCTGAAGCTCCTGCGCCCGCTGGCGTTTCTCCCGGTAGTCGTTATATCCGGCGTTCTTCTGGACGGTAAGCTGCTCAATCTCCCTTTGCAGGGCTTTGCTGGCTGGCAGCTTGGTTATTCCATGCTCCCGGAAATAACGGGCGGCTGTGTCCGCTATGATAAAATCGCTTTCGTGCTGTTCCCGGTAGGCTCTCCGGGCTTTCTCCGATTTCTGCGCTTTCAGACCGTCACGGGCGGGCTTCGTGCCGATATAGCCCAAAAGGTTGCGCTGCAATTCCTTTTTCTCCCGGATAGCGGCTTCCAGCCCTTTCAGTCCGGCAAGGCTCTCCTGCGTGGCGGTGTTGGCTGCGGAAATGGCAGCGTCCAGCTCGTCCGGGGAAGAAAAGCCATACTGCTGGTAGAGCATGAGGGTAGCCGACATCTGTTTGAGGTTGTGCATGGTCGCCCACTTCTCATAGCCCCGTCCTTTCCCCTCGGCTCGCTTGGCGGCTATGTCTACCATGCGCTGTACAGCGTCATTGTTCGGGGCGTTTTTCGCTTCTTTTTTCGTCCGTAAGCGGTCTTTGATACTGCCGGGGTATTCCGCTATGGCTGCGGGTTTTTCGGCGGCTCTGGCGGCGTTCTGCTCCAAAACGGAGAGGACAGCAGCCCGGTCAAAATCGTCCCCCAGCTTCCGGGCGGTAATTGGCTTCGTCCTGTCCGGCGTGAGGTAACTTAGCCGCCCCCGGCTCTCCTTGACGGTCACACCATGCCGGAGAAGCAGGGCGGCAAACTCATCAAAGCCGGAAGCAGCGGCAAGGGCTTCCCGGATAGTCCGGCGCAGCTTCGCCTTATCCGTTTCAAACTTGGTCTGCCGGGGCGCGATACCGTCCGCAGCAATAGGGGCGTTGGCTCTGTCAAGGGCAGCCTGTCCTTTCTTCTGCGCCCAATACTCACGCTCGGTAATGCGTTCTTTGCTGCCGTTCAAAAGGTCTATCTGGTAAAGCCCCTCGCTGTGGCACATCTCCATGACTTCGGCTTTCAGATAGTTCATAGCTGCGTCCGTACAGCGGTGCTTGCAGCCTGCTTTCCTGTCCGCTGGCCTGTCCATGTGGGGCAGCATGGGAACCTCCGCAATCCGCAGACTGTTAATGACGATATGCACATGGATATTTTCGGTGTGGCTGTGTCCGTCCGGGTGGGTGCAGACAAGGGCCTGGTGTCCGGGGAAATGCTCGGCGCAGAACTTCTCGCCCAGCTCCTGCGCCCGATCAACGGTCAAGCCGTTGTCCGGGCCGTCCCGTGGGTCAAAGCTGATGATGTAGTGGTGGCTCTTTACGTCCTCCCGTTTCTGGTTCTTGCCGTAGCGGAGATTGGAGCGCATACAGGCAACGGCAAAATCCTCCCCGCCACAATTCAGAGAGGATATGCGGTAGTCTACCCTCGGTATGAGCCGCCCGTCTGCGTCAAGGGTGGGCTTCATGGTAAACTCGTCATGCTCGAATGTGAGGTATTTTTCAGCGTCCCCGTAGTTGGCATTTTTAGAGCTGATATGTTTGAGTATCGCCAACGGCTTCACCTACTTTCTGCAAGACTTCAAACTTCAAGGCGGCAAGGTCGGCGGCGGCTCCCCGCACTTCCTTTTCCAGCCCCCGGTAGGGGCTTCCGTATTCGTTCAGGCTCCGGGCAATCTGGTTTAAGTTGCCGCCGATTTTCCCGTACTCTGCCGTGAGCTTGGAGAGGGCGGCAAGCAGCCCGTCATTGACCGGGGAAACGGTGACAATGGGGCGTATGGTCGCTTTCCGTATGGCTTGCCGGATAAACTCGGACTGGCTGATTTCATAAGCCGCCAGCCGCCCGGTGAAGTCGGCGTATTCTTCATCGGTCATGCGGGTCTTTACCACATGACGGCGGTGGGGCGTATTGTATTTCTTTCGCATGGTCTGTGACCTCCTTTCTCGCCCGACAGGGCGCATAGCAGGGTTTGGGGAAGGCACTCCCCAACAAGATTCCCGCAGGGGCAAAAATAAGCGGAGAGCGAATTTTGGCACCTCGGTAGAATCTTGCTCTGAAAAACTCCGGCGTTCCCCGGCTCCCGTCCTTTCCGCTAACAAAACGTTTCAAAAGGGCTTTGCTACCCGCTATTCCGGCTTATCTTGAAAATTTTCCTTTCACTACCTACAACACCACGCAAAGCAAAATGGACGGAGATTTTTAGAATTTCCCCTCTATTCCCTACAACACCACGCAAGCCGGAATAGGCGGACAATGGCAGTATTTTTTTCTTTGATACCCTCTACGGATAAGTAAGGGATTTTGCCAACTGCGGCGGCTATTTTCCCTTTTGTTTTTTCATACTGGGGATTTTCAAAAATGCCAAACAGGAACGAAAAAAAGCAGCAAATCTGTTGAATAGATTTACTGCTTTCTGGTTGCCGGCGAAGCGGCGGTTATTCAGTTGTAGGCGGTAGGGCTATCTCCCAAAGCGGAACTTGAAAATAGCTGTGAGAAGCGTCTGGGTGATGTAGTCCTCTGTATCTTGGTCTACCCGTCCATTCACACGGGCGGCACATTGTATGCGGCGGCGGTAATACTGCAATACAGTTCCCACCGCTTCCGGCTCCCCGCTGGCGGCTTGGACGATTGTTTCATAGGGGAGAAGCCTATTATTTCTCATATGCCATTCCCTCCATTTCCGCTTGGAGCTGCCGTAGGGCTTTTCGGATATGGTAGCCCGCTGTGCTGCGGCTGCGCCCGTACTGTCTGCCAATTTCGTGCTGTGGAATACGCTTGAAAAAGGACAGGTAAATCATTTCCCGCTCCCGTTCGTCCAGCCGTGACAGGGCTTCCGCAAGTAAACCGCTGCTGAAAATGACCGTATCGCCGCAAAGGGTAAGTATGTATTCCTCGTCCGGCTCCGGGGCTTGGAAATATTCATCTGTCGTGCCTAAAGGGTAGTGCTTTTCGTCTGTGAGGTATTCAAGGGATATTTCTCTTTTGTGCTTCCTGCTCCGTGTCCTCGCTGCGTTGATCGTTGCATTTCGGATAACGACTTTGCAAAAGGCATGGAAAGTGTACTCGATATGTTCCCGATATTCTTCTGTACAGGTCATGGAAAATCCCCCTTTCCTCCCAAAAGGGCTGTGGCTGGTTAGTAGTTGCTTTTTATGATAGTAAGGGGCGGCAGCACTTTAGGCTGTCGCTCCTTGACTGCCTAACTGCAAAACCGGGCGGGGCTGTCAACGGCGGGCGAAGCCCGTTCATCTTGACCGTTGACTGGCTCGGCCGGGTTTGCTATTTATCCGGCAAACTTGAATTTATTTTAAGCTATCACGTTTTACCTTTTTAAGCCTTACTATCATTACCATAGGAATTTCTTTATTGTTTTTGAAACATTCTTCATAAAATCCATCAATGACAAATCCAGCTCTAAAACAAAGGTTAAAAATATCTTGTATGGAACGATGATAATAAATCTGCTCTTTCGGTTGCCCTTCAATCGCTATATCATAGTAACTGTGCGGTGTCATATATTTTTCAGTCAACGTGACAAAACAAGGGTGTTGCGTTGCAAAGACAAAAATTCCGCTTTCCTGCAACAGTTCATAAACAGCCATAAGAAGTGGTTCAATATCCGTAATATCCATAATTGCCATATTAGAAACTGCTTTCGTAAAGGCTCGATTTCTTTTTAATTCTAATATACTTTTTCTATCGGTCGCATCCGCCACACAAAATTCAATTTGTTTTGCATATTGTGATTGCCGTCTTTTAGCCAATTCTATCATTTTTTTGCTGTAATCAAAAGCGACAACCGAAGCGCCTCTTTGTGCAAGATACGAAGAATAATTTCCATTGCCACACGCAATATCCAAAATGTAATCCGCAGGATTAGGAGATAGAAGTTCCGTTACTTTGGGACGCACTACCTCTCTGTGAAATTCATTAGATTCGTCACCCATTGCATTATCCCAAAATTGTGCGTTCTCCTCCCAGATTTTTTTACTTTCCTCTGTTCCCATGTTCTCTCCCACTCCCCAAATTTGCTTTTTTGCTTCCATTAAATCTTCCTTACTATATTCCATTGTTACCCTCCATAACTTCTGATTGTTGCCGTCTTGACGATTATGTATCTTTACATTACCTTCTGAAACATATGGCGCACCTTGTCCAGGCGGCTGTTTG
>OLSN01000925.1_pt1 | contig 28622 bp, 30 predicted proteins | sample 1672411 | NCBI WGS metagenome assembly OLSN01 (sample SAMEA3136683, study PRJEB25190) | human gut metagenome | biome: human gut; feature: human-associated habitat; material: faeces | place: Austria | collected 2013 | reverse complement strand
TTTTACAGCTTTCTTGTTTTTCAAATAGTAACCATCAATTCTTCAATAATATCCCGACAAGGAATTCACCAATTATTATCAATCAAAACATCAACGATTCATTCTTGATTATATTTATCTAGATAAAACATTGTTATTTACATCTTTTTACACAAATAACGATATATAATCGTAGCTAATATATACTCTGCAACTGCAACACCGGCAAGAATACATACAATTAAAGTGCCTGCACGAAATAGTGCAGCAATAAACGAAGCAATAAAACACGCCACCATAGTAACTGCCCATGATATATATCCCGCACGATTACGAAGCTGTATCTTTCTTTCATCCTTTAAATTAATTTCTTGTTGGCGTACTTTTTTACGATATGCTTCTACATTTTCTGGTCTTGTATTGTGATAATATCTCAGGAACTGCAAAATGCTGCTAAAAATCAATGCGAATCCCATGGCAAAAATCATTGAGGAATAATAATCTACTTGAATAGTAACTCCAATAATTACTAAAGCTATACCAATAACAATATAAATTGCTAACATGATTTTATCACTTTTCTTCATGTTTCTCCTCCTCATATATAAATATTTCTTCAATACTCATACCAAAATACCTGGCAAGTTTAAAGGCTAACAAAATGGACGGATTGTATCTTCCATTCTCCAAGGAGCCAATGGTCTGTCTTGAAACTTCCATGGCAGACGCTAATTCTTCTTGCTTAATTCCTCTTTCCTTTCTTAATTCTTCTAATCTGTTTTTCATTAATGCTTTTCTCATCCCCTTCCCATTCACGGAAAGTTAACTTTCCATATCTTGATTATACATGATTACCCTAAAATGTCAAGTCAACTTTCCATAATAGAAATAAAAAGAACTCCTCATCTGCTAATGATAAAGACAATGATACTCTTTCTTTTTCACTTCTTACCCATATATAATCTCTGTAAGCACCATTTCCTCTGCTGCAGTCCTTATTCCATTCATCTCCTGTATCCAAAGCTTCGGCTGTTCTGCCTTCAACGGTTCCGTAATTCCCTGCTTTTCTGCCATTTGCATTACCAGTACCTCCATCCGCTCATGCGCTTCCCGATCTACCCTGTTCAGATGTTTATTAAGCTTCCCTTGCAAGATCAACATCTGATAGTATGGTTTTCTATGCTCCATCAGATAAGTTTTCCGAAGCATTCCATATTTTCCGTAATGTGCTTCTTCGTCCTCAGGCAATTCCAGGTCCGGCAGATAATAATCCCCATACAGTGTATAGCCCAGACCATTCTTATCATCATAAATATGTTTTTCCATAGCGTTAATCCTCCTTATCTTGCGTCCCGATCATGCGACCGCTTATTTACTTTTCTTCTGTTTTTCTCTGCCATCTCTCTGCTTTTTTCGTTCTGAATGAGATATTCGGAACGTTCCTCTCCAACTGCCCTCTTTAGCCTCCGAAAATCTTCCTTTTCTTCCCGAAGAACAGCATTTTCACTTATCAATTCCTGTTTCTGCTCTGCTAAGACATGATTAGAATTTTTCAACCTGTCATACTTATAAATGACCTGATCTAACTGCTCTTTTACTTGAATATATTTCAGATACAAGCCATATAACAGCTCTTCCAGTTCACTGATTACCGGATATGCTTTTTTATCCCGGTAACTCTTGGCACTTTCCAGCATCCCAGCTTCTGGAAGTACCTCATCAACCGGTTTCGAGAACTCACCGGCATATTTCTGGATATCTTTTGCAATATTTTTTGCCTGTTTCAGACTTTTCTCATATTTATCGGCAGTTGCTTTCGCCTGTTCTGCTGCTTTTTCTTCCTGGGCACGCTCTGCCTTCTTTTTCTGCAGTTCATTCCCGGTCTGCAACAATTCCTCATGGAGATTATCTGCTAGTTCATGGCAAGCAGCCGTTTCCTTCTGTAGCTGTGCTTTCTGCTCTTCCAGAGCTGCCACTTCCTGCTCACGCTGTTCCTTTTTGAAATTTAAGACATCCAGATGCTCCCGGTGTGTACCTTTTTGCTCCCAGATCATCCCATATCTTTCTGCGATCTTCGCCAGCTCATGTTTCTCTGATTCCATCCACTGATGATATTCTGTATTTTCCCTGCCCTTTCCGACAAATCCTCTGGATGCCAATGCTTGTTTCATGGATACTCTTGTATCCGGCCCACGTTTACTTCCAGTTACATACGGCACAAAATCAATATGAAGATGTGGTGTCGCCTCATCCATATGCAGATATATACCGAATACCCGGAACTGTGGGTTCCTCTTTTGAAAATCTTTTGCAAAATCCAGTAATGCCAGTCTAGCAATCTGCCCTTCTCTACTTAAGCATCCGGTATCATCCTTATTCCCAATTTGAAAGATTGCTTCGTGGAAAACTTTCTCCTGTTTCCCAGTTCGGATGTGTTCATAATAATCTTTAATCTTCCGGTCTTTCCGTTTCTGTTTTGCGTTGTACCGTTCGATTGCTTCATCAAATAATTCATGGTAGATGTCCTTCACATTCTCTGATTGCAATACCACATTTCGGATTGTACGTGCAGCATCTACGTTTTCTGCAATAAACTTTCTCTCATTGTGGGCGATAGAACCTTTTCCAATCATACCGCTGATCGTCCTTTTCATTTCCACTATTCTCACCTCCCTCGCTTATAAAAATGCCGGATACTGCAACAAGAAATCTGCGCCGGATACGGCGGTTTTGTTACTTTTGTCAAAAGTAACGCAAAAGCACTTTCGACAGCCGTACCGTCCATCAAAAGTACCCTTGCGCCCTGCCGGGGGCTATACCTCCCTTCGGTCGGTGTGGCTATGCCCGGTTATATCCTTGCCTGGATATATTCCAAATCACCACGGTAAGGTGTCCCTACCAGATACCAGTTCCGGGCAGCATCCATTTCCATCCGAGTCTGTACCCATTTACCATCCATCAAAATCTGCAGGCATTCCCCACAGTGCAATCCGGTATCGATCCATAAATCCGATGACAAAATGCCATATCTTCCGTTGCTGCTGTTGTAACCAAGTCTTCCTTCTCTCATTTTCACGTTCTCCCTTCATTCATCTTTATCGCAAGGATTCCCTGAAACAGGGCTCCCTTCGCAGCCATTCACCTATCGTTAGTGCAAGAACATTCCGTCTGCACCTTACAGGCTGTTCCTTGTTTACTATCTACAGGTGCGTGACACGCTCCTGTCGTAAGGTAGTCAACAAGAACTGTTACCATCGGAAACTGTCCGGTATGCCTCGTCTATCCAGATATTCCTGCCGGGATTTTTCCCGTTCTTCCTCTGTAGAGGCAGTTTTCGACTGTGTATATAATTGTCGGTTCGCCATACGCTCCACCTTTTCCATAAGCCCTTTGTAGATTTCCTCCGAGCAGCTTTGATCTTCCATCAAATGATAGGAAACAAGCTGTCGGAACAAGTTAAACGGTATCTGTACATTCTTAATTTCCATATAGTCTCCTTTCAAGGTGGCAAGATGCCCTGTTCTTAAGAAATAGTCATCTTGCCATCTTCTTTTTATTCTGACAGCATCCAGAACCATTGATTTCCACGTTTTACAGAATCGATCTCCAGTTCCAGTTTTGCATTTCGCAGTGTTTTCTTCTTAATCCCACGATTTTCAGCTTCTTCTTCAATCTTTTTCTGAGCCATACCACCGTTAGCCAATATTTCCAGAAGGAACTCCTTTGCCTTCCGGCTTTTTTGACCTCTGCTGTCACCACTGAGCAGGTCATCTGCACTGATGTCATATTCCCCGATCCATTCAAAACCCGTCTCCTTATCCAGACGAAATGCTATGGATTTTCCTTCCGGTGCAAGGGAGCTTTTCACACGGATTTCCGGTTCATCTTTAATCCGCCCAACAATCAACACGCTTCTGGCTGCCGCCTGAAAATCTATAGAACCTAAGCCACGATAGGAAGACTTTCCGTTGCTGTTTTTATTCATATGCCCGATCAGAATGATTGCACAGCGATATTTCTCTGCAAGTACCGCTACACGTTTCATCAACGGACGTATTTCATTTGCTCGGTGCATATCCACCTCTGCACCAAGAAAGCCTTGTATCGGGTCTAAAACCACCAGACGGGCTTTTGTCTGCATAATAGCTTCCTCCAGCCGGATATCCAGCATAGTAAGTGGCTGCTCCCGGTCATCAATGACCAGTACTCTGGAACAGTCTGCACCAGCTGCCAGAAGTCTCGGCTTAATCGTATCTCCCAGTCCATCCTCCGCTGTCTGATAAATAACATTCACAGGCTCTATCGGGCTTTCCACTGGATTCGCAGCAGAATCAACGTTCTTTTCTGCTCTATTTTTCTCATCAGTTGCCTGTTTCTGCTCTGGAAGAATTTTTTCGCCCCTGGTCAGCTTCGCAATAATCTGAAGCACCATCGTAGTCTTGCCTTCACCGGGATCTCCCTGAATAATCGTTACCTTTCCAAAAGGGATAAACGGGTAAAACAGCCATTCAATCTGCTCTACTTCCACCGTTTCCATATTGATCAGCTTCAGATCCGGCTCCATCCTTTTTGTTTCTGTTTTCTTTGTCTCTACCTTATTCGTTTCCATCATTCCTCCCTATTTTCCCGTTGAAAGGAAGCGGAGATTTTGATAGAATACCCATAGAAAGATTTTGGATGAATATTCTACCAAATCCCTGCCTTTAGGTGTTTGCCGACACTTAAAGGCTTTTTCTATTCCTCCTTCATGCCATCCATCGTGATTGTGATCAGCCGGATCACTTCTAGTAAATCCTCCGGCACATTATCACCCTTTTTCAAACGTTTCAGCTCATTCAGAACCTTTGTAAGCTCATTCTTCAACGCTTTATAAACTCTCGGATTTCCTGTCACTACAACCTCTTTTTCCTGCAATCTTCGGATAATATAATCCTGTTTGGTCAGACCGGACAATCTGACTGCTGTTTCCAGAAGTTCATCCTCCTCCGGTGATACCCGAAACGCTACCGTTTTATTTCTCCACCGCCCCTGTTTATCCAGACATTTAGCTGACATACGCAAGTCCTCCTTCCCTATCATTTGATTCTTCATTCATATTTTCTGCATCCAACTGATCTGCCATATCCTGCTGTACAGACGGAAACAAATGTGCATACCGGTAAGTAATTTTTTCCGCTGAATGACCAACCCTTTTCCCGATTGCCAGTGCAGTGTAACCCATGTTAATCAGCAAAGAAACATGGCTGTGCCGAAGATCATGCACACGAATTTTTTTCACACCGCTTGCTTTACATCCTCTTTCCATTTCATGGTTCAGATAATACTTTGTTACCGGGAAAATACGGTCATCCGGCTGCAGGCTGTAATATAACTTCAGACAATCCTGCATTTCGTCACATAGAAACTTAGGCATCGTCACAGTACGGATACTGTTCTTTGTCTTTGGTGTGCTGATCACATCTTCTCCTTTTAAACGCTGATAAGATTTGTTAATCCGCAACGTTCTCTTCTGGAAATTGAAGTCCGCAGGAGTTAAAGCCAAAAGCTCCCCGGATCTGATTCCGCACCAGTAAAGTAGCTGGAACGCATAATAGGAAAGAGGTTTATCCATCATTTCTTCCGAGAATTGCTTGTACTCTGCCTTTGTCCAAAAAAGCATTTCCTTACTTTCCTCTGAGCCGATTGTGCCTGCTTTTCTTGCTGGATTTGTACTCAGATCATAAAATTTGATCGCATGATTGAAAATTGTACTCAACTGTCCATGAATCGTTTTCAGATAAGTAGGAGATAATGGTTTTCCTCTCCGGCTTGTCAATTTGCGAAGTTCATTATGCCAGTCCAAAACATCCTTTGCGGTGATTTCTGACACCTTTCTTTTTCCCAGATACGGTAAAATCTTGGACTTGATAATATTTTCCTTTGTAAGCCAGGTACTCTTTTTCAGCCTTGGTCTCACATCTTCCTCATATAATTTGCAGAAGCTCTCCAGTTCCATATCCATACTGGCTTTCTTCTGGAGGATGAACTGCTGCTCCCACTGTGCAGCTTCCCTTTTTGTTGCAAATCCTCTTTTGCATTTCTGCTTACGTTCTCCGGTCCAGTCCTGATACCTTGCCATGACGTACCATGTGTTATTGCTTTCATTCTTGTAAATTGCCATTCCTAATTCCTCCCATCGTTCGATCTTGTTCCATAAAACTGCTCGTAAAAATACTTTCGGTCAACTTTTCCTGCGATTGTCTGACAGCCCATCGCCTGTAATTCCCTGTTCAGTCTCTTCATCAGCTTATAAGCGTAGGATTCCGATACCTCCAGAACTTCCATGACCTCTTTTACATTCATAAACATTTTACTCATTGTAAAACCCTCCTTTGTTTGCACTATACTTTTCTGTATAGTTCATATGATACTATACTTTTTTGTATTGGTCAAGTGTTTCAAAACAAAAATTCTATACTTTTTTGTATGGTTTTTCCTTGTCTGTACTATACATATATGCTATACTCAATTTATCAAGTAAAAGACAGGAGATATGAGCATGGCAATAGGAGAAAGAATCCATCATTTTCGACTTCTGCGTGGATTCACGCAGAAATATTTAGGTCAACAGCTGGGATTCAGCGAATCGCAGGCTGATGTCCGCATTGCACAGTACGAAAAAGGCTCTCGCAGTCCAAAGGAAAACTATCTGAATGCACTGGCTGACATTTTTGAGGTCTCCCCTCATGCACTGGCTGTGCCGGACATTGACAGTTATGTTGGGCTGATGCACACCTTATTTACATTAGAAGACCTTTACGGACTTCATATTGGAGAAATTGACGGAGAACTATGTCTCCGGCTGGATAAGTCCAAGGGAACCACCTACCTTTCTATGTTTGATATGTTCCACGCATGGCAGGAACAGGCAGAAAAACTGAAATCCGGGGAGATCACCAAAGAAGAATATGACCAGTGGCGGTACAATTACTCGAAAAACGCAAAATAAAAACCACCTCAGGACTTGCCACAGGCAACTCCTTACGGATGCATGGCAAACGAAAAAGGCCTTACCAAATTGATTTCACTCAATTCAGTAAGACCTTTTTTGTCGGTTTCACACATATTACTCGATAACCACAGGATACCTGATAAATAATACCAAAATATCCAGTGTTATCATTTTGTTATCAAATAGAACCTTGATGCCCCTCAAACGCACTGTTTATGCAGGTTCTCAGTTTTTTTTATTATTCAAACTCCAGACAGACAGTACGGAGTATTAACGCATATAGACGATTTTAAAGGCTTTTTAACCAGTTAAGAGCAACATAGCCACATAATCTAAATTTTAAAAATGCAATAAAAATGCAATGAGTGACACGACTACTTGCTATACTTCCATCGGCTTCTTCTTGATACCAACACTATGAAAAGTCCGATTACAATTAAATATACTTTGAAAGGAAGATCACCATGAATTACAAATTAGAACTCAAACAAATCGTGGAATTTCCACGCTGTCGCATTTACCGTGACTTCATACAAACTTTAATCACTACCAAGAGCATCCGAACTACCGGGGGCTCTTTTCTTTTTTATTATCTGGTATTATGCTCCTATGCAAATTACCGCACATCCTACCGCCGGATGGAACACATTACCTATACCATTGGTCCAGGAGAGTGGATCTGCACAGTCACAGATCTTCAGGAATGGTTTCGCTGCCGTTTCCAACATCAAGCGTTGTCCATCCTTCGATTTTTTGAAGAGCAGAATTACATTACCTACTCTCTTCTCGGCAAAAACCGCCTGGTCAAATTCAAAATATCAGACTGGCCCAAAGACAATACCGTATTGGAATACAACTATCCCTGTAAAAAAGATACAGGGTTTTTCTTTTTCCCGATTGCCAAAGTTCACGAACTAATTGGCATTGGAAAATGCTCGGAAATGGATGTTATTCTGGATCTGTGGATTCATGCAGTTTACAACGATTCCTCTGTCCTGGGATCTGATTCCGGTCCCATTGTCTATTACCGGGATAATACCGGAAATCCCCTTACCAGCTTTAATGAACTGGGTGAAAGGTGGAGTCTGTCAAAGGCATCGGTATCACGACTCTTGAAGAAACTGGAGGAAAAAGAATACATTACACTTATCTCATTTACAGGAAAACACGGAAGCGTAATTTATCTCAACAATTACCTGTCCGTGATGTTTAATATCAGCGACGTTATGATTGACAAGGAGGAGATCGCTATGAAGATGCAATTACCAATCCATGTACCTGAAGAAATCACTATTGAGGATTCTGCTTCTGTTAGCGTTTCAGAAACTGTCACAGACTCACAAATCACCGTTACAAAAAATGATTCCTGCGTTCCAGATTCACACATGAAATTTATCGTGCAAAAAGTCGCAGAACTATTGGATTCACAAGGGATTCCATGTTGCCACTGCTCCAAAACCCGCTATATATTATCTCCATTATCAGCCTGCAAAGATATATTTAATACATTTACTCTAAATATTATCTGTCCCTACGGAAATGCCGCTTATCGGTTTGAGTTGTCCGTAAGTCCAGGGGATGAGTCTGCCCAAAAGATGCCTGCCGTGGCAGAGCCTTCTGCACTGAAAGGGGGGGAATAGACATGGCAAACCGCAATACACAGGGATTTCCTTCACCCGAAGAAGATCCACGTTTTCACGACACCTATCAGTTTTTACGCAGATACCGGGATGCAACCTACAGCCTGAAGGTAGTCGTACACCAGATGGAGCACCAGTTTAAGCTCCAATACGACAATGACATCGACAAATTTCTGGACTCCATCTATGCTGCCGGGGCTGATCTTACCGGAAGCGACATCGAACAACGGGCAAAAAGTATTGCCAGAAGCAACCAGATGCTGAAGCTTTTGGAATCATCCATCGATCTCCTCCGGAACAATCACAAGCATGGGGAACAGTATTACTGGATTCTCTACTACGCTTTTCTCTCTCCACAGGAAATGAAAAATACAGATGAGATATTGGATAAGCTGGCTCACCACATCACCAATATTTCCTACCGCACCTATTACCGGAAACGCAGGGCTGCGATTGAAGCACTCAGTACCATCCTTTGGGGATTTACTGCAAAAGAGACATTGGATACGCTCAACAAGTTCTTTCCAGAGTAATACATATCGCCTATCTCCTCGGCTTTTCGTAATATCATAAAAATGTTATACTAAAAAATGCAAAATATATATTGACTCTCACGGAACGTCATAGCGTACAGTTATCTTATCAGGAACAGGAGGTCAGCAACTATGAGGACAGTCAAAGAAATATCAGAACTTACAGGTATCAGCGTTCGCACGCTTCACTATTACGATGAAATCGGGCTTTTAAAACCAACACAAAAAAGTGATGCGGGATACCGGCTTTATGACGATAGGGCATTGGAAATATTACAGCAGATTCTGTTTTTCCGTGAGTTTGACATTCCTTTGAAAGAAATCAAAGCTGTTCTGGAGAATCCTGCTCTTGAAAGGAACCAGATCTTGCAAATGCAGAGAAAAATGTTGGTAGCAAAGAAAGAACGTATGGAACATCTGATTGCCAGCATTGATGATATCCTGAAAGGAGAGAATAAAATGGATTTTGCGATTTTTAGTAAAACGGAAGTTGAAGAAATGTTCCAAACTATGTTTGAACATATGCCTGACAATATGAAAGAACTTGCTGTAAAAGAGTTTGGAAGCATTGAAGAATGGAAAAAGCATTATATTAAGACAGTTTCATCAGAAGAAATGCAGAAAGGCTATGCTAAAGTTGTTGAGTGGTATGGAGGAAAAGAGCAATTCCTGTCTGTTGCCAACAATCCTATTAGCAAAGAGGCTGCAGAAAGTTACAACCAACAATTTGACAATCTTTTATACAAATTAGCAGCTAAAAAAGTATGTTCACCAGATTCTTCTGAAGTAAGAGAACTTGTTTCCGAATACGGTTTTCTTATGAAACAACTTTCACAGATAAAGAAAGAACACGGTCTGATGGTTGCACAGGCTCAATATTACCGTAATGAAAAAATCAAACCTATGATAGATGAAAAATACGGCAATGGTACAGCCGAATTCTTCGCACAAGCTTTCGAAGCATTTTATAAAGACAAGTAATCATTAGAACTACACAAAAGCACAACAATACACCATGCAGGGAATCAAAATGGTTTCCTGCTTTTTTTATGCCAACCAGTGAAAATGGCACAGAAATGACCTGCTTCTGCGATTGAAGCGTAAAATTACCCATGCTACAATAGGTATTGCTTATAGTTTTCCTTATTTCCAGCACCCATAGATGGTGCTTTTTTTGTACCTGTAAATTCAATCGCTGACAGCAGGTTCTATGTACTTTGTACGTACACTATACTTACAATACCAAACGTATCCTGTACGTACAGCCATATGTATAAAGTTTCCTATTATATATAGAAGGGAGTCAATCATGAAAACAAGGAACGAAATCTATCAAGGAGAGGGAGCCAAGCTCTTACGGTTCATTACCACTTACCATACTCTGAGGTATGACCAGGTTTTACAACTTTTCTCCCGACATGAGCAGTCTATCAAGTCATTGATTACCAGCCTCATCAAACAAGGGCGCATCATTTACGATAAAGAGCATGACCTTCTTTGTGACAGCCAGCAGTCTGCTGAGAATCCTGACTATGCTATAATTACATGCTTCTGGGTACTGCTGGATTTTAAGAAAGGTGTTGTATACCACACCAGTGGCGAATTTCCAATCAAGCTCAATTTCTTTTCGCAAGATGAACAATACGAAATCATCTATATCGGTGAAGAACAGGAGGCTCTGATCAATCATGTGATGGAAAGTATCCCATCACATGGTTCCAAACGCCTGATTGTCTTAGAATCCGAAAGCCAGGCTGCCAAAATCACCATTGATGATGTAGCCGCTTACTGCCTTGTAAATGAATCCGGTGCTGTCAGTTACTACATGAGAAAGTAGGTTATTATGACGCAAAATACACCAACCATTTACCAGCGGCTTGAAAAACTGGAAGGGGAGCTGCAAAAACTGACGAATACCGTTTACGCTCTGAAGGTCACTGATATCCAGAATTATGATAAAAATTTTGAGGAACTGAGCGTCAGTGCTGCTCTTCGGGCGGAGCGGATTGCCTGCCAGATGCGTAACCTTGTCTGTCCGGCTCTCTCCCCAAATCAAGCAGCTTATCTTCCCAAAGCGGCAGATGCACAGGGAATGCGGATTGCAGAACAGCAGGGGATTCTCACCATTACGCTTCCCGGACTGCTTCCGAAACGAAGAGTCCACACAAACACTGCATTTCTCCATGAACCGCTTAATTATATGCTTCGGGAGTATGTAAAACAAAATGCCCTGCCCCTCTATCGTGACTGCGTGATATGTTTCAGTCAAATATATGACAGGGAACTTCCTCAAAGACGTATCCGGGATTATGACAATCTGGAGTTTAAACAGATTCTGGATACACTTTGTACTTATGTTCTGACAGATGACAGCGGCTTTTTCTGTGATTCCTACTACACGACACAGCTTGGCTTAAAGGACTGTACACTGGTATCGGTTATGGAAAAAGCTGACTTTCCGAAATGGCTGCAGAACCAGAAAAATCATCACGAAAGCATGTCGGAAAATCTCCTGACTTCTCAGGCAGAAATCCGACATCGGTAAGAACCACCGCAGGGAACTTTGTTTTCTTGCTTTTTTTATCTCCAAACCACCGGAGATTTACCCAAGTATAGGCTTGCATGGGTAAGAACTGAATTGAGGTGATGCTTATTTGATAAGACCTGACACTACGAAATACCGCTTACTGGAAATGATAGGGATGTGCGGGGAATTTCCCGCAGACCAGCTAAACAGACTCATCCCAAGTGCCTCCTATGCGGAAAAACTCATTACGGATTTGAAGGCGGAACACCTCATCCGTACCCACTACCGGGATGCTCTCAGAGGCTACCGTCTTACAAAAGCTGCGAAAGAGATGCTGTTATCTGTCTCGCCGCTACGCTTCCAGTGCTATCTGACCGGCAATACCGAGACGAACCTCATCCGAAGTGAAGTATCCCGACGTATCCGCTTACATCAGAAAGCCGAAACGTATCTGACACTCCTTCATGCCGGGATTCCCTTTTATCCGGATGTAAAACCTGACATCTTCTGTAATCACCGCGAAGCTGGTTCCATCGGTATGCGAAGCCTTCCTCTTTTTTACGCTTCCAGAGAAATTAAGGAATTGGGCCCGGAGACCACGAAGATTAGGAACTCCCGCAGCATGGGCATCCTGATGGCACCGCAATGTGTCTATGTCCTTTATAACACGGGAAACGGAGTCCTGAAATGGGAATATCGAACGGAAGTCCGCTTAAACGCCTTCCTGCAGCATTACCTGCAAGGCTACCCTTACAACGGACATCCACAGATCCGGGCAATCATGACCGGAACCGACATGGAAATGGCTTTCCGGCTGTTTACCAGTACCGGAGGCTACAAAAAGAGCCTGTTTATGCTGGACACCTCCTTCGAGCATTTCCATTACCTTCCCAATACTCCGGAAGGGGAAGTGCTTTTAAAACTGCTGGTTCACCCTGAGATCATGGAAAAGCTGGACAACCTCCTGCTGTCCGATCTGGGCTGCCGCAGCGATTCAATTCCACTGGAACATGATGCCACGGATGCTTCCGGGAACCCCATCCTTCTTGCTTATGATTTTGACATGCAGCGAATCAACCGGTTCAATACCGGCTTAAATGTATACGGCAGATCCGGGAACCTGATCTGTTTCGATTTTCAGATTCCGGTCCTGAAAAAATACTTAACTGCCACAATCCATTTCTCCAGTATTGACCTTTGCAAATTCAAAAGGGGGTTTTTACATGAACCGTAAATGGTGGAAGCTCATTTATATGCTTCCGATCACCTTCTGCACCCTCTATGCAGGAGGCTATGTTGCTCAATTTATCCGCAACTATCAGACCTGGGAATCTGCCGGCAATTTTGCCGGAAACGGAACTGCCCCGCAGATCCCCTCCCCGCACCCGCTCGCCTGTCTGGATGCCCTGACTGCTTTCCCGTACAATCTGTATGGGATTTTTCTATGTCTGGCAGCTTTTGGACTCCTGACCTTCCTTCTCATGCGTATGGGATTTGACCGAAACGGGGAAATAACAGACCGGGGCCGGAACCTGAATTATTCCACAAAGGGAACCTATGGGACTTCCGGTTTTATGACTTTGGAGGAAATGCATCAGGTACTGGAGCTTACGAATGATGTCAAGAAACACAAGGGAACCATTCTTGGAAAACTGAACGGAAAAGCCGTTTGTCTCCCGAAGGATACCCGCATGAACCGGAATATTGCCGTTTACGGTGCCAGCGGTTCCATGAAAAGCCGGGCCTTTGCACGCAACATGATCTTCCAGTGTGTTGCCCGCGGGGAAAGCCTCATCATCACCGATCCAAAATCGGAATTGTACGAAAGTACAGCCACTTACCTTGAGAATGCCGGATATATCGTGAAATCCTTTAATCTTGTAAACCCGGAAAACTCGGATAGTTGGAATTGTCTGGGTGAAATTGGCGGACAGGAAACCATGGCACAGGTATTTGCTGATGTCATCATCCAGAATACCGGTTCTGCCAAAGGCGATCACTTCTGGGACAATGCCGAGATGAACTTATTAAAAGCTCTGATTCTCTATGTGGATCAGGGATTCCCACCGGAGGCAAAGAATATCGGACAGGTATACAAACTCCTGACCATGAGTTCGGAAAAAGAACTGAACAGCCTCTTTGACCTGCTTCCGGTCTCCCATCCGGCAAAAGTCCCCTACTGCATCTATAAGCAGGCAAGTGACACGGTACGTTCCGGCGTCATCATCGGACTCGGTTCCAGACTTCAGGTATTCCAGAACAAGCTGATCCGCCAGATCACTTCCTATGATGAGATCAACCTGACGCTGCCGGGAAAAGAAAAATGTGCATACTTCTGCATCACTTCGGATCAAGACAGCACTTTTGATTTTCTTTCTTCCCTGTTTATGACCTTCGTATTTATCAAACTGGTCCGTTATGCAGACACCTATGGGGAAGATGGAAAACTGCCGGTTCCGGTACATATCCTGGCTGATGAGCTGGCGAATACGGGAGCAATCCTATCGCTCAACAAAAAGATTTCCGTGATCCGAAGTCGAAACCTCAGTATTTCCTGCATTTTCCAAAACCTGCCTCAGATGCAGAACCGGTATCCCTTAAACCAATGGCAGGAAATCATCGGGAACTGCGACACTCAGCTATTTTTAGGCTGTACGGATGAGGTAACTGCTACATTTATCTCTAACCGCTCCGGTGATGTGACCGTTGGTGTCAGCAGCGAAGCCAAACAATTAAATAGCTGGAGGGTATCCGATTATACACCGGAATACCGCCAGACCAGATCCATCGGGAAACGAAAGCTCTTAACTCCGGATGAGATCCTGCGGCTCCCGCTGGATACTGCACTGATTATCCTGCGTGGTCAGAAGGTACTGCAGGTAGAAAAATACGATTACACCCTGCACCCGGATGCCCAAAAACTCATTCCCCGGAAGGCTTCCGAACATATTCCGGAATGGAGAAAAGGAGCATGTAGTGAAGAATATACGTACACTCCAACTATTCCTGCTTCCCACCCGAAAAAAACCGCTTCTTATGGAAAGCAGAAAAAGAAAAAAGCTGAACCGCACTTTGACCAGCAAAGCGTTTATCAGGAACCTGGCTATCACGATTTCCCGGATGACTTCTCAGCAGATAACTATTCGGATCACACAGACATGGTTCCTTTAGATAAAGATTCTATCATGTCATAATTTGAAAGGAGACACTATGATGCCAAACGAAACAACCAACACACCTATTTTAACTCTGGATTCCGATGCGAAGCTGGAAACAGCCCAGTCCATTTCAGACCTTACCTGGCATGAGATCCAGAATGCCTACCGTACCCGCCGGATCTTAACCGGAATGCTTGGCGGTATCGAGAAAACAGAAAACGGCAGCCTCATTGCCGTGGTTTACTACAAGGATTTCCGTACTGTCATCCCAGTAACTGAGATGATGATCCATCTCATGCAGGATGAAGCACACGATTATGGGGAGCTTGCTCTGCGGCAGAACAAAATCCTCAACAATATGCTTGGATGTGAGATTGATTTTCTGATTAAGGGATTAGATCCGAAGACACGCAGCATTGTCGCCAGCCGGAAAGAAGCGATGCTGAAGAAACGCCAGATCTTCTATCTGGATAAAGATGCTTCCGGAATGCCGAAAGTTTATGAAGACCGTATCGTGCAGGCAAGAGTCATTGCTGTTGCGGAAAAGGTAGTCCGGGCAGAAATTTTCGGTGTGGAAACCTCCATTCTTGCCAGAGACCTGTCCTTCGACTGGATGGGTGATGCCAGAGAACGCTTCCAGGTAGGCGATCACATCCTGGTACGCATCCTGGATGTGCGGGCAGACTCACCGGAGCAGGTCATTGTCCACGCAGATGTCAAAAGTGTGGAAGGCAACACCAGCAAGGAAAACATGAAAAAATGTAAGATTCAGGGAAAATACGCCGGAACTGTGGAAGACATCCATAAAGGCACCGTCTTTGTCCGGCTCTCCATCGGTGTCAATGCCATTGCCCACTCCTGCTATGACAGCCGGACAGTCGGGAAAAAGGATCAGGTATCCTTTGTGGTGACGCATATTGATGAAGAGCGTAATGTTGCCCTCGGCATCATCACCCGCATCATCAAGCAGACCATATAAGGCTTCCACCTTATTTTTAAATAGCTTTTTTTCATATACAGCACCAATTAGTCCAGCAAATACTCACGATACAGCTACATAAGGTGACAGAATAAAGTATTTTTCAGACCATTACCTTATTGTACTGAAAACGGTAACGTGTTATACTGATTCGGTATTACTGAACCGGAAAGACGGATGCATTTCGATTTTGCCCTCTAGTATCCAAGGAGGGTGATGCCCATGAATACAATGGAAGTATTGACTTTACTATTGGTAATTTTTGCGGCTTTGACTTATATAGATCGACATAATAAGAAATAGCATCCACGACCCTAGGAAAGTTTTGGATGCTATGACTTATACATAGAATATAAAATTTAACTGAGGGCATCAGATTTTGCATCTGAATACCTTTCTTGAGTTCATTATACACTGGGGGATTTGAGAAATCAAGTCCCCCTTTTTATTATGACATTGATTAGTATCTGCATTAAACATCAGAAATTTATATTCTTACTCACTGAAACGAATTCTCTCTATCAATGAATCTTTCCTTACTGACTTTGCAATGAATATTGCCAATAACATCTGTATCACAAACAATGTTAAAATTATAATAATAGCTGCTGTTACCGGATAATGGTATGTGCTGATATCAAACATTCCTGTACGCTTTGCATATAAAAACAACGGATATCCTGCAAGACTTCCCACTCCGATACTGATAATAAGAGTGCCTACTGTATAGAATATACCTTCCAACTGGAGCATCTTCATCAACTGACGGTCCGACATTCCGATTGCCTGCATCATGCCAAGCTCCTTTTTTCGCACATGGACACTATTGATCATTGTGTTAATCAAGTTCATAATGCTGATTGCTGCCAGAATGATGATAAATGCATAACATGCACCTCTAGTCATCTGTATGGCATTTTCCCATGTATCGTACTCATTCTTCCAGGTACGCATCTGCAGTCTGCCTGATCCATCCACAATAGCCTGTAGAGATGCTTCCAGTGCCTCATCATAATCCTTATCTGCAATCACCTGAAAATAGCTGGAAGAATTATTTATGGTAAGTTTCTCTGCCCCTTCTTTTGCCATGATAAGACAGTTATAGTTTGTCAGACCTCTTCCATATTCACCAATTGCTGCCACTTCAATCTCTTTTTGAAAGGTATTATCTCCATCATGAATATTGAGTTTCAGCTTATCTCCCACTTTAATATCTGGATACCAGTGAAGTAGCGCGCGGTCCAGAATCACTTTATCCCCGGATTTCAATTCCTCGTATGTGACATTGCCTTCAGTGATTCCTTTTTTCAGCTCTTCTGCGTATTCTTCCGGCACTCCATTGATAAATTCGGTTCCAATTTTTTCTTCAAAAGGTCCTCCTGATACCTTCAACGCGGTAAACACATCTACCCGCTCAACACCGTCAAGCTCCTCTATCTGCTGCTTTAGTCCTTCATTTAATGGATTATTCTTTTGAACCTCCGCCCATTCATATTCAGGATGCTCTTTATTCCCGGATTCCACAATTGGAGAAATCTCATATTGCCCCACAATCGAACTCTTTGCACTTTCCATCGGATTTGCACAAGACAGCACCGTTGCTACCATCATGACAAATATTCCGGTAACGGCCATAGATACAATCGTGATAGTACTCTTCTTTTTATTCTCTGCAAGATTTCTCTTGGTCAGTCGTCCGATATTCAGAAATTGATATCCCTTCCTGCTGCTTTTCTGTCGCTTACTGCCTCCCTGGTAACGCATAGCTTCTATTTCTGATACCTTCGCCGCCATACGCATAGGCTTCATCAGTGACAGATACACTGTACACAGAGTCACTGCAATTGCCAACAGATAAATCCACCAATAATAAAGTTGGACTTCTCCTTTAGCTACAACCTTGTATGCCTCTGTTATAAGTACGTTTGAATCCTTTGCATGTTCTACAAACTGGAGAAGTACAACTTTCACAGCAACTGTTCCGATCAAAAGTCCTATCGGAATGGCAAACAACGCCACTCCCATTCCCTCTCTTAGTACGATTTGTCTAAGCTGCCGTTTCGTAGCCCCGATTGCCTTTAACTTTCCAAATTCCCGAACCCTCTGGTTCATAGATACATAATAAACACTATAAATTGTGATAATGCCCGCCAATACAACAATAAGCATGATTCCTACAATCACCGGAATTGTAGCCGGATCCACATAATTTGCTGCAAGATACTCTTTATTAATATTCATGTCATCCTCGGAAATCCCGAACTGTCTGGCAATATTCTGTATCGTCTCTGTATAATCTGCAGTCGTATTTCCTTTCTGTCCATTCACCTGAAGTAAAAACCGATATTTCACCTGTTCTACCGGTATCTCCGCTTTCAGAAAGGCCTCTGAAACCAATGATGTATATTGTTTTTGTTCTTTGCTGCTCTCATTATCTGCTAAAAAACCACAGATTCGAAAGTCTTTCTCCTTCGTATAATCCAGTCCGTCATCTTTCAGAATCTGATAAGGTACTGTGATAGTGTCACCGATTTTCCCATTCTGTCCTAATGCTTCCAGTATTCCTTTTGAAACCACAATATCATTTTCTTTCTGCGGAAGTTGCCCCTCTTTCAGCTTCACTTTATAAAGTTCCATCCCTGTTCTGTCCATATACATCATGGAAACCGTCGCATCTTCCAGATTCATGTACCCCGCATCGCTGCGGAGTCCGTAAGTTTTCACATCATGATGTGCCGCCAGTTTCATAACTGTACTCTCGTCCACGTTCCGATAAAGGGCATGCCATGTTGGATAAATCTTATTGATTACCGCAAAGTTCACTTCCACCATATCTTTTCCGATTGATGGGATTACGAACAGCAGTAATGTTGTCAGGATAATGGCAATTCCAATCAGTATGTTTTTGCTCTTATAATGCCGCATATTGCAATATGCAACTCTGGTCGTCATCTTCATTATCTTCTCACCGCCTTGCCATCTTCAATGATAATCATTTCATCCGCCATCTGGGCAATCGTTTCATCATGGGTAATCATGATAAGCGTCTGCCCGAAATCCGACACGCAGCTTTTCAATAGGCTCATAACCTCTAGCTCAGTCTGGGAATCAAGGTTTCCAGTCGGCTCATCCGCCAAAATTATCGCCGGTCTTGTCACCAATGCCCTGGCTATCGCAGTTCTCTGTTTCTGTCCACCAGACAAAGCAGACGGCATCGCATCTTTCTTATCCTGCAGTCCGATTTTTTTGAGAATATCTTCCACTTCCCGCGGCTTTACCTTGCGATTATCAAGTCCCAGCGGAAGAACGATATTCTCCCACACATTCAGCGATGGAATCAGATTAAAATCCTGAAAGATAAATCCTATCTTCTTTCTTCGAAACTGTGCCAGTTTATCATCTTTTCGAGAATAGATATCGGTTCCATCAATCCATACTTTGCCGGAATCCGGTCTGTCAAGCCCTCCAATCAGATGCAGAAGTGTATATTTTCCGGAGCCGGAACGTCCTACGATAGCTGTAAACTTGCCTCTCTCTATCTGTAAACTTGTATGATCCACGGCTCTCACCTGATTCTCGCCTTCTCCATAATACTTTACTAGATCTTCTACTTTTAAAATACTACTCATATCTTCAAGTCCCCTTTCCATTTCATACCCCTACTATAACATTCCTGCATTACAAAACCCTTACAACAACCATAACAGTTTTGTAAGGGTTCCGACTATTCTCCTATTATGAGCGGCAGTGTCACTTTAAATATCATACCTTTCTCAGCCTTTCTTTTGGCTGCTATTGTCCCCCCCTGTTCTTCTATGATCTTTCTGGCAAGATACAGACCGACACCCGCTCCGTCTTTTACCTGTTCCTTTGCTTTCCTTCCCCGGTAAAATCTCTGATAGATCTTATGCAGTTCCTCCGCAGGAATGCCCATTCCTTCATCTTCTACTTCAATAAGCACATTGCTTGCTAGCTCCTGCGTCCTCACTGTAATCGTTGTATGTTCCGGTGAATATTTGACTGCATTCTCAAGGATATTCGTTAATGCTTCTACCGTCCATTTTGAATCATGGTTCACAACTATATCATCATCCATCTCCACCTGAATGGAAATATCTTTTCCTCTTGCCTTCATATAAATCTGACTGACAGCCTCTGTTAGCGTTTTCTTCAGGCTTTCATGAAGCGAATGTATCTGGATCATATGTGTTTCCAGCCTTGAAAGATTTACCAGTTCATTCAAGAGCTGTTCCAGTTTGGTAAGTTCCTGTGATTCCTGCTCCAGAAACTCCCTCTGTTCTTCTCCTGTAACCCGATTTTCTGCCACCAGCTCATGACTCATCCGGAGTGATGCAAGCGGAGTCTTCAACTGATGGGAAATATCTGTAATCAGACTCTTCGTACCATTTTCTTCCTGCTCCAGACGTTCCTTCAAATCTTCGAAATATTGCCCCAGCTCCTTTACAGATTCCCACACCTTTAACCATTGTTCCGATTCTGATGTTTCTTCAGGATATGTTTGGAATTTTCCTTTTCTGAATTCCTGCAGACATTCATATAATTGCTGTAATTGTTCCTCATCACCGTATCTGCTCCAGTTTTTTCTTCGGTCCAGGTACAAGAACAGGCTACATACTATGACTCCCACTAGTAATCCAATTCCCCAGATAATCCTTATAACCACATCTGAAGATCCACTCCCTGAGTGATAACCATAAGTTTCTTCCAGCATCTGTACGACTCTTTCTATCTTCTGATCGTCCCGGTCTCTTATAAAATCTACTGTTCCTGACTTTTCCCAGATTGCAACTATTTCCCCTTCCAGTTCAGGATGTTCTGCAAGGAGCAGTGCTATCTGCGTTGCTTTCGCATTTTCCTCATACTTTGTTATCAGATACATTCCTACTGTAAAAAATACTGCAAAGATTACATATACGATAAAATACCGTTTTAATTTTTGTTTACCTTTCCGGTCCATATATATCCCAGTCCTCTCACATTCGCTATCTCTTCTGTTCCAAGTTTATTCTTCAGTCTGCTTATATTGACAGTAACCGTATTATCATCGACAAATTGACCGTCTATATCCCATACATGCTCCAGGATACTTTCTTTTGAAACAATCTGTCCTGCATTCTCCCAGAGATACAGCAACAGAGAGAATTCTTTCTTACTTAAAGTAACTGGTTCATCCCCTTTATACACCTGCATCGTTTTCATATGCACCGTAATCTCTCCGGAAGACATAATCTGTGCCTGTACCTTAGAAAGCCGTCTCATCAATGCGTTCACCTTCGACACCAAAGCCATCAGTGAAAATGGTTTGGTAATATAATCATCTGCCCCTGTATCATAACCATTTACAATATCTATTTCCTGATCCAAAGCCGTAAGATAGATAAGATATGTATCTCCACCTGCACGTACCATCCTTCCAAAATCCAGTCCTGTACCATCCGGCAATGTAATATCGCTGATAACAAGAGCATAATCTCCTTTTTGAAATGCTTCTTTTGCTTCCTTTATTGTATAAACCTGACGAACCTCATACCCTTCCCGTGAAAGTAACAGGGCAATTCCCCGATTTAGATTCAAGTCATCCTCCAGTAATAATATTTTCTGCATCAAATACTCCACCTCTATTTGTAATAACCTGTTCTTTTATCATATCAGTCCTATCTTTTGTCTACAATAAAAATAAAATTAACATACATACTTTTCCTTCATATGTTCAAGGATTTCACCGGATACTGCTTCAGAAATCGATCAATCCATTTCTGATTGCTTCTCTGTAACATCCGAAGTCTGGATAAAAGCTGTAGACAACTGCAGCTCTATGTTACTAAAGTCCTATCCATCAATACAGGAGTTATAGAATGCCGTGAAGATACCGTCAAATTCCATTTCAATAATATGTAGGCTGTCCATTGTGTGCTCCAGATAAGTCAGTGTTCCTCTATCCAAATCTATACTCGGCTTTCCTAGTGAGTTTGCTATTACATCTGGATTTGTAATTCCAAACATCTCCTTTATATCCGGCATAAGATAATCCACGATATCCGGCAGCCTTTTCTCATACGCCTGTGCCAGTTCAACTGCATGCTTCTCATAATCGGAATGTATACTGTCACAGACAAATTCAATCCCGTTTATTTCCATCTTATAGTAATCATTATTCTCATCATAGACAAACGCTGTACCCTTACTTTTTTTATTTTTTTCCAAAATCCCCATGATATATCTACACTTTCCCGGTTCTTCCGCCATACACAGTCTAAAAAACTGTAACTTAATGCTTACGTTTGTAAAAAATAACTCCTGCCAAAATCAATAAAATAATTCCAACTACAATCATAAAAATAAAATTATCACCATTTAACTTCCCTGCTATGAAAATAGAAGTCGGGCCATCCGCACCACCAATAACAGAAACGGCTGTGTTTTCTTTCTGCTTCAGTACAATGCCAATGACTGCCAATACAATTCCTAAAATTCCGGCTATGATTCCCAATCGCTTTTTCATTGCTACCACCTCAAATCATTTTTATCTGCTCAATCAAATGTAAATTGTTATGCAAGTATTTCTATGCAAATGAAGCATAGATAACCCATATTTCTGCAAACATTACCAATAAAAGTACACCATCTATCATCCAATTAAACTGAATGTCCGTTAAGAAAGTTTTTGAATGTGTCAGGCAATATTTTACTTTTTCTCGTCCAGTCAAAAAAGTGATAAGCACTTGTAATATAGGAAATAAAAATATTTGTATTTTTCTTCCATAATCATCCGCAATCCCATTTGCAAAATGTACTGGAATAATACTCGGTAAGAAAAATATACTTACAAGAGCAAGCAAAAATCCTATTATACAAATTATCCATGTGAATTTTCTAGTATTGATAAATTTCATAACAATCCTTCTTTCTGCTAAATTCAAGTTTTTCCAATACATAACACGTACTTACATTATACTCCTCACCAATGCAAACCTCAATTTATTCTCCATCCTTTTTCCCGTTATTAAGCTTCGGGCAGTAAAATGCCTTTACTTCCACCCCATCTTCCTCCGACTCAATTTCCACATAATAATCCCGGATAAAGTATCCCGCATTATGCTCCTGAATGGCGTACAGCTCCAATGTCTGAAAATCCACCAGTACCAGATCACGGGGCTTGGGTTTTTGCGTTTCCTCACAGAATACCTCCATGCTTTCCACCAGCTTATCCAGGCATTCCTGACACAGATGGTTCTGTACTTTTTTCACATCGAAGATACTATCTTCCCCGTAATCCACCGATACTTCGGAAATCCCGTAATCCGACATCTGCTCCGTATGGAAAAAGCAGCCGCCTTCTCCTGTCCCGGTATAACCCATATGCCCGTTTCCCTGCGGGCCGGTAAGATTCCCGTCCTCATCATGATTCCGGATATGCATATCCATCACATACCAGTGATTGGTACAGATCACTCCCAGATCGTCAAACTTCCGGAAATAATCCATCATACTCCGTTCATCGCTTCCACACAGCCAGCACTGTTTTGGATCTTTCAGCTTGCTTTCTACTGATTCAGGCACCTTTCTTTCTACCGGGTGATATTCCTGCTCCTGTGTTTTTTCAAGATAACCTGTCAGATCCAGCCGGCTGATTCCCAGTCCGATCAGAATTCCTGACGCACATGCCAATAATCCCACATATCCCTTTTTCATATTATAGTCATCCTTTAAGAATTAGTTTTATAATGCTTTTAGGATTACTATATCAAATCTTGCAATCACTTTCATCATAAATCGCATATTTTTATGTGTTTTATTGCATATACAGCTTTCAAAAAAACTGCCTGCGGCAATTTCGCAGACAGCTTCTATTTCATCATCTCTTCAATTATCACATCCAGCATCCGAAGCACGCTTTCCTGCTTCTTCGGTGTGAGCCTTTCCAGCTTTCCTTCCACTACAGAAGTATGTTCCATTCTGGTAAGAGGAATCACTTCCTTCAGCACTTCATTCGGTTCCGCACCTAATACATTCAACAGCTTTACAAATGTTTCCATCGTAGGTGTTTTCACTTCCCGCTCAATCGCACCCAGATGGTTGGTACTGATATCCACCAGTTCAGCCAGTCTCTCCTGCGTAATTCCTGCCTCTTCCCTGTACCTGCGGATTGCCTTTCCCATTCCTTTCACACGCACACCTCCTCCTTCCAGTATTCACTAACGCTTAAAGCATTAGTCATGTAAATCCAGTATAATTGGTTGCAAATCACGCTTACAGTATCCATAAGGATTGCATTTATAACGCTTTTAGCGTTGGTCACATTTTTGGCACTCCATCGTCTGTAACTGGCACAGTCCTGCGATTGTAGCGGTAATTTACCCATGTTAAAATTGATATTGTCAAAATTATATGCAGAACGAAACGCAGCACTGCCGTATGGGAAGCCTCTCCTGCGGCAAATAAGCTGCGTTTTTTCTGTAAGATAGGAGGATCTTTACAATTTCATACTTTGATTTAGGACGCAGCCTGCATTGACCGGGCTGCGTCCTTTCTTGAGGCAGGAAAACCATAAGCAAAGGCAGGGGAGGTAATTCTCCTGCCGCTCTTATAAAAAGGAGGTACTTTTACGTGAAACACAAACTGAAAAACGCTCCGCCGGACACAAAACGGCATGTCAATTATGGCAGATGCCTGTATGCTGCATTTCTGGCTGTCACAGTCCTCTGCGGATACACACAGCCGGTTTTTGCCGCTACCATCTGGACCAAAGCCAATGAGATCATGAAGGATGTCTATAACCAGATTATCCTCATTTCCACCATTGCTGCAGTCGTAACGGCATCGGTTGCCCTTCTGATGATGAATTTTTCCAAAAGCGGAAAAACCGTGGACGAATCACGTGCATGGCTCAAGCGTATCGTCATTACCTGGGCGATCTTAAACGGGCTTGGCTTTATCATGGCTTACATCACCCCGTTCTTTGCAGGCGGAAAATGGAACGGATAGACGAAAGGAGATGCCACTATGGGAATACTTGACGGAATCGTGGAATGGATTGCCGAACAGGTCATGAACATTCTGGATCTGATCACCACTTCAGTCCTCGGTGCTCTGGGCTGTTCCATGGATACGTTTCTTCGCTACTTTCCTGCTGCCGAGACCATGTATCAGGTCTTTCTGGCACTGGGCATCGGGCTGATCCTCTTAAACTGGGTATGGCAGCTCTTTAAAAATTACTTTATGGGAGCCGGTATCGAAGCGGAAGATCCCATTAAGCTGTCCATCCGTTCCTTCCTCTTTATCTTTCTCACCTTCTATGCGAAAGATATTGTGGATCTGCTCCTGAAGATTTCAGGAACACCGTACAACTGGATTCTGACGGAAGACCTGCCGCCTTTAAAATTTGCGGATTTTAACTCCGTAGTCACAGTCATCCTGGGAGTCTGTGCAAATGGGGCGGTAGCCATCATTGCACTGATTCTGGTACTGATTCTGGCGTGGAACTACATCAAACTGCTCTTTGAAGCGGCAGAACGCTATATTCTTCTGGGGGTACTGGTCTACACAGCCCCGGCAGCTTTTTCCATGGGTGCCAGCCAGTCAACCGGAAATATCTTCAAAAGCTGGTGCCGGATGCTTGGCGGCCAGTTCTTTTTGCTTCTGATGAATGCGTGGTGCCTGCGGCTGTTTACTTCTATGGTCGGCACCTTCCTTGCCAATCCGTTATCCCTATAAGAAAGGAGGACCAAAATGAAACTTAGAAAGAAACTCATACCATTCCTGGTACTAACTGCCTGTCTGGTACTGTTTTGCTCCATGCCGGTCTTTGCAGCGGAGCTTACGGAAGCAGACGTGGAAGCGGCAGTTGCCAGTCAGGGAAAGGAAGCGGTAACCGGAAATGTCTTCGTCTGGTTCCTGTGTGCCATTGCCTTTTTAAAGGTATCCCAGAAAATTGATTCTTTTCTGGCATCGCTTGGCATCAATGTCGGCAATACCGGAGGAAACATGATGGCTGAACTTCTGATTGCAGGACGGAGCCTGACCGGTTCCATGCGTTCCCATGGTGGTGGCGGCTACCACAAAGCCTCTTCTCCCGGAAGTGCGGCTGTCGCAGGAAGCTTCCTATCCGGCGGGCTTGCCGGGGCAGTGGGAAGACAGGTACAAAGAGAAGCGGTCAATTCCGCAACCGGTTATACCGAACACAGCAGTATCGGAAACATGCTCTACCAGTCATCCCTGAACAAAGGCGGAGACTTTGCCAATCAGGTCATCAGCAACATTGCACAGGGAAATTACGGTCAGGTAGGTTCCATCAAGGGAGCAGACGCACAGAAAGCCTTTACTTCCTATATGGGCATCAATCCGGGCGGCGGTTCTTCCTATGATAATGTAGAAATCGGTGGCGGAAGGATCACCGGTACCGAAACCGGAAGCTCCGGAAACCGGGATTTTGCCCTGTACCATGCCGACCAGTATGCAGCTCCTACTCAGGGCTCCTACTCTACGGTACAGTCCGTGGATGGTTCCACCTGGTACAAGCAGTATGCACAGGATACGGTCGAAAAAACACCATATACTTCCGGCAGCGGCAAAGTAGCCTACAATGAATCCATTGTCCAGAAACTGCCGCCAGCCCCACAGCGAAAGGAGCGTATGTAACATGCCAAAAACAGCCTTGATGGGCAGTCCTCTTGCTGTCATCGGTACAGTATTCCGGCACAGGCGCACCCTTGCGAAAACTGGAGCAGCCGTCGGCGGTGTACTGATGCTTCCCATTCTGTTCCTTGTCATGCTTCCGGGACTCGTCTTCGGAGACCTCTCTGAAAATACCGGAGCACTGACCAGCAACACGGTAATCAGTGAAAATATCCGGGCTTCCAATCAGGCAATCGTGGAGGTGCTTCAGGAAAGCCATGATGCACTGCTTGCTAAGATCAATGCGGAAATTGCCAGACTCCCGGAAGGAGATACTGCCTCTATCAGCGATCCTTACGCTTCCAGTATCATCGTAAATGCGAACCAGCTCATCGCACAGTTTTGTGCCAGCCAGGATGACTATAAAAATATAAATATCAGCAAACTCAAAAGCCTGATCCGGGAAAACGAGGACGGGCTTTTTTCTTATGACGTTACTTCAGAAACGGCCACGGTGGAAGTTCCGGCGGAAGAGGAAAATGCACCACCCAGAAAGGTTACTTTTACCCGCCATACCTACACGGTCAGCTATGCCGGAGATGCCTACTTTGCAGATCACGTCTTTCATCTGACCGATAAGCAGAAAAAAACGGCAGACAGTTATGTGGAAAACCTGACCATGTTCTTTGGCGGCTCCGCTTCCGGTCTTGCCATGGCGGTAGGTGTCAGCGATGAGGTGCTGGCTTACCGGGCTACCATCCAGCAGGTCGCACAGAAATACGGCATGGAAGCTTATGTGGAACTCCTCATGGCAGTCATGATGCAGGAAAGCGGCGGGCGTGGAAGCGATCCCATGCAGGCGGCAGAAGGCGGCTTTAATAAGAAATACCCCCATGTCCCCAACGGCATCACCGATCCTGCTTATTCCATCGAATGTGGGATTCAGGAATTAAAGTATGCACTGGATAAAGCAGGATGTACCGGACCTACCGACCTGGACCGCATCAAGCTGGCGCTTCAGGGTTACAATTACGGCTCCGGCTATATCGACTGGGCAATGGAACGTGACGGCGGTTATACCAAAGAAAACGCCATTGCTTATTCGGATATGATGTGTGCCCGTCCGAACTGGCATTATGACCGGTATGGGGACAAGGAATATGTGGAGCATGTTCTCCGGTATTATCAGATTACCAATACCGGCGGAAGCTATCCGGCAAACGGAATGCAGATTCCGCACTATCTCCAGACCGATTACGGGAACATTCCTTATGGCGGCGGCTCCATCGCATCTTCCGGCTGCGGGCCTACCAGCTTTGCCATGATCGCCAGCTACCTGACCGGGAATACCATTACCCCTCCGGATGCGGTGGCATGGTGCGGGAATTCCTATTACAAGCCGGGAGTTGGAACCTACTGGAGCTACTTTCAGGCTGCAGCCAGTCATTTCGGCTGTGGCAGCGTCACACAGACCAGCAATGCCAATACGGTACTTCAGGCACTCTCCGAAGGCTGTCCGGTCATCTCCTCTCAGCGGGCAGGACTTTTCACCAGCGGCGGACACTTCATCGTACTCCGAGGTGTTACGGCAAACGGCAAGGTACTGGTCAATGATCCCAATGACAGTGACGCAAAGAACTATATTAACCGTGAATTTGATATGATGTCGGAAATCCATGCTACGGCAAATGCCTACTGGATCTTCGACAAAAAATAAAGGAGCCATTATGAACAGAACAAAAGTGATTCTTTCCATTTTTCTGATGCTGTTTCTGCTGCTTGCCGGACTGGTTCTCCCCAGTTTCTGGAAAAGCCAGAAAAAAGAAGCTTCCGGAAACAAAGGCAGGGAACCGGCAAAGGAAACAACAGAAACAAATTCTGATACCCCCATGCCGGAATATCTGGATTTTGATGCTTTAAAAGCATTTTTCTCCGACAGCCAGATTGCTTCTCTCAAAGGGCAGTTTCCTGTCTACCTAAAAGAGTATGTCAAAAAAGAACAGACAAGCATCACCTTCCTGCCGGAAAAAACCAGCTACCCTACCGAAACAACCGTCTGCCTGATGTTTTCACTTTCCGATCAGGATACGCTTCCGGTTACCTACCACACCCCGACGGGTGTGTTTTTATTTGGAGAAGACGGGGTACAGGTCTCTGCAGATACGACTGTTTACGAAAAG
>OLSN01000901.1_pt1 | contig 29205 bp, 26 predicted proteins | sample 1672411 | NCBI WGS metagenome assembly OLSN01 (sample SAMEA3136683, study PRJEB25190) | human gut metagenome | biome: human gut; feature: human-associated habitat; material: faeces | place: Austria | collected 2013 | reverse complement strand
ATCGCTATCCAAGAATTTATCTATACGTTTTGCCCAATCTTCCATTGTCATAGGAATATGCCGCTTTGCCCGGTCTTCTGCCAAATCCAGAAAAGCATTGACCAACCGTCCCATTGACTCCAGTTCTTCTTCTTTCAAATAATTCTTTGCTATCGACACATCTGTTTTTACAATCTTTCCGTTAGGAGCTTTCTCCCAGGTAGTTAGTCCCATGTGTTCCTTCTCTGCATCGGCACGCTCTACAATAAGTTCTGCCGCCGTGTGTCCATGAACTGCATAGTGCATTTTGTTCTGGACTTTTTTGAAAAACAAACGTGTGGTCGGGGCATTGAGGTTATAGTCTATGCTGGTAGCATAAATATCTGTTAGCTTTTGGTAGAAACGTCGCTCACTCAATCGTATTTCCCGGATTTCAGCAAGCAAATGTTCAAAGTAATCTTCATTGATGAATGATCCGTTCTCCATTCGCTTTTTATCAATGACATATCCACGAATGGCAAACTGCCGAAGTATAAATGTACACCATTGCCGAAATTGAGTGGCGCGCACGGAGTTGACGCGATAGCCGACTGAAATGATGGCATCAAGACTATAAATAAAAACTTCACGAGAAATATTCCGATTACCTTCTTTTTGAACTATCCGGTTTTTCCGGATAGTTGTATTCTTATCTACTTCTCCTTGCGAATATATATTTTTCAAATGTTCATTAATTGTGCGTATATCAACATCGAACAATATCGACATCGTCTTCTGCGTCAGCCACAAAGTTTCGTCCTGATAAAGCACTTCAATGCCTTCTTCTTTATTCTCTATCTGAAAAATAAGAAATTCAGCCGTACTATTGCGTATTTGCAGTTTCTTGCTTCCGTTATTACTTTCTTCCATATTCATCTTGAACATTCATTTCTTTTATCAGAAACAAATGTACTTAGAACATATCGAACTGCCAAAGATAATATCTCCTATTTTATCTCCACCTTCGTCTGTAATCTTATGTCATTGGAAGCAGCGCCAATCATTATCTGAGAAGTTCCCTAAAAAGATCATAATTACAGTAGAAAGCTTTCTCCGTAATATCTTCGCTTTATGGATTCAACAGATTTTATTCGTATTTTTCCGGTTTACATATTGGTTTACATGAACCGCATAAATTATATGTATAAAGGTACTGGCAAAAACATTTAGATGGAAAAGATATAAACAGGGTAAATAGTAACTTCTTCATAAAACAAACATAAATAAAAGAAACCTGCTTACCCAAAGAATATTATCTTTTCAGTAAGCAGGCTTTCACTCATATTCAAAAATGCAAAGAGCAAAATCTCTCACAAATTTGTGTGTTCCATTAATTGATAGCTATCGGAGCATCCAACGTCTTAATAGTAATTCCATTTGTAGTACCGTTTATACGCCCTGTGGCATCTTTGATAACTCCACCTTCCTGAGTCTCTGATCCGTCTAGTTTATAATAAAGTGCCAAGCCTTCTGAAGCAGGGTCAACACCCAGCATATTCTGCTTAAGTTGATTTTCCGTACGGGCTACACTCCAAACACGGACTTCACTCATTTTACCATGGAATGGACGTTCACCCCATTTGAAACCATAGATTCTACCAATATAAAAACCCATATCCGAATTCGGATCAAAACCGTCAATCCCCCAATCTGAACCAGCCCATTTCTCACCATTTACATAAATGCCTGTTTTTCCTGTCGGTTGATCATAAGTCAACGCTACATGATACCAACGATTTGTTAACAACGGTTTCGTTACACGGTAGTTCTGTCTTCCGGCCACTTCCAAATAATCTTTAGGAGTAATTCCTCCTCCCGCATCACCGATACGGAGGATCATCACACCTTCGGTTCCCATAATCGTATTATTATCGAGGAAATAATCCACATTAATCAATGCTTCGTAAGTGAATGACGAGAAGAAAGTACCGACAGGGAACTTCACAGAAATATAGTGATTACTGAAGTTACCAGCTTTGGTAATTTTCAACGGTTTGGAGAAAAAGAAATATGCAATGTTTGTTCCGGAAAGAGTCGACACCGAAGACGAATGCACCCGCATAGGCAAAACATACGAGTTCCCGGCTTTCAAGGCTTCTAACCCGGAAAGTTCGACTTCTATATTATCCGCATACAATTTTCCACTCGAAATAGAAGATGTCGTACTGCTTAGCTTTACCTGCGAAACATCAAGCATCTCATAATTTGTGCCATACTTTGCATTGTATTCGTCTACTACACTTGGTTCGGCTACACTATATGATACGTCTACCTGAGAGGAAGTTGCTGACGAGAGTCTTGAAACCAGATCAAATGTCATTACATCCATTTCATCTTCCACCGAGAAATTATATTCCTTGCTTTCGAAATAAACCTTAGGCTCCAGCAGGTCATTCATGCTGTCGTTGCAAGCGCCCAACAATAACGCCATACTACCTACCATCAAATAATAGAATATATGTTTATTCATCATCTTTTTACTGTTTTAGAATTTTATAAGTCCACTTATTCCTGCGGTTTATTTTCCGCTTCGTTTTGTTTCGCTTTCCATTCATTGAAAACCCGCTGATTGATTTGAATAGCCTGACGCATCCATTTATAATTTGGCGTATTGTCATAATCATTATCGAAGCGATAAGCTCCTACTCCACCTTTATAACCTTCTCGCGGCATAGCAGCAGCCTGCTTCAGCAATTGACCTCCATTAGTGGCATACTTTTCAAAGTTCTCTGTGCAGATTATTTTCTTAGGATCAACGCCATAACCATCAAAACCGGGATTGGAACTACCATAACTTTGTATAATCCAATAATCGACATACTCATCCAATTCATGGGTAAGCCCATAAATATTTCCATCAATACAGATCATTTTATGTCCTTTACCTTCCGGATCGCTTTTCGGACCAATGTAATTGTTCATCTCTTTAACCAAATGAATCAAATGCTTATTCTGACTCAATGTGCCATCCATATCAAACACACCACTACCGATTTCCCAGTCTACATCATAACCGTCCCATTCGTTTGCATACAAAGAATCGCACAGAGCTTTGGCAAACTTCGCCAGACATGCATAATGGTTTTCACTTTCAAACTGACCTTCAAATCCCCAATATTTCCAACGGGCTTGTTTCTTCGCCGTTTCCAATTGAGCCGCCGACCAGCCTTCTTCCTCCGCTTGTTTTTCCACTTCGAGGTATACCGAATTTGGTGTCGCACCCTTACCAAGATAAGAAAGCAGACTTACCTGCAACAGTTTCGTTCCTTTCACCTTTTGCACAAACTCTTTATCTGCCTTCTGCTCCGGAGTGATTTCATAACGTCCTGGAGCGCCACTCCACATTGAAACAAAATCCATACTATCGGGCATAGCAGAGAGATATCCTCTTCGATAAGCTCCAGCAGGCGCCCAATTGGAATACCATCCGAAAGCTACGGGACGATTGTAATTCCAAGCAGTCGCCTTATAGGCGCGCAGATTGGCATAATATGCCTCACTCTCCGCATTGTTCATTGTGGCATACCCGCCTATATGGTCTATCTCAATATTCTCCACATCCATGCAAGAAGTTACCATCATGCCTGTCAATGGAATAATATATAACAATTTTCTTAATGATTTCATATTCTTCATCTGTATTAAAATGATACATGTAGGTTATCTCTTACAATCCCACCACAAACGGGTAGAAGACTTATCTTCGCCACCTGCACCGTTATTGAACAACTTCAAGGCTGCTTCATAAATAGCCTTTCCCTCGTTAGTCTGAGAAAAACTAGTGGGATAAATCATACGGCGAATACCACCCTCAAGAGTTGCGCCTTGCACTGCTCCTTTCAAAGTCTTAATGACATTCAACTTCGGATAACCGGTTCTTCTCCATTCCGTCCACGCTTCCTGCCCGTTAGGAAACAAAGCAATCCATTTCTGAATCATAATTTTTTCCAACTTCTGCTCTGTTGTTCCTTCAAACTTGACAGTAGTCTCACACGGAGCAGAAAGTGTTTGCCCATACTGATAATGGGAAAAAACATATGCCCGAGGTGCCAAATTGGAATTCATATAATCGTCTACAGGATCGGTCACACCATTCTCCTGAAAAGACATATCAATGCCCTGTTTATACCATGAATCCGCACTGCCGAAACCTTCCCACACTAAAGCTGCTTCCGCACGCAAAAAATAAACTTCCGATGCACGCAGCCAATATGTAGGAGTTCCACTTTGAATATTGGGCTTTGAGCAAGATTTATAGATATCATTCTGCGCATTGGCATGCCCTGCCGGCACCGCTTGATACGTTTTTCCGTCGAAAGCCTCAACACCATAAGAGACATTACCATCCATCGGCAAAAAATAAACGCTCAAACGCGGGTCTTCATATCCCATCAGATAAGAAAAGATGGAAGAACCCATACGAGCTTCATTATAGTTGCCTGCCAGCCATTCAATGTTGTTGCGGAAAGTCATACCCGCTCCTTGACTCATTTGAGCCGCATCATCCTTAGCCGTCATCACGCCGATAGAATGATTTACTGCTTGAGTAGCATACTTTTTCGCCAGTTCCGCATCAGCGAAGCGGACACGCATAGCCAAACGAAGCATCAGCGAATTGCCGTATTTCACCCATTTGGTAGCATCTCCGGCATATACCGCATCATAAGCGCCCATTACATTCACCCCATTTTCCGCCTTTTCCGTTAATTCTTCAATGGCTGCGGTCAATTCTTCAAACATCGCCGTATACACCTCTTTCTCCGAATCGAACGGAATGTTCATTGTAGCGTCCGCCGCATGAGAATAAGGCATCGGACCGAAACTTTCAAGTGTCTTGTGCCAAGCGGAAATCTTCAGAATTTGAGCCAAAGCAAAGACTTCGGGCGTACCATTTTTCTCGGACGCTATTTTCAATTTCTTCCAAGGATCAAGAGCATTGGTATAAGACTGTGTATAGGTCGCTTTTATCCAATTGTCCAACAAATAATAAGTAGTATTGTTACTACCTGCGTTCCAACCGTTACTGTTGTTCTCGCCAAAAAATCCACTCCAATTATCGGCCGACAGATGATAAGCTATTTGATATTCATTGATAACATCTGTATCATCAGCCTGTGTGCCTACGGGAATCACTGTCCGTTGCATAGCTGTAATCAGCCCTCCGACTTCAAAACCATCCATCGCACCTTCTCCGTCGCTCATCTCAAATTGGTTGGTATTGATTTCTTCAAAATTGCATGAGGCAAATAGCGCCATTGCGCATATCACCGCTAATAGTTTAAAATGATTCATTTTTCTCATAATAAAGAAGGTGTATTATAATTTAAATTTAATACCGAAGCCAAAGCTACGAACACTCGGTTGCATAAAATAATCATTACCTTGTCCGTAAGTACTAGTGGAAGGAGTCAGTTCCGGATCGAACGGAGCTTCGCAATACAACATCCAAGGATTGTTGGCTATAAACGAAACTGTAACATCTTTCAACACGTTACCAAACCACTTATTAGGCATAGTATAGCTAAAGGTAAGTTCTTGCAAACGAATATTAGTGGCACTGTATACATAGTAACCGGAAGTTTCATAATTTCCCGTACCTGTCATCTGATAATAAGACTTCGCATCTACCAGACCTTGTCCCTTCAACAATACGCCTCCCGCTTCACGAGCCTCAGCCGAACGTTTGGACACACCGTAACGATCAAGCAATGCCTCTGTAGAAGAGGTCACCACACCACCAAAACGCCCGTTGATTTGGAATCCGAGTCCAAAGCCTTTGTATGTCAACATATTACTCCATCCCAGATTAAAGTCAGGAGAAGTTTTTCCCAAATAAACAGGTTCCCCCTTTTCCATTCCAAAGGTTCCGTCGCTCTTTACCTCAACATATCCCAGGTGGTCTTTCTTCAAGAAGGTGTTGGCATAAATATCGTGGATACTTCCGCCTTCTTTCAAGATGACACGACCACCATCCTTCAAAACCTCCGGAATATTAATCGGTTCATCCATCAAATCCGTATGATAGTTTTCAACCATCTCCTTAATCTCGTTTATATTACGAGAGAATGTCAATGTTGAAGAGATTCCTAATCCGAACTTAAACTGATCGGAATAGCTTAATGAAGCCTCCCAACCACGATTTTCCACATTACCGGCCTGCAAATAAATCTGCTTGTATCCGGTAAATTCCGGAAGATCACCCAAGAAAGTCTGATTGTATGTATTAGAATGATAGTAGGTTACCTCCGCACTTAATTTATTCCACAACTCAGACTTAATCCAAATTCGTATGACTTTGTACGTTCTGCCTTGAAATCAGTAAACGGATAGATACCGGTAGGATCTAATGCACCACCCACAATAGGGGTAGTTACCGTACCCGGAGTCAGTCCCGAACGGGATACAGGCGCACCGACTTCCGTATACGAACCACGAACTTTCAGGTAAGAGATAAATTCGGGCAATTTGACCATCTCGGAAATAATCCCGGACAGACCGATTGAGGGATAGAAGAAAGATTCTTCATCGGTATTCACCAAACGTGAATTCCAGTCATTACGTCCGGTCAGCGTCAAATAAAGCATACTCTTCCAACCAAGTTCCAAATTGGCAAAAACAGCATGATTACGTACACGACTATCACCACCCTTTTCTGAGATACGACCATTAGCCGGATCGATATTAGAAGCCGCAAATTTATTGGGCACTCCCAATAATGTCCCTTTGTATCCTCTCTCCAATGCCCAATAGTTAGAATAGTTCCAACCCGCATTGGCAGAAATACTGAAATCAGCTATATGTTTATTTACGTTCAACATAAAGTCGGCATATTCCTGACGGTCTTCATAGTTATTGTATCCATACAGTCCTTTCTTTCCTTCCGCAAATTTATCGTCGGATGAAGCGTAAATCTTGCGTTCAAACAATACATGTGTGTCATCCATTCTGAAACGGGCTGTCGCATTCAACCAATCGGTAATATTATAAGTCAACCCTACGTTGAACATATAACGACTCTTTTCATTCGTAGCTACATTGCGATAAGCAGTCCAGTAAGGGTTCTGTGAAGCATATACCGGATCTGCCACCGGCCAATACTGAACCGGAAGTTGGCGACTTTCATCGAAATGTTCGAATGACTTAATTCCATTAAAGTCTTCACCACGAGGGAATAAATAGGCGGCCATCACCGGATTCCAATATTGTCCTTGCGATACCATATTCTTGTCTTTCTGTTTCACATACGACGCACCTAAATCGAGTTGTAATTTATCATTAAGGAAAGTTGCCGTATTACGGATTGTGAAATTCAAACGATCATATTCATTATTAGGCACAATACCTTTGGAATTGGTAGAAGAAACAGAAGCAAAAGTCTGATTCGATTTCGTCCCGGTGGTCAACGTTACCGAATTAATAAAGTTTGTTCCGGTATTAAAGAAATCCTTCTTAGGATCATAACTTGTAGGAGTCAACAGTTTCTCACCCCAGCTTTCATACATATCTTTTTTGTTACCATACGTATTTTGAAACTCAGGAGTCATATAAGCTTTGCTGAACTCTGAAGAAGAAGAGAACTGCACTGAAAGTTTTCCTTCTTTTCCTTTTTTAGTGGTAATCAAAATTACACCGTTAGCGGCACTACTACCATACAACGCAGCAGCCGAAGGACCACTCAAAACAGAAAGACTTTCAATATCTTCGGGATTGAAGTCGGCGATTCCTTCTGTTCCGGCCTTACCTTCACCCATAATACCACTGTCGGTATTTCCCATATTGGTATTGAACAAAGGAATACCGTCCACCACATACAAAGCATTGTTATCACCTTCAATAGATTTTGCACCACGCATTACAACACGTGTCGCACCACCAACTCCACTAGCACTTTTGTTAATACTCACTCCGGCTATCTTACCGTTCAGCGAGTTTACGAAGTTAGCATCTTTTACTGTAGTCAGAGCATCTCCCTTGACTTGTTGTACATTGTAAGACAACGCCTTTTCTGCACGTTTGATACCCAATGCCGTCACAACAACTTCATCGAGCACTTCTGTATCCTGCTTCATTACAACCGGATAGAAATCTTTCTTGGAAACAGGAATTATCTGTGCAGCATATCCGATATAAGATACTTTGAGAATAGATTTCTCTGCCGCCTTGATCGTAAAGTTACCATCGAAATCGGTAATCGTACCTGTAGAACTACCATCCACAGATATATTTACTCCAATCAACGGTTCACCGCTTTCATCAGTAACCTTTCCTTTGATATTTTTAAGGGTTTGTGCAACTACAGGCTTCTTTTCAGCTATTATGATGTAGTTACCTTGAATCTGGAATGAAAAGCCCGTCCCTTTTAAGATGGTATCAAGTGCGGTTTCGAGGGATGCATTCTGCAAGTTTAACTGGGCTATTACTTTTCCTTTTAATTCGGAATCACTATAATTTATAGACTTTTTGGACTGTTTTTCCACAGTTTTTAAGGCATCAATGACAGTGATGTTCTTCTGCTGGATAGTTATTTTACTATCATTTTGAGCCAAAGCGAAAGTCTGTATAAGAATAAGACTTAAAAAAGTGAGAAAGACCCGCTTATGAGCTATTTTTTCTGCTATTTTTTCGTAGATTTGTAGCATCTTTAGTATTAGTTAATTGGTTATTATTCTAGGATCATTCAGAATAGCGTCAATATTACGCTAATATTAAAAGAGATTGATTTCATATCCGGGAGGAACGGCCATTCCTTCCGGGTATTTTTTTGCATTACGTATTAAATTTAAAAGGTTCTACAATATATTTATTCTTTACTAGTTACATAGCACTTATTTCCCTTGATAACATAGTTTACATTTCCTACAACTTGCGATATAATCTTCATAACTTCCTCCAGATTCGCCTGTTTGGAGAAGCGGAAACTATATGTATTCTTTTTCAAGCTATGAAGGCTATATACAAAAGCATAAGGAAATTTGCGTTCAAGACTTGTAAAAATATCCTCCAGATACATATTACTAAAAACCAATTCCCCACGTTGCCATGCCGTCACATCATCTATCTCAGGCATCCGCAGATTGTGCGCTTTCGTATGTTTGTCATATACCAACTGTTCATTAGGCTTTAAAATAATATTGGACAGCAAGTTATTGAATTCAACTTTCACACTACCTTCCAGAAAAGTAGCCATCAGTTCGCTATTTTCCGGATAAGCATTTACATTAAATTCAGTACCTAAAGCAGTAACTTGATAATCATTGGCCTTTACAATGAAAGGATGCTTCTTATCCGGTTTCACTTTAAAGTTGGCCTCACCAATCAAATATACACTTCTAGTCTCTCCTGTAAATTTTTCCGGATATAGTAGTATACTCTTCGAATTCAGCATGACATTTGTACCATCCGGTAATGTAAGTTCACGAATTTCCGCTGTCGGTAGCATTCAACTAAATCTTTTTCCGGCCGTTCCTTTTCCAACATCAAATAAATAGAAACGGATGAGACTGCTAACAAGAAAATAGCTGCAGCTCTCCATATAAGTAACTGGTAATTTCTACGTGAAGTGATAGACTGCATTCCCAGATTCTGCCGCATTCGTTGTATTGATTGTTGCATGCCATCAGGCACTTTCTGCTCTCCTGCTTGTTTCCAAAGCTCACGAAGAGCCTCACTCTTTTCATCAACATGCTCCTCATCAGCCAACCACTGTTGCACTTTCTTCTGTGTTCCGGCTGAATAGCTATTATGGCCGAATAATTCTACGAGTTGTTGAATATAATTTTTCATGAATCTTTTTCTTTCTTTTTTGGGCTTTATACACTAAATACAACTACTACATACATACTACTTAAAAATATTAGAGAAAAAAAATAAAAAAGAGGAGTACCTTCTTTAATTCGATCAATGCCAAATAAACCTGATGCTCTATTGTTCGGATAGAAACATCGAGTTTATCAGCTATTTCTTTATGACTTAATCCCCTGAAACGACTAAGTTCGAATATCAACCTCCGACGCTTCGGCATTTTCTCCAGGGTGAGTTGAATAATCATCAACATCTCCTTATAATATACGTTATTCAAGATCTCTTCCTTTTCTGTTAATTCATAAAGAAGAGTCTTCTCTATAACTTCCGACTGATATTCCTGTTCTACCTGTTGATGTTTAAAGATGTTCAGAACTATATTTCTAGTCATTATAAAAATATAATTGTCTAGTTCTTTATCATTATCCAGCCACAACTCAGGCTGCAACCAGAGCTTACAGAAAACATCTTGAGCCACATCTTCTGCATCCGCTTCCGATTTTAGCAGCATTTGAGCAAAGTTCTTTACTTTCGGAAAATTCACAGTAAAAAACCTCTGAAACTTTAATTCAATCTGCTTGTCGTTATTTTCCATCTCTCTAGTATTTTTCAGCGTTAACGGTTAAATTAAATGTACCATGTATAAGGTTAAAGAAGCGGTAATATAATAATTCATTATAAACTTATAATCTGAAAGCAAAATAAAAGATTAATAACACAATAAAAAAATATTATAACTCTTTTTTGGTTTATTTCTTCCAAGCAGCTATCATATAGAGCTTTCCAGAAAATAAATAAAATGTATATTATACACCCATAAAAATAAAAAGGCTTCATGAATCAATGATTCATGAAGCCTTATAAAGAATACTCGTACTCGAAGCGGGACTTGAACCCGCACAGCCGCAATGGCCAAAGGATTTTAAGTCCTTCGTGTCTACCATTCCACCATTCGAGCATCCTAAAAAGGGAAAAGAGAGCGGAAAACGAGACTCGAACTCGCGACCCTAACCTTGGCAAGGTTATGCTCTACCAACTGAGCTATTTCCGCGTTTTTTCAACGGGTGCAAAGATAAGTAGTTTACTTGTTTCTGCCAAATCTTTTCGGAGGAAAGTTTAAAAAACTATCCTCCGAAAGTCTATTTTATCTTCCAAGCAGTGCTTTCTCCGCTTTCTCCATTCCACAAAAGTTGAATCCATCAATCACTTGCTGCATCAATGCGGAGATTTCTGCATTACAGAGGTTGCCGATACTACCTTCATGAGTATGGTGTACTTCTTTAGTATGCGAGAATTTACCTGCTTCAATATCCAAACCAACCTTCTTATATGCATCACGGAAAGGCATACCTTCACGTGCCAAACGATTTACCTCTTCCACGCTAAAAATAAGGAGGTATTTGTCATCATCAAGAATATGTTCATTTACCTTTATTTCATTCATGATATAGGTTGTCATCTGCAAACAGTCTTTCAGTTCCTGAAAAGCAGGAAGGAAAACTTCTTTGATAATCTGCAAATCACGGAAATAGCCAGAAGGCAAATTATTCGCAATCATCATGATCTGTTGGGGAAGCGATTGCAGTTTATTACATTTAGCACGTGTCAGTTCAAAGACATCGGGATTCTTCTTATGAGGCATAATGCTGGACCCCGTGGTACAGTCATCAGGCAACTTAACGAAACCGAAGTTTTGACTGTTAAACATACAGGCGTCAAAAGCTAATTTGGAAATCGTCCCGGCAATCGTAGCCAATGCAAAAGCAACATTGCGTTCCATCTTTCCACGCCCCATTTGAGCATATACAACATTGTAATTCATTGAATCAAAACCTAATAAGTCAGTCGTCATGGTACGGTTCAAAGGAAAAGACGAACCATATCCGGCTGCTGAACCTAATGGATTACGATTGCACATTTTAAATGCTGCCTGCAAAAACAGCATATCGTCCATAAGACTCTCGGCGTAGGCACCAAACCACAAGCCAAAAGAAGAAGGCATTGCAATCTGCAGGTGTGTATATCCCGGCATCAAAACGTTTTTATACCGTTCGCTCTGACGGATCAAGACATGAAATAGTTGTTCTACCGCTTCGGCAACCTCTTTTATTTGCGTACGGGTAAAAAGTTTCAAGTCCAACAGAACCTGATCATTTCTGGAACGGCCACTATGTATTTTCTTTCCGATATCACCCAAACGACGGGTCAACATCAATTCTACCTGCGAATGTACATCTTCCACCCCGTCTTCTATCACAAATTCGCCTTTTTCGGCCGAGGCATAAATACTCTTCAATTCCACCAGCAACTGGTCCAGTTCTTCTTTCGTCAACAACCCAATGCTTTCAAGCATCGTAATATGAGCCATAGAACCAAGCACATCATGCTTGGCCAAATAAAGATCCATCTCACGATCACGACCTACCGTGAAACGTTCGATATCCTTATTTACCTGTACGGACTTCTCCCAAAGTTTCTGTGCCATAAAAAAAAGTTTAATATTCAATAACTGCCAACATATCAACCATCTTCTCCAAACCTTCCTGGAGAGGTTTCTGCACCATTGCTTTCATAAATGGATTAAGATCCATTCCGATAGTTACCTTCACTTTACACTCTTCTTCTGCAGTTTCAACCAGTTGAATCCACATATTAAAAGGAAGAGGAGAGTTAGTTGTCGCCAACTTTATACATTTACAAGGATCGCGCTCTATAATTTGCAAAGTCAATTGTCCAATAGGGGAAACACTAAAACTCAACGTGTCCGAATCAAAACTCAAATCCTGCACCTTATCTTTTGGCAAACGGTCTTTGACTGCTTCCAGATTACTTAAATCCGAAAGTTTATTATATACGCGCTCCTGGCTGTAAGGTATTACCTTGACACTACTCTCAAAATTACTCATAAACTTCTATTAGTATAAAACAAAAAAAGAACAATCCGGCCAGATATTGTCCGAACAGTTCTTTTTACCAAATATGTTTGATCAAAAAATGAATCTTATTTTCCAGCATCCCAATGAGCAGGGTCTTTACGCCATTCGTTCAATGTCTGTATGTCTTCTTTTTCAATATAACCTGTACGAAGAGCAACATCAAGCACTGCTTCATAATTGGTCAACGTTACCAAAGTCACTTTCGCATTTTTGAATGCCTCTTCTGCTACCGGGAATCCATACGTATAAGCTGCAACCATACCGATCACTTCGCAACCATCGCGACGAATTGCTTCAACAGCCTTCAAACTACTACCACCTGTAGAAATCAAATCCTCTACGACTACGACTTTCATACCCGGACGAAGTTCACCTTCAATCAGGTTCTCCAATCCATGATCTTTGGGGGTAGAACGAACATACACGAACGGCAGATTCAACGCGTCAGCCACTAATGCTCCCTGAGGGATAGCACCTGTAGCCACACCAGCAATCGCATCCACCTGTCCGAATCGTTCCAATATCAGACGTGTAATTTCAATCTTCACAAAATTACGAAGAGAAGGATAGGACAGAGTTTTACGGTTGTCACAGTAAAAGGGGGATTTCCATCCAGAAGCCCATGTAAAAGGGTTAGCGGGTTGAAGTTTAATAGCTTTAATCTTCAACAGTTTCTCCGCAAATAGTCTCTCTAAGTTTTTCATAACTAAACTAACTATTAATTATTTGCCGCAAAAGTACAGAAATTGAACGAGAATAAAAAGAAGAATCCGTTTATTTTTTCAGTCAATTTGTTCCTCTTCATCGGGAATGTCGATACAACGCTTAATATCTTTCAGTTCAAAGCCACGACTCATAGCGAATCGCTTCAGCTTTCCATTCAATTCATAATCGTCTGCTGCATGGATACTTTTCCGTTTGGAAGCCAGCAGGTCACGCAGAATAGAAAGGTATTCTTCTTCATCAATCTCGTTCAGATAACGCCATGCCACATCAGATGGGATCTTCTTCATATAAAGCCCTTGGGCTATTTTCATTTTCCCCCACTTGGCAAAGCGGAACTTGTCATTCACAAAAGCTCTGCAGAAACGTTCATCATCGATAAACTTCTCTGATTCCAGTCGGTCAAGAATACGCGCAATGGTATCATAGGCAATTCCCCAACGTTGTAACTTCTCATTTATTTCTGCCCGACAATGCTCGGCAGTGGAGCAGTAAGAGGCTACGCGATTTAAAGCCTCTTCATCAGTTAATTGTGCACTCATCGGTTAGCTGTAACTATTCTATCTTTTCCAAATATGTCTCTTATAACACGAACATCACGATATTGGTTCATTTCAAGTATGTGTGCTGTTTCCCGGCCATAGGCCTGGTTGATTTCAAAATAAAGTTTCCCACCCGGCAAGAGTAATTCACTTCCCAGACGGGCTATACGATTATAAAACCGTAAAGGGTCCTCGTCAGGAACAAACAGAGCCAGCCCCGGTTCCCATTCAAGGACATTAGCGTCCATTTCGTTCTTTTCCGTTTCGGTCACATAAGGCGGATTGCTGACAATAACATCGAAAGACGGTATCTTTTCCCAGTCATCGGCTAGAACATCTCTTTGTAGAAATCTCACCCGAGCTTCCAAGGCGTCATTGTTTTTACGAGCAATAGCTAATGCTTCTTCGGAAATATCCCAAGCTTCTACTTTTGCATCCGGAAGTTTTTTATCCAAAGAGATTGCAATACATCCGCTTCCCGTACCTATATCTAATAGACGACGAGCATTTGGATTCTCCTCTACTATTAGTTCCACAAGCTCCGCGGTCTCCGGCCGGGGAATCAGTACGCCGGAAGCAACCTTAAAATTCCTTCCACAAAACTCCGCAATACCATGAATGTACTGTATAGGTTCATTTTTCTGTAAACGGAATATAATGTTTTCTAATTCACGCTGTTTGCATTCGGATAAAATTATATCTTTGCCCATGTAAATATCGAGCGCATCTAAACCTAACATGTCGCAACAAATCAGCATTGAAAGAGCTTTTATCTCTTCCTGCGGATAGCTTTCCTGCAAAGACTGGCGAATGTAAGCGGTGATACGATTCATATTTTCACAATTTCGGAGTGCAAAAGTAAGAATAATATGGCGAAGAGCACCAAAATGGAAGAAGAAAAATACATGAGACGTTGCATTGAGCTTGCAAAGAATGGGTTATGCAACGTATCTCCAAACCCGATGGTAGGGGCCGTTATCGTATGTAACGGGCGAATTATCGGTGAAGGTTACCACATTCGCTGTGGCGAGGCGCATGCGGAGGTTAATGCGATCCGTTCTGTCAAAGATGAGTCATTGTTGAAACGTTCCACGATTTATGTCAGTCTGGAGCCTTGTTCCCACTATGGGAAAACGCCTCCTTGTGCCGATCTTATTATAGAGAAGCAAATTCCACGCATTGTTATCGGTTGCCAAGACCCTTTTTCAGAAGTGGCCGGACGGGGAATTCAGAAATTACGGGATGCCGGACGAGAAGTGACAGTTGGTGTATTAGAGGAAGAATGTAAATCGCTGATTCGCCGTTTTATCACTTTTAATATGCTTCACCGTCCTTTCATTACACTGAAATGGGCAGAATCAGCCGATCACTTTATTGATATAGAACGTACAGACGGAAAACCGGTAGTCCTCTCCTCTCCTCTTACTTCCATGCTAGTGCATAAAAAAAGAGCGGAGGCGGATGCGATTATGGTAGGCAGGCGAACTGCTTTATTGGATAATCCGGCACTTACGGTACGCAACTGGTATGGGCACAACCCGATACGCGTTGTGTTAGATCGCACGCTATCCCTCCCTAATGATTTACAAATATTCGATGGCAACGTGCCCACATTAATCTTTACTGAAAAGCAACAGCCAGAAAAAAAGAACATCACATATATCACCATCAACTTTAGCCATAACCCATTGAAACAGATCATGGAAGCATTGTATCAACGAAAAATACAATCATTATTGGTGGAAGGAGGCAGGCAATTGCTGCAATCATTCATTGATAATGAGCTATGGGATGAAGCCTATATCGAAAAGTGCCCCGGCCGGTTACACTCCGGTGTTAAAGCACCTCAAATGGACGATAATTTTAGTTATTCGATAGAAGAACACTTCGAAAGACAAATTTGGCATTATGTTCGTCGAATATAGCTAAGATAGTTCTATTCAGGGGGTTTTACGTCGATAAAAACAGTGTTATTATCTATAATTTTATATAAAACTTACCTGTAATGTTCATTATCGGAAAAAATGTTTCTATTTTTGCAACTTGTAAATAAACACAATCTTTCAAATGAAAATAAAGTTTTTATCATTCATTGCGAGTTTTTTCATGGTGTCATTTGTTATAACGTCATGTCTTGATGACGATAATAACATCGAATATAGCCCGGATGCAACTATACATGCGTTTGCACTTGACACAGCAGGCCTTGGGAGTTATAAATTCACAATTGACCAATTATCATGTGAAATCTATAACGAAGACTCTCTTCCTGTTCATGCTGATACCATCATTGACAAGATTTTAATCAAAACATTAACAACGGCATCAGGTGTCGTTACGATGAAGGACAAAAGCGGAAACGATTCCGTTTTAAACATCAATGATTCGATCGATCTTCGGAAAGAACTTACTATAAAAGTATGGTCAACAGAAGCATTAGCGGGTATATCTCCTAATCAGACTAAGGAATACAAGATCAAAGTAAATGTGCATGACTATGATCCGGATTCGTTAAGATGGAAGTATATGGATAAAATTAATAACCAAATTCAAATTACAGGAGAACAAAAGTCTATTATTTTTGGAAGTGAAGTTTTCACATACTCTGTAGTGAACAACAAGTTATATGTATATAAGAATTCTTTAACTAACTTCGGCAATGGGGCTCCACAAGCAACTGTAGGATTACCGGAAGATAAACTTCCGACTTCTATCATTGCCTTCCAATTCAACAGAAGCAAAACCATGTTATATGCCACCTCCAATGGTGATGGTAAAGTATATGAATCGGCAGATGGGGAAAATTGGAATGAATCAACGATATTTGGTAAGGGAGTGGAATTGCTACTAGCCACATTGACTAATAACGATGTCAGCAGAATTTGTTATATAAAGAAAGGAGCAGATGAACAACGCTATTTCTATTATCAAACAAATGATAAACAACAAGAGACTATTGAAACTTATGAAGGAGGAAAAGTACCAGAAACGTTTCCGACTAAAAACATATCCTACACAATACATACGACTGCAACAAATATTAATTCAGTCCTTTTAGTAGGAGATACAGAAACTGCGACTTTGGCTGATGACAGTAAATTAGAAACGACCATTGTATGGGCGTATGACGGAAACAAATGGGTTGAGTTCTCAACTACTTCCTCTGTTGCATACTGCCCTAAATACACTCAACCATCTATTGTATATTATAATGACTTAGTATACATATTTGGTCAAGACTTCAGTTCTATTTATGTTTCCAATCAAGGGTTATTCTGGAAAAAGGCGAATGCTAAGTTCTCTTTCCCCCATAGAGATTGGAGCAAAGGAGGAACTCCAGATCCCGATGTAGATCCTGAATTCAGAGGCAAAACCAACTATTCAATGGTACTAGATCCTGATACTCAAAATCTATGGATTATCTTTAGTAAAGGAAGTGCTAGTTTCAAAGAAGAGGTAGAAAAAGAAGAAAGTACGAAGGCAACCACAACTGAAACACGCACATATGAGCATGATTCAGAGGTATGGCGTGGTCGTCTTAATCAGCTATGGTTTGATTTGGCAAATGCCAAGAAATAAAAACGTATACGTTTAAAATAAAAAGATGTCCTATATAGAACAAATAGACAAAACTCGGATACCACAACACGTAGCCATCATTATGGATGGAAACGGACGATGGGCAAAACAACGAGGGGAAGAACGTACTTACGGTCACCGTGCTGGCGCAGAAACGGTACAGAATATTACTGAAGATGCTGCCAGACTGGGGATTAAGTACCTGACACTTTATACCTTCTCAACCGAGAACTGGAATCGGCCGCTAGACGAGATAGCGGCTTTGATGAATCTATTGCTAGAATCTATTGAAGAAGAGACACTGATGAAGAACAATATTCGCTTCAACGTAATCGGTGATTTCAAGAAGTTACCGGTTGAAGTTCAGAAAAGTTTGACGTCATGTATAGAACGCACATCCAAGAATAGTGGAATGTATATGGTACTAGCTCTTAGTTACTCATCCCGTTGGGAAATAACAGAAGCGGTACGGCAAATAGCAACGCAGGTAAAAACGGGAGAAATATCTCCCGAGCAAATAACCGATGAGTGTATCTCATCTCATCTGGATACTAATTTTATGCCCGACCCGGATTTACTGATCCGCACGGGAGGAGAAATCCGGTTAAGCAATTATCTCTTATGGCAATGTGCTTATTCGGAGCTTTATTTTTGTGATACCTTCTGGCCGGACTTCGACAAAGAAGAACTCTACAAAGCCATTTGGGAATACCAACAAAGGGAACGCCGATTCGGCAAAACCAGTGAACAGATCAGCTAATATAACTCGAAACATCAAATTATAACATAAATGCATTATCGTATTTCCTTTATATTCATAACGTTTGTCTGCCTGTGCTGCTTTGCGACAACAGGCGTTGCGCAAAATGCTAACACTGATGAAGACTCAAAACCTGTCATCTTATACTCCGGAACACCCAAAAAGTATGAGATAGCAGATATTAAAGTCGAAGGCGTAAAGAATTATGAAGACTATGTATTGATTGGACTATCCGGACTATCGGTAGGACAAACAATTACTGTGCCGGGTGACGAAATCACTGGAGCAATCAAACGTTATTGGCGTCATGGTTTGTTCTCAAATGTACAAATCACAGCCGAGAAAATAGAAGGCAACAAAATCTGGTTAAAAATCAGTCTGACACAACGCCCACGTATCGCAGATGTACGCTACCACGGTGTGAAAAAGTCAGAACGTACCGACCTTGAGGCCAAACTAGGAATGGTAAAAGGTATGCAGATTACTCCGAATACCGTAGACCGTGCCAAAACATTGATTAAACGTTATTTTGATGACAAGGGATTTAAAAATGCCGAAGTAATCATCGCACAGAAAGACGATCCTTCCAGCGAGAATCAGGTGATTGTGGACATTGATATAGACAAAAAGGAGAAAATCAAAGTACACAAAATCACCATTGCAGGAAACACTGCAATCAAGGCTTCCAAGCTGAAAAAAGTAATGAAGAAAACCAATGAGAAAGGTAAACTTCTAAACTTGTTCCGCACCAAGAAATTCGTGCCGGAAAACTTTGAAGCAGATAAACAACTTATCATCGACAAGTATAATGAGCTGGGATATCGTGATGCAATGATCGTTAAAGACAGCGTTTCACAATATGATGAAAAGACGGTAGATGTATATTTGGATATAGACGAAGGTCAGAAATATTATCTCCGTAACGTGACATGGGTAGGTAATACTCTTTATCCGTCGGAACAGTTGAACTTCCTGCTTCGTATGAAGAAAGGCGATGTATACAACCAGAAGTTGTTGAATGAGCGTGTTTCTACAGACGACGATGCTATCGGTAACTTATATTACAATAACGGTTACCTCTTCTACAACCTTGATCCGGTAGAAGTAAATATCGTAGGCGACTCTATCGACCTCGAAATGAGAATCTATGAAGGCCGTCAGGCTACTATCAATAAGATTAAGATCAGTGGTAACGACCGTTTGTATGAAAACGTCGTTCGCCGTGAACTTCGTATCCGCCCGGGACAGCTGTTCAGCAAAGAAGACTTGATGCGTTCTTTGCGTGAAATCCAGCAAATGGGCCACTTTGACCCGGAAAAACTACAACCGGATATTCAACCGGATCCGATGAACGGAACTGTTGACATAGGCTTGCCTTTGACTTCCAAAGCCAACGACCAGGTAGAGTTCTCCGCCGGTTGGGGACAAACGGGTATCATTGGTAAGTTGAGTTTGAAGTTTACCAACTTCTCTGTAGCCAACCTGTTACACCCGGGTGAAAACTACCGTGGTATCCTGCCGCAAGGTGACGGACAGACATTGACCATCAGCGGACAGACGAATGCTAAATACTACCAATCATACAGTATTTCATTCTTCGATCCATGGTTTGGCGGTAAACGTCCGAACTCATTCTCTGTATCGGCTTTCTTCTCTGTACAAACAGACATCAGTAGCCGTTACTACAATTCCAGCTATTTCAACAACTACTACAACAGCATGTATAGTGGTTACGGTGGTTATGGTATGTACAATTACGGTAACTATAACAACTACGAAAACTATTATGACCCGGACAAGTCTATCAAGATGTGGGGACTTTCCGTAGGTTGGGGTAAACGTCTGAAATGGCCGGATGACTATTTCACTCTTTCTGCAGAATTAGCTTACCAACGCTACAACTTAAGCGACTGGCAATACTTCCCGGTAACCAACGGTAAATGTAATGACCTTAGCATTTCATTGACTTTGGCACGTAACTCTATTGACAACCCGATCTTCCCCCGTTCAGGTTCAGATTTTTCATTGTCAGTTCAGCTTACACCGCCTTACTCATTGATGGACGGTAAAGACTATAAGGGATATTATAGTAACCCTGAAACAGGTAGCATTACCCAGGACAACATGAATAAACTTCATAAATGGATAGAATACCACAAATGGAAATTCAAAGGCAAAACGTATACTCCGTTGATGGACCCGATTGCACATCCGAAATGTCTGGTGTTAATGACACGTACTGAATTCGGTTTGTTAGGTCACTACAACCAATACAAGAAATCTCCGTTCGGAACATTCGACGTGGGTGGTGACGGTATGACCGGTTATTCAACTTATGCAACTGAAAGTATCGCTTTGCGCGGTTACGAAAACAGCTCATTAACTCCATACGGATCTGAAGGTTATGCTTACGCACGCCTCGGCATTGAATTAAGATATCCGTTGATGCTGGAAACAAGTACTAACATTTATGTGTTAGGTTTCCTAGAAGCTGGTAACGCATGGCACGATATCAAGAAATTCAATCCATTCGAGTTGAAACGTTCTGCCGGTGTCGGTGTTCGTATCTTCCTGCCGATGATTGGTATGATGGGTATTGACTGGGGTTACGGTTTCGATAAAGTATTTGGTTCTAAACAATACGGAGGAAGTCAATTCCACTTTATCTTAGGACAAGAATTCTAATGTATCATCAAAAACTAAACGTTATGAGAAAGTCTGTTCTATTAATCATGATGCTGTTTGCTGTCAGCATGGCGGCAAATGCACAGAAGTTTGCACTGATCGATACGGAATATATCATGAAGAATATTCCGGCAGCTCAAAGCGCTAATGAGCAAATGCAAGAAGCTACGAAGAAATACCAGAGCGAAGTAGAAGCCCTGGCAAAAGAAGCACAGAAGATGTTCCAGGATTACCAGGCAAAATCTTCCACTCTTTCTGCCGCACAAAAGACAAAGACAGAAGATGCAATCGTAGCTAAAGAAAAAGCGGCAGCCGAGTTGAAGCGTAACTACTTCGGTCCGGAAGGCGAATTAGCCAAGATGAGAGATAAGTTGATTACTCCGATTCAGGACGATATTTATGAAGCCGTGAAAGCTATATCACAGCAACATGGATATGATTTGATTATCGACAGAGCCTCTGCTACAGGTATAATATTTGCAAATCCACGCATAGATATTAGTGATGAAATACTAAGAAGATTAGGATATTCAAATTAATTTCATACATTTGCAGCTGGAAATAACTAAAAATCATTCAAATAAATTATAGAACTATGCTAAAAAAAATTGCACTTGTAATGTTGCTTGCACTCCCAATGGGTGTATTTGCACAGAACCTGAAATTCGGCCACATTAATGCACAGGAAATCATCACTGTGATGCCGGAATTCACCAAAGCTCAAAATGACATTCAGACTTTAGAAAAACAACTTACTGCTGAACTTCAGAGAACGCAGGAAGAATTCAACAAGAAATATCAGGAATTCCAACAAGCTATCGCTAAGGATTCTCTTCCTCCCAACATCGCTGAAAGAAGACAAAAAGAATTGCAAGATATGATGCAAAGACAAGAGCAATTCCAACAAGATGCTCAACAGCAAATGGCGAAAGCACAAAATGATGCCATGGCTCCTATCTATCAGAAGTTGGACAATGCTATCAAAGCCGTAGGCGCTGCTGAAGGTGTAATCTACATCTTCGACCTGGCAAGAACTTCGATTCCATACGTAAACGAATCACAGAGCATCAACTTAACTAGCAAGGTAAAAGCAAATCTTGGTATCAAATAAGAACTGACCAAGAATAAAGAAATACCAAAAGGGAAAGAGAAAGAAGGATCAACTTCTTTCTCTTTCCCTTTTTTTGGTGTACATTTGCGTATATAAATCAAGTGTGTCATGAAGCAACATCTATCCCATACGCCCGGACCGATCGGAGTATTTGACTCCGGTTACGGAGGTCTGACCATCTTAGACAAAATAAGAGAAGTATTACCGGAATATGATTATATCTATTTGGGAGATAATGCACGTGCTCCTTACGGAACACGTTCTTTTGAGGTCGTATACGAATTTACCCGGCAAGCAGTCAACAAACTATTTGATATGGGCTGCCACCTGGTTATATTAGCTTGCAATACAGCTTCCGCAAAAGCTTTGCGCAGTATTCAGATGAATGATTTACCAGGCATCGATCCGGCTCGCCGTGTGCTCGGAGTCATCCGCCCTACCGTAGAGTGTGTCGGAGAGATAAGCAAAAACCAGCATATCGGTGTACTGGCAACAGCAGGCACCATCAAATCCGAATCGTATCCATTGGAAATACACAAGCTGTTTCCTGAAATCCAGGTCAGCGGCACAGCCTGTCCGATGTGGGTATCACTAGTTGAAAACAATGAATCACAGGACGAAGGAGCAGACTATTTTATCCGGAAGTACATCAACCAATTGCTATCAAAGGATCCTCAAATAGATACTGTCATTCTCGGATGTACTCATTTCCCCATACTTCTACCCAAAATCCGGCAATATATTCCGGAGCATATCAGTGTAATTGCGCAAGGCGAGTATGTTGCGGAAAGTCTGAAAGACTATCTGAAAAGACATCCCGAAATGGATGCAAAATGCACGAAGAATGGGAACTGCCAGTTTTACACGACCGAAGCGGAAGAAAAGTTTTCAGAATCGGCCTCTACTTTCCTGAAACAGCAGATTAGCGTAAAACACATCACGCTCGAATAAAATTTAAGAAAAAAAGTAACCGTTTCTCTCTCTTTTTTGTTATATTTGTAGATAACCTCTAATAAGCAAGATCATGAAAGAAGAAGATTATAGCAAAGCAATAGAAGTATTCTCCGGATCCCCATGGGAAGCCGAGATCATCAAAGGGCTATTAGAAAGCAATGACATCCGTTGCGTAATCAAAGATGGGATTATGGGTACACTGGCACCCTATATCGCTCCTTCCGTATCCGTTCTTGTCACCGAGGACCAATACGAAGCGGCCACCGCACTTATCAGGAGCCGGGCCGAGAAAGATAACGACTGATGCGGTCGAGCCCTTCACGGATATTCTCCAATGAGTTTGCATAGGAGAAACGTACATATCCTTCGCCTCCCGTACCAAAATCCACCCCGGGAGTAATGCCGACGTGTGCATGTTCGAGTACATCGAATGCAAAACGATAAGAGTCGGTAGTAAATTTGCGTGCGTCAGCAAAAATGTAAAATGCCCCTTGAGGTTCTACTTTTATTTCAAAACCCATTTCCCGGAGACGGGCAATCATATATCGGCGACGCTCATCATAAACCAGCTTCATCCGTTCCACGTCCGGTTCAGCCTGCCGCAATGCGGCAATCCCTGCCTGCTGGGCAACACTGGATGCACAGATAAACAGATTTTGCTGTAACTTTTGCAAAGATCGCATACAAGATTTAGGTGCGATCAAATAACCCAACCGAAGCCCCGTCATCGCAAAGCGTTTAGAGAATCCGTTCAGGACAAAAGCCTGATCGGTATATTCAAGGATACTGTGTGCACGCCCTTCATACACAAGGCCGTGATAAATTTCATCTGAAATGACAGGAACTCCTAATGCAGCTACGTCCTTCAAGAATTTTTCATCCAACAACATTCCGGTCGGATTCATCGGAGAATTGATAAAGATAGCCGCAGTATGCGGATTCACACATTTGCGGATAGCCTCTATGTCGTATTGCAGATATTCTTTAGACAAAGGAACCAAAACAGGTTTGGCTTGCGTAGCCAACACAAAATTGCGATAGCAAGCATACCCCGGATTGGAAAGAATCACTTCACTATCCGGATTGCAGAGCAACATCAATGCAAGAAGAATAGAAGGAGAAGACCCGGAAGTCACGACAATACAATCCGGATCTACCGTTACCCCATATTCGCGCAGATAAAAAGCGGCAATTTCCCGTCGCAGTTCCGGATCACCCAAAGAATGTGTATAATGAGTCAGATGACGATCATAAGCCGCTTTTGCCGCTTCCGCCACACAGGCCGGCACATCAAAATCGGGTTCGCCAACTTCCAGATGAATAATATCAATGCCTTGTTTTTGCAATTCGTTCGCCCTCTCCAACACATCCATTACGATGAAAGAGGTCATCTGTTCTACTTGTGGGTTTGTATGTTTCATTGCTTATCTTTTCTCTATCTGACTGCAAAGATAATTCTTTTTAGCCTGTTTTGGTAACATATCGGCAAAAAGCTCTATATTTGTGCTTTCAAATCGTTAATAAGAATGAAACAGGAATTTACACGAATCGCAGTAAAAGTAGGAAGCAATGTATTGACACGCCGCGACGGAACGCTGGACGTTACCCATATGTCGGCACTTGTTGACCAGATAGCGGAATTACATAAATCCGGGGTGGAAATCATTCTGATTTCTTCAGGAGCTGTTGCTTCCGGGCGCAGTGAAGTGCATCCACAGAAAAAGCTCGATAGTGTAGACCAACGCCAGTTGTTTTCTGCCGTAGGTCAGGCTAAGCTCATCAACCGTTACTACGAACTTTTCCGCGAGCATAGTATTCCTGTTGGTCAGGTGTTGACCACGAAAGAAAGTTTTGGTACCCGCCGCCATTATCTGAATCAGAAAAATTGCATGACGGTAATGCTTGAAAACAATGTCATTCCTATTGTCAACGAAAACGATACGATTTCCGTCAGTGAGCTGATGTTCACCGATAATGATGAATTGTCCGGACTCATCGCTTCCATGATGGATGCACAGGCTCTCATTATCCTAAGCAACATCGACGGAATTTACAATGGTTCTCCTGCTGATCCGGGTTCTTTTGTTATCCGGAAGATCGATCACGGAAAAGATTTATCCAATTATATTCAGGCAACTAAGTCCAGTTTCGGACGGGGAGGAATGTTGACGAAAACAAATATTGCCCGCAAAGTAGCTGATGAAGGAATTACAGTGATTATTGCCAACGGGAAACGGGATAATATTCTGGTAGATTTGCTTCAGCATCCGAAAGAAACGCTTTGTACACGTTTTATCCCTTCAAATGAACCGGTATCCAGTGTCAAAAAATGGATTGCTCATAGCGAGGGGTTTGCCAAAGGAGAAATTCACATCAACGAATGTGCGACAGAAGTTCTAAACTCTGAAAAGGCTGTCAGCATCCTCCCCATCGGAATTACTCACGTTGAAGGTGAATTTGAGAAAGATGACATTGTGCGTATCATGGACTTTCAAGGAAATCAAGTGGGCGTTGGAAAGGTGAACTGCGATTCCAAACAGGTGCAAGAAGCAATCGGTAAGCATGGAAAGAAACCGGTAGTACATTATGACTATCTATACATTGAATAATCAATAATAAGGTCAACTGTAGATAGGGTTAGTAATATTGCAAGTCAACCCGAAGCAGTGATAAGAAATTGAAGCTATTATTCTGGAGAATATTAGCATCTTGATTGAAGGAAAGCGTTTATTTTCGGTTGTATAATGTATTGTAGATAAAACATCTGCATTGAGACGCCCGTATATTGCTGATATACCACTACAAAAGCAACATTTATTTCTGTTCTCAACAAGTTTTATTCACATCATTCACTATATTTGCATAGTTTATCTTTCCATTTAATGCAAAAAAGGAGCAAATGACTACAAATTTAAACGAGACCTTTGCTGCCGTACAGGTGGCAAGTCGGGAATTAGCCTTGCTGAATGATGACATCATCAATCAGATTTTAAATGCAGTAGCTGACGCAGCAATTGCAGAAACACCTTTCATTCTTTCAGAGAACGAAAAAGACCTCGCACGGATGGACAAAAATGATCCGAAGTACGATCGGTTGAAATTAACGGAAGAACGTTTAAAAGGCATTGCTGCCGATACACGCAATGTAGCGACACTCCCCTCTCCTTTGGGTAAAGTGTTGAAAGAAAGTGTTCGCCCCAATGGCATGAGATTGACAAAAGTCAGCGTTCCTTTCGGAGTGATAGGAATTATTTATGAAGCCCGTCCGAATGTCAGTTTTGATGTTTTCTCCCTTTGTCTAAAGAGTGGAAATGCCTGCATATTGAAAGGAGGAAGTGACGCCGATTGTTCCAACCGGGCCATCATCAGTGTGATTCACAAAGTATTGAAGAAGTTCAAAATCAATCCGCACATTGTAGAACTACTTCCGGCTGATAGAGAAGCTACGGCAGCATTGCTGAATGCAGTGGGTTACGTAGATCTGATTATCCCCAGAGGCAGCAGCAGCCTGATTCATTTCGTACGCGAGAATGCAAAGATTCCCGTTATTGAAACAGGGGCAGGTATCTGTCACACTTACTTTGATGAATTTGGAGATGTAAACAAGGGGGCAGCTATTATTCATAATGCGAAGACACGCAGGGTTAGCGTATGTAACGCGCTGGACTGCACCATTATACATGAGAAGAGACTGACCGATCTCCCTATGCTTTGCGAGAAACTAAAAGACAGCCATGTCATTATCTATGCTGACGCACAGGCTTATCAAGCATTAGAAGGCCGCTATCCTGCCGAACTTCTGGAACACGCAAAAGCAGAAAGTTTCGGCACAGAGTTTCTGGATTATAAAATGGCTGTCAAAACCGTAAAAAGCTTCGAAGATGCCTTAGGACATATTCAGGAAAACAGCTCCAAACATAGCGAGTGTATTGTTACCGAAAACAAGGAACGTGCAGCCTTATTCACAAAGATTGTGGATGCAGCTTGCGTATACACCAATGTATCTACTGCCTTCACTGACGGAGCGCAATTCGGATTAGGAGCAGAAATCGGAATCAGTACGCAAAAACTACATGCGCGCGGTCCGATGGGACTGGAAGAGATCACCTCTTACAAATGGGTCATCGAAGGAGACGGGCAAACAAGAAGAAATTGAGACGATACCTTTATCGTTAAAAATCAAACAAGGTATTGAACGAAACTAATTGAAAATTAAGAATTAAAAGATAAATGATATGAAGAAATTTACTTACGTACAGGACATCGGCGATTTAAAATCAGCCCTTGCAGAAGCATTCGAAATTAAAAAAGATCGTTTCAAATATGTAGAACTGGGACGAAACAAGACTTTGATGATGATCTTCTTCAACTCCAGTCTGCGCACCCGCCTTAGCACACAGAAAGCTGCAATCAACTTGGGAATGAATGTAATGGTACTAGATATCAATCAAGGTGCATGGAAACTGGAAACAGAACGTGGCGTCATCATGGACGGTGACAAACCGGAGCACCTGCTGGAAGCCATTCCCGTGATGGGCTGTTATTGCGATATCATCGGAGTACGCTCCTTTGCCCGTTTCGAAGATCGTGAGTTTGACTATCAAGAGACCATCCTCAATCAGTTTATTCAATATTCCGGACGTCCGGTATTCTCTATGGAAGCAGCTACGCGGCATCCGCTGCAAAGTTTTGCCGATTTGATTACCATTGAAGAATACAAAAAGACCGCACGCCCTAAAGTCGTCATGACTTGGGCTCCGCATCCCCGTCCATTGCCACAGGCTGTTCCCAATTCTTTTGCCGAATGGATGAATGCCACTGATTACGATTTCGTGATCACCCATCCGAAAGGATATGAGTTAGCTCCGCAATTTGTAGGAAATGCCAAGGTAGAGTATGACCAGATGAAAGCTTTCGAAGGAGCAGACTTTATATATGCCAAGAACTGGGCTGCTTATTCTGGCGACAACTATGGACAGATATTAAGCAAAGATCGTGATTGGACTGTCAGCGACCGCCAAATGGCAGTTACCAACAACGCTTATTTCATGCATTGTCTTCCGGTTCGCAGAAATATGATTGTGACAGACGATGTGATCGAAAGCCCGCAATCGATCGTTATTCCGGAAGCGGCCAATCGTGAGATTTCGGCAACTGTCGTTCTGAAGAGACTATTGGAAGGACTGAAATAACCGAAAAATAAAGAGGCCGAAAAGCCTCTTCCATCAACGCATAAGAACAAAAGAACATCTCCTTAAAATCCTACTTATAAATATAAAAACAGGATTTGAAAATTGAGATGTTCTTTTGTTCTTATTGTATTTAAAATAAAAGCGGGCTATTACTTACCCCGCTCTTTACCTTATTTCTCTATTTCTTTGCCAGCCTCCTGCCAGGAATTAAATCCTTTATCAAGCTCAAAGACCTTATAGCCCTTCTCACTCAAAATTGCCGCAGCCTTCTTGCTCCGATTACCACTACGGCAATACACAGCCACCGGTTTATCCTTCTGTAATAATGAATCAGCCATTGAAGCAAAAGAATCATCCATCACATTGATATTGATTGTCTTCGTGATGTGCCCCTCCGAATATTCCGCAAGTGTGCGGACATCCAGACGTTGTATATCCTCATTCTGAATAAGAGAATCAAATTCCTCTACATTCATGGATTGAAAATCTCCTTTCTGCTGACAAGAGAAAAGGGAAGAGAGAAATAAAAATATCCCCACGATTAATTGATTCAATTTAAACATATATACTCTATTATTCAATTCTGCCCAGGAGTATAGTCAAACCCGGGATCACAATACTTTTCAGATACTACCGCAGATCCATCCTTATCGTACGTACAATATTTAAACTTAATATTTATAGTCCGGCCAGGATGCTCTTCATCAATATATTGCGCCAAAGGAACAGAGATGTAAGCACGCCGATTATAGTATTCTTCATCACTGTTCGCATCATGGTATAATAACATATTCACAATACCATTTGTTTTAAGTTCAGACACATCTTCCACTATGCCGAAAGTATGTCCTTTGCCTGTACTGACTTTTAGATTCAGAATCATATTCAGATAATCCCTCCCCAG
>OLSN01000898.1_pt1 | contig 29258 bp, 26 predicted proteins | sample 1672411 | NCBI WGS metagenome assembly OLSN01 (sample SAMEA3136683, study PRJEB25190) | human gut metagenome | biome: human gut; feature: human-associated habitat; material: faeces | place: Austria | collected 2013 | reverse complement strand
TAGAGAAAACGCTGATAAATCTGAAGAAAAAATAAATCAAGATATGGAGAAAAAAACAAATGAACTGATTAAAGAATTTAGAAAACAAGTTGGTGGCTTAGGGTATTCTTCTTTAAAGGTGAATAATACTGTAGTTACAAATTCAATTGATTATTATTGCATTAAGTTGTCAGCATTTATGTCTCAGGCAGATGGTTATGAAGTAAACTATTTTTATACAATTGATAAAAAGAAAGGACAAGTGATAAAATTAACAGATTTGTTTAAAAAAGATAGTCAATATGTAGATGTAATTACTAAAGATATAAAGAAACAGATGAAAAAGAAAATGAAAGAAAATTCACAGTATAAATATTTTATAGATGAAGAGGAAGAATATGCAACATTTGAAAAAATAGATGAAAATCAACAGTTTTATATTAATAATTCAGGTGAATTAGTTATATGTTTTGCAGAAGGAGATGTTGCACCGGCATATATGGGCGCATTAGAGTTTACAATATCACATAAAACAATCAAAAATATTTTGAAATAAATAAAAAAGACTAATGTAATAATAAAAGGATTTATGCAATAATTAAAAAGATAAAAAAACTTTTAGTTATTGCATTAAATCCTTTTTTGTTGAGCTGAAAAAATTACAATATTTCTTTGCTCATATTACTGTTGTGATACTTTTTGTCATATGTGACATCTTCTCCGAACCATTCAGGTGGAATGAATGAATTGGCATCTTCGACAGAATTAAATTCGACTTCTACCAGTAAACGGCCATCAAATATATCGTGGAAAATATCTAACTCAGCTGTTAGAGAATTAGATATGGGAATGAAATATCTTGTTTTTGTAATAATATTACCATCGGCTTTTGCCAAAAGATGAAAATAACTTTTTTGATTCAGAGGAAGATTATATTCTTCTCTAGCCATCATTCCGCTACCTTTATATGTAAGAAAATAATCTTCATCCTGTTTTCTGATTCGAATAACAGGAGAAGTATTTAAATAAGCCTGTTGAATATCGTGGTGTTCATAAGAGTCTAAATTGTCAGGAAGACATTTAGGAATAAATTTGCGTTCTATTTCCATAAAAATACCATTATAACAAATACGTTAATACCTTTCATAAAATATAGTTGTATAACAAAACATTAAATACTAGAATAATATTATCAGTTTGCTATAATAAAGGCAAGAAAAGTACAAATATAAAGAAAGTGATTGTACAGAATAAGATTAGTAAAAATGAGACAGAAAGGAATAAATATCATGAAGAAAATATATGCATTTTTAGCACAGGGATTTGAAGAAACAGAAGCGTTAATGGTAATCGATTTAATGAGAAGAAGCCATACAATTGATGTTGTTACAGTATCAATAACAGATGAATTAATGGTTGAAAGTTCTCATAAAGTAAATATTATGGCAGATAAATTGATTAAAGATATTAATTTTGATGAAGGAGACGGAATTTTTCTTCCGGGAGGTATACCGGGCACACCGAATCTTGAGGCATGTGATATGTTGAAACAGGCAATATTAAAATATTATAAGGAGGGCAAGTATCTTACAGCTATATGTGCAGCACCAAGTATATATAGTCATTTGGGCTTACTAAAAGATAAAAGAGCTACAAGTCACGGAAGTTTTGAAAAAGAAATGGATTGCAAAGAATATGGTGGAAGCGTAGTTACTGATGGACAGTTTGTTACTGCAAATGGATTAGGATCAGCATTAGAGATGGGACTTGAGATGGTGTCTATATTAGACAGTAAAGAAAAAGCAGAAAGTATAGCTAAAGCAATTCATTTTAATAGATAGTAAATCTGCATAATAAAGAATTGATAAAGTGCAATAACTATAGCATTTAGATATTTACAATTTATTTTGTAGAGTAAAGATGTAAAATTATATAAGTATTAAAAAAATATTAAAAATTGATAAAAATTGAGTTGAAAAAGTTAATAAAAAAATGATGACAGTATCTTGTATTTATGTTATAATGTTGTACTGCGTATAGGGTGTAGTATGCCCTATGGCAATTAAAGAGATAGAAAGATGGACACTGACTCATAGTCCATTTTACATATTCAAGGAGGAAATATTAAGATGAGTTTACAAGTTGAAAAGTTAGAAAATAACACTGCAAAGCTTACAATTGAAGTACCTGCTGAAGAGGTTGAAAAGGCTATAGAAAGTGCATACCAGAAATCTAAATCTAAATTCAGCATTCCTGGATTCAGAAAAGGAAAAGTACCTCGTAAGATGATTGAAAATATGTATGGCGTTGGCGTATTTTATGAAGATGCTGTAAATAGCATGATTCCTGGAGCTTATGCTGATGCTGCAACAGAAAGTGAATTAGAAATCGTTGCTCAGCCTGAAATCGATATCGTACAGATTGAAGCAGGAAAGCCATTTATCTTTACAGCAGAAGTAGTATTAAAACCTGAAGTAGAACTTGGAAAATACAAAGGAATTGAAGTAGAAACTAAGGATACAACAGTAACAGATGAAGAAGTTGATGCTGAATTAGCAAAGGTTCAGGAACAGAACTCAAGATTAGTTGCTGCAGATGATAAAGAAGTAGAAAATGGAGACCAGGTAACAATCGATTTTGAAGGATTTGTTGATGGTGTTGCATTTGAAGGTGGAAAGGGTGAAGATTATCCATTAACAATTGGATCACATTCATTTATTGACACATTTGAAGATCAGTTAGTAGGAAAGAAAGTAGGAGACGAAGTTGAAGTTAACGTTACTTTCCCAGAACAGTATCAGGCTGAAGAACTTGCAGGAAAACCAGCAATGTTCAAGGTAAATATTAAAGAAATCAAGGTTAAAGAACTTCCTGAATTAGATGATGATTTCGCTCAGGATGTATCTGAATTTGATACACTTGCTGAATACAAGGAAGATGTTAAGAAGAACCTTGAAGAAAAGAAGAAAGAAGAAGCAGAACAGCAGAAAGAAGCTGATGTAATTAAAGCAATCGTTGAAGATGCTAAGATGGACATCCATGAAAAGATGATTAAAGCACAGGCACAGCAGATGGTTGAAGATTTTGCTCAGAGAATACAGTCACAGGGTCTTACATTTGAACAGTATATGCAGTTTACAGGTTCAACACCTGAAATGTTACTTGAACAGGTAACACCACAGGCTGAGGAAAGAATTAAAGCAAGACTTGTATTAGAAGCAGTTGTTAAGGCTGAAAACATCGAAGTTTCAGATGAAGAATTCGAAAAAGAATTAGAAGAAATGGCTAAACAGTACAATATGGAACTTGATCAGATTAAGCAGTTCACAACAGATGCTGATAAAGAGACAATTAAGAAAGACATCGCAGTACAGAAGGCTGCTAAGTTAGTAGTTGACGCTGCAAAATAAATAACAGAAACAGGAGGTATGGCACATGAGTTTAGTACCTTACGTCATTGAACAGACTAGCCGAGGCGAACGTTCATACGACATTTATTCAAGATTATTAAAAGACAGAATTATATTTCTTGGTGAAGAGATTAATGATGCTGTAGCAAGTATAGTTGTAGCACAGTTATTATTCCTTGAATCCGAGGATCCAAGTAAAGATATTCATCTTTATATTAACAGTCCGGGAGGATCAGTTACTGCAGGAATGGCTATATATGATACAATGAAATACATCAAGTGTGATGTTGAAGTTACATGTATCGGTATGGCAGCAAGTATGGGCGCATTCCTTTTATCAAGCGGTACAAAAGGAAAACGTTACGCACTTCCTAATGCAGAAATTATGATTCACCAGCCACTTGGTGGTGCTCAGGGACAGGCAACTGAAATTCAGATTGCTGCAGAGCATATTTTAAAAACAAAGAAAAAGTTAAATGAAATTTTAGCTAGCAATTCAGGTCAGCCACTTGAGGTTGTGGAAGCTGATACAGACAGAGATAATTGGATGACAGCGAAAGAAGCTCAGGAATATGGTTTGATTGATAAGGTTATTGAAACAAGATAGCAAGTAATTTATAAGGCACCGCGTTAGTGGTGCCTTATTGTTAAAATTAGAAAGAGGTTATGATGGCAGGTAAAAATTTTGATGATAACAATGTACGCTGCTCATTCTGTGGTAAATCTCAGTATCAGGTAAAGAGACTGATTGCAGGCCCGGAAGGAGTATATATATGTGACGAATGTGTAGAGACTTGCGCAGAAATTGTTGAAGAAGAGGTATACCAGGCGCAGGATAGTGCTGTTACAGATGACATCAACTTACTTAAACCAAAAGAAATAAAAGAATTTTTGGATTCATATGTTATAGGACAGGATGATGCAAAAAAAGTTCTTTCAGTAGCTGTATACAATCATTATAAGAGAGTATTGGCAGGAAATGATTTGGATGTAGAATTACAGAAATCAAATATTCTTATGTTAGGACCAACAGGTTCCGGAAAGACATATTTAGCACAGACTTTAGCAAAAATTCTTAATGTACCGTTTGCAATTGCTGATGCAACTACTTTGACAGAAGCAGGATATGTTGGAGAAGATGTAGAAAACATATTACTTAAACTTATTCAGGCAGCGGATTATGATATTGAAAAAGCACAATATGGAATTGTCTATATTGATGAAATAGATAAAATAACAAAGAAATCTGAAAATGTATCAATTACCAGAGATGTTTCAGGTGAAGGTGTGCAACAGGCATTACTTAAGATTTTAGAAGGAACAGTAGCAAGTGTACCACCTCAGGGAGGAAGAAAACATCCACATCAGGAATTGCTTCAGATTGATACAACAAATGTTTTGTTCATCTGTGGAGGAGCATTTGACGGATTAGAAAAAATTATTGAAAACAGAATGGATCAGAAAGCAATTGGTTTTAATTCTGAAATAACAGATAATACTGAAATGAATAACGATGCGTTATTTGGCGAAGTAATGCCACAGGATTTGGTTAAATTTGGAATTATTCCTGAGTTTATAGGACGTGTGCCTGTAACAGTTGCATTAAAATCATTAGACGAAAATGCATTAGTGGAAATTTTAACAAAACCAAAAAATGCGATTGTGAAACAGTACGAAAAGTTATTTGAACTTGATGGAGTAAAATTGACATTTACGGATGAAGCTTTAAAGACAATTGCTAAAAAGTCGTTTGAAAGAAAGACAGGGGCAAGAGGATTGCGAGCGATTATGGAGCAGACAGTATTAGATGTAATGTATGAAACACCTTCAGATGAAACAATCGAGGAATGCATTATTAATGAAGATGTAGTAAACCAGTTAGCAGATCCTGAGTTAAAGTACAAAAATAATTTGGATGCGAAAATAAAAAGAGCAAATAAGAAAGCGAAGAATGAACAGATTCAACCAGCTTAATGTAAGGGAGTAGAAATGCCAGACGAAATGTTAAATTTGCCGGTAATACCACTTAGAGGATTAACAATATTGCCGGGAACGACAGTTCATTTTGACGTCAGCAGAAAACAGTCTATTGCAGCAGCGAATGAAGCTGTGACAACAGGCGAAAAATTATTTGTAGTAACACAAAAAGACCCGGTGGTAGACACACCGGGTTTTGATGACGTTTATAAAGTAGGAACTGTTGTTGAAGTAAAACAACTTAATAAGATGCCTGACCGGATAGTGCGTGTGATGGTTGAAGCAAAAGAAAGAGGAATAATTCATTCTTACAATGAAGAAAATTCATGTATTAAAGGCGATATTGAAATAATTAAAGAGCCGGATGAAAAAATTACTCAGGTTAGAGAAATTGCATTATTAAGAGAACTTAAGGATGAATTAGCACTTTATGATGGTATTAATCATGAATTGACACCTGTTGGAATAAAAAATATTGATAATCAGGAGTCGTTAAGTGGTACAATGCTTCAGATTATTATGAGAATCCGAATGGATTTTAAAACAAAGCAGAAATATTTAGAGGCAAATACACTACTTGAAAGATATGAAGTGATTTTGTCGTTTTTCCGTATAGAAAATGAAATAAGTCAGGTAAAAGCTGAAATTATAGAAAAAGTTAAAGCAAATATAGATAAAAATCAGCGGGAACATATTTTAAGAGAACAAATGAGAGTCATCAGGGATGAACTTGGCGAAAATGATGCTATGTCAGATATTGACGAGATGGTTGAAAAAACTAAAAAGTTAAATGCTGATGATGAAATAAAAGAAAAAATATTAAAAGAAATAAAAAGATTACGTATGTCAGCAGGCAATCCGGCAGATAGTAATGTATTAAGAAATTATATTGAAACTATGTTGGATATGCCATGGAATAACTGCACAGAAGAAAATCAAAATGTTGAAGATGCACAGGCAATTTTAAACAGAGATCATTATGGACTTACAGATGTAAAGGAAAGGATGCTCGAATTTTTATCTGTAAGGGTTTTAACAAAAGATAAAGGCGAAAGTCCAATTGTGTGCTTAGTAGGGCCTCCGGGTACAGGTAAGACATCAATTGCACGCTCAATTGCAGAGGCATTAAATAAAAAATATGTCCGTATATGTTTAGGAGGAGTTACAGACGAGTCTGAGATAAGAGGACACAGGAAAACATATGTTGGAGCTATGCCTGGTAGAATCGCAACTGCTATCAGACAGGCAAATACAGCTAATCCTCTTATTTTACTTGATGAAATTGACAAATTAGGTCAAAGTATTCATGGTGATCCGGCAGCAGCAATGTTAGAGGTGTTAGATTCAGAACAAAATTCTAAATTCAGAGACAATTATTTGGAAGTACCTTTGGATTTATCGAAAGTAATGTTTATTGCAACAGCTAATGATTTGTCAACTGTTCCAAGACCGCTTTTAGACAGAATGGAAATTGTTGAAGTATCAAGTTATACAGATAATGAAAAATTCCATATTGCTAAAGAGCATTTAATTCAGAAAGAATTAGAGCAAAATGGTTTGAAAAGATCACAGCTTACAATATCTGATGAAGCAATAAATAAAATTATAAAATATTATACAAAAGAAGCAGGTGTCAGAAGTCTTGACAGAACAATTGCAAAAATTTGTAGAAAAGCAGCTAAGATAATAGTTGGAAAAGAAAAGAAAAGTATTAAAGTAACATCGAAAAATATTACTAAATATTTAGGAAAAGAAAAATTCCGTCAGGATGAAGCAAATGAAAAGAATGAAATTGGAATTGTAAGAGGACTTGCATGGACTAGTGTAGGTGGAGACACATTACAGATAGAAGTAAATACAATGCCTGGAAAGGGAATACTGGTTTTAACCGGAAATCTAGGTGATGTTATGAAAGAGTCAGCACAGATTGCGCTTAGTTATGCAAAAAGTGTTGCCAAAGAATATGGCGTTGACAGTAAATTCTTTAAAGAGAATGATATACATATGCATATTCCGGAAGGTGCAGTTCCAAAAGATGGACCATCAGCGGGTATAACTATGTCAACAGCAATAGTTTCAGCCATTGCAAATATTCCTGTAGACAGATATTTAGCAATGACAGGTGAGGTTACTCTTAGAGGAAAGGTTCTTCCTATAGGAGGACTTAAAGAAAAATTATTGGCAGCAAAAGAAACAGGAATGAAAAAAGTACTTGTGCCAGTAAAAAATAAAACTGACGTAGAAGAATTCTCAACTGAAATTACTGAAGGATTAAAGATTATATATGTTTCAGAAATGACTGAGGTATTGAAACAGGCGTTAGTTAAATAATAACGACATAGAAATGGAAAGGTAAGTCAACATGATAATAAAAAGTGTAGAATTAGAAAAAGTTTGTGGAGTTACAAGCGTAATTCCGGACAATGATAAACCTGAAATAGCTTTTGCCGGTAAATCAAATGTAGGTAAATCATCATTGATAAATGTGTTAATGAATAGAAAATCATTGGCTAGAACATCTTCACAGCCTGGAAAAACACAAACAATTAATTTCTATAATATTAATGATGAATTATATTATGTTGATTTGCCCGGATATGGATATGCAAGTGTATCAAAAGAAGTTAAGGCAAAATGGGGAAAGTTAATTGAAAGATATTTGAGAAACTCTAAGCAGTTACAATGTGTGTTCTTATTGGTAGATATTAGACATGCACCGTCAACTAATGATGTAGAGATGTATGAATGGATCTTGGCAAATGGGTTCTATCCGATTATTATTGCAACAAAGCTGGACAAAATAAAAAGAAGCCAGGTTCAGAAAAATGTAAAGATAATTAAGGAAAAACTTAACGTGGAACCGGGAACAATTATTATTCCTTTTTCAGCTCAGACAAAACAGGGAAGAGATGAAATATGGGATATCATAGATCAGATTACAAAGGAGTAGATAAGAAATGGCAATGGATTCGGCTACACTGTATAAATTAATGATTTTATACATGCTTAATAAGGTTGATTTTCCGTTAACAAATTCACAGATTTCAGAATTTTTCTTAGAAAATGAGTATACGAATTACTTTTCATTACAGGAATCGATAAATGAGTTATGCGAAAATAATTTCGTGTTTTCGGATACAGTAAGAAATACATCATATTATCATTTAACATCAGAAGGAAGAGAAAGTTTAAAATTTTTTGAAAATAAAATTCCTAATGCAATAATTGATGATATGGATACTTTTTTGATAACAAATAAGTATGAACTTAGAAATGAAGTCGGAACAGTTTCTGACTATTACAGAGTAAATGATGGAGATTATATTGTGCATTGTCAGGTAAATGAAGATGCAAGCACATTAATTGAAATAAATCTGACTGTACCAAATAAAGAAAGCGCTGCGAAAATGTGTGCTAAATGGAAAGATGCAAGTCAGGAAATATATGAAATGGTTATAACAAAACTGACGAAATAGCCTTTGGCTATTTTGTCAGTTTTGTTGTAAAGAAAAAATAATGTATATCATGTTCATATAAATTATACGTTAAAAAGACTATAAATAAAAATGTATAATAATTTGAAACAATGTTAATTTATGCACTTAAGACAAAAATAGAGAAAGGAATAGTAATTAGTTAAATGGAAAGACAACTACAAATAAAACAAGGAGTTGTCTGTAAGTAAAATTAATAATTATATGGTAATAGAGAGATGGATAAAAAAGGAATATTAGAATTAAAAAGAAGAATGACAAAAGATGGTTGTACATTTACAAAAATGACAGGATGCTATGTGGATGGAGAAAAAAATAAAATTGTAAATATAGATGAAAACTTTTTGGGATTAGAGGAAGAAGAATTTTATAAATACCTTGAGATTGCCAAGAAAACATTGTCAGGTACAATAGGCAATAATTTAATGGAATATGAATTTCCATTAGCTGAAGAGGAACCGGGAGGACATCAGCAAAGTCTTATGGCAATTAAGTCAAGTCAGTTAAAGAATGAAGAAATGCTTGAGTCATTTTATGATATGGTAATAGAAAATTATGAACATACAGGAAATTATCTAATTTTATTATTCCATGATGTTTATGATGTAATGACAAAAACAACAGACAATAATAAGTTAGATGAGTCAGAAGAGATATTTGAATATATCATATGCTCAATATGTCCTGTGGCTTTAAGTAAACCGGGACTTGGATACAGAAAAGACGAGAATAGAATTGGAACGGTAGACAGGGACTGGATTGTCGGACTTCCGGAAAGCGGATTTTTATTTCCGGCATTTACAGATAGAAGTACGGATATACATAATGTTATGTTCTATTCAAAGGATGCAAAAGAACCACATAAAGAATTGGTAAATAATATTTTAGGATGTGAAAGCAAACATACAAATGCAGAAAAACAGGTTATTTTTAATAATTTGTTATTAGAGCATGTACCTGAAGATGACCATAAAGAGGTGTTGATCAAAGTTAATGAAAATTTGGCAGATGTAATAGAAGAAAAACCGGAAGAAAAATTAACAGAAGAAGTTGTTGCGCAGGTTATTACTGAAAGTGGCGTAATGGGAAGTGTTGCGCAGAGTATCGCGGAAGAATTTGTGCATACATTAGGTGAAGAATTACCTGAAGCAGAAAATATTGTTGACCAAAAAATTGTGAAACAAAGTGCTGAGAAGAAGGAAAAGATTGAACTTACAGCAAAAGTGGAAGAACTTACAGCAAAGTTAGAAGAAGCAAATGAAACTATTGCAAATAGCACAATTAACAATGACGAAGAAGAAACACAGGAGACAGATGATAATGAAATTTTTGTAAGAGTTTCAGGTGATAAGAAAGATGAAATAAGGACCCAATTAATTGAAGGACAAAAGTGTATTGTGATTCCTGTATCGGAAGAAGATAACATAAATATTGTGAAGCGTTAAAATTTTTAAAGAGCACAATATCATTCAGAGTTTATAATCTTACTTCATTAAAATGATTATAAAAGGGGAGTTGCAATTACATAAAAGACCTACTGATAAAAAGGAGGAGAAGTGAAAAAATTATCTGCATATATATGGGAAAATAAACTTAGATATATTTTGGCAATAGGCTCGATGATTCTTGCAGTAAGTCTTGATTTAATGTCGCCGCAGCTTACAAAACATATTATTGATGATGTTATAGTAGGTGGGCAGATAGGCAAATTAAAATATTTACTTGCAGGAATTTTGGCTATAGGTGTAGGAAGAGCAATATTTCAATATATAAAAGAATATACATTTGACTGCTTAGGCTCTGATATAGCAAGTTCTATGCGAAAAGATTTATTTATACATACACAGAAATTGAGCCAGGATTTCTTTGATAGAACGGATACCGGTGAATTGATGTCAAGAATTAAAGATGACGTTGATAAAATCTGGGATGGATTAAGCTATGTAAGTATGCTGTTGATTGAAGTGGTAATACATACATCAATAGTATTATTTTGTATGTATACAACAAACGTTAAACTTGCGATTATACCTACAGTAGCCATGATTTTTTGTGGGTGTATTGCTTTAGTTATGGAAAGAAAATTAGGAGCAGTGTATGAGGAAATAAGCGAAGAAAATGCTGAATTAAATACTGTTGCAGAAGAAAATCTTGCAGGAGTCAGAACAGTTAAAGCATTTGCCAGAGAAAAATATGAAATAGAAAAATTTTTGAATCATAACAACAGATATTATGAATTGAATATGAAGCAGTCAAAAGTATTTGTAAAATATTATCCTTATTTTTCTGTAGTAACAAAAATTTTACCGCTATTAACATTACTAGCAGGCGGAAAAATAGTTATTGATGGAAGAATGTCTTTGGGACAATTGGCTGCAATGGTAGAATATTCAAATAATATAGTATGGCCGATGGAAATGCTTGGATGGCTTACAAATAGTTTTTCATCAGCAATTGCATCTAATAGAAAATTAAAGAAAATTTATAATGAAGTACCAACAATCAAAGAAAAGGAAAATCCTATAATTCTTGATGAGGTTAAGGGTAAGATTACTTTTGATCATGTGGCATACGGAAAAGAAGGAAAACATATATTAAGAGATGTTTCTTTTGAAGTGCAACCTGGAGAAACACTTGGAATTATGGGAGAAACCGGGTCAGGAAAATCTACAATAATTAATCTTATGTCAAGATTTTATGATGTTGATAAAGGAAAAATATGTCTTGATGATGTTGACATAAGGGATATGAAACTAAGCCAGGTAAGAGAAAGTATTTCTCAGGTTATGCAGGATGTATTTTTATTTTCCGATACAATAGCTGAAAATATCAAACTTGGCAAAAAGGATTACATAAGTGAGGAAGAAGTAGAGATAGCTTCAAATAATGCACAGGTGAGTGAATTTGCTACTAAAATGAAAAATAAATACAACACAGTAATAGGTGAAAGAGGTGTTGGACTTTCGGGAGGGCAGAAACAGAGAATCAGCATAGCAAGAGCATTTGCAAAGAAAAATCCAATACTTATATTAGATGATTCGACATCAGCACTGGATATGGAAACAGAGCAGCAGATTCAGGAAGCATTAAGGAAATTAGATGGTGTTACAAAGGTTATAATAGCCCATAGAATTAGTGCTGTGAAAAATGCTGATGAAATTATCATTCTCAAAGATGGAATTATCGCTGAGAGAGGAAAGCATCAGCAGTTGTTAGAAAAACATGGCCTTTATTACGAAACATATCAATCTCAATATGGTGACGTAGAAGGGGGTGAAGTGAATGGCTTATAATTCATATAAAGAAGATGAAAAAAGCGTAGAAAAGAGTAAACTTCAAACTCTTAAAAGATTGCTTTCGTATTTGTTAAAATACAAGTGGACCATAGTGTTAGTTTTGTTGCTTATGGGATATTGTGTAGTTGTAAGTTTAATAAACCCTCTAATAATTGAGTCAGCAATAGATAATCATATTGGAAATAAAGACTATATAGGCTTATACAAATTATTAATTATAGCGTTAATTATCAATTTAATTGCAACATTTGCCATTAAACTTAGAATGTATATAATGGCTAAAATGTGTAATCAGATATTACTTACAATTAGGCAGGAATTATATACTCATATACAAAAACTTGGATTTAAGTTCTTTGATAGTAGACCTACAGGAAAAATATTATCTAGGATTATCGGAGATATAAATTCCTTAAAAGATGTGCTGTCAAATTGTGTAACAACATTAATACCTGATTTTATTACAGTATGTGCGGTTGTTATTATTATGTTTTATAAGAATCCAAAACTTGCAGTAGCAGCACTTATAAGTACACCTTTTATGGCAATTGCAATAACAATGATACAGGTTAAGGCTCATCCAAGATGGCAGACTTTTAGAAAAAAATCTTCTAATTTAAATGCGTTTTTGCATGAAGATATGTCGGGAATGAAAATAATTCATAGTTTTACTGCTGAAAAAGAAACAGAAGAAACATTTGATGAGTTACTAAATGAACATAAATCATCATTCAGATCAGCTGTAAGATTAAGTGACTGTTTTGGTTCTGTTATTGATTTCTCATGGGGATTTGGATGTGTTGCATTATATTTTATAGGAATTGTTGTATTGAAAGATGAAAATATTTCTGTAGGTACATTTTTGGCATTTGGAACATATATTAATATGTTTTGGCAGCCTATTAATAATTTAAGCAATTTCTATAATCAGATAACAACAAATATTGCAGGAGCAGAAAGAATATTTGAAATTTTAGATACAAAGCCTGAAATAGAGGATGAGAAAGGTGTTGTCGATTTACCTGATATAAAGGGTGAAGTTACATTTGACCATGTTACATTTGGATATGATGAAGAAAAAGTATTAGATGATGTAAGCTTTGTTATTAAACCTGGAGAAACGATAGCGATAGTTGGACCTACAGGAGCAGGAAAATCAACTATAATAAATCTTATCAGTAGATTTTATGATGCAAATGAAGGAAGAGTGTTGTTAGATGGTTATGATGTAAAAGATGTTTCGATAGAAAGCCTTAGAAAACAGGTTGGAACAATGACGCAGGAAAATTTTATTTTTTCAGGAACTGTCAAAGACAACATAAGATATGGAAAATTAGATGCAACAGATGAAGAAATAATCGAAGCTGCTAAAGCTGTTAATGCTCATGAATTTATAATGAAGCTTGATAAAGGTTATGATACTGAGTTGTTAGAGCGTGGTGGTGGATTATCTATAGGTCAGAAACAGATTTTAGCATTGGCAAGAACAATGGTTTCAAAACCTAAAATACTTATACTTGATGAAGCAACATCAAGTATAGACACAAAAACAGAATTAATAGTTCAAAAAGGGATTGATAAATTGTTGAGTGGAAGAACTTCTTTTGTAATTGCACACAGATTATCTACAATAAAGAGAGCAGATAGAATATTTGTTGTTGATAATGGAAAGATAATAGAAGAAGGAAATCATAGACAATTATTGGAAAAGAAAGGTGCATATTATAATTTGTATATGGCACAGTTCAACGTATAACACGAATTGCTACGTTCTTCGAACTCTCGCAATTCTACAAAATATATGAGAAAACAGTTCTATCGGACTATAAATATTCTTATATAAATATATAACACGAATTGCTACGTTCTTCGAACTCTCGCAATTCTACAAAATATTCGAAAACCACCCTATCGGGCTATTTTCTCATATTTTGGCGATTCATAAAAAAGACTGCGTTTTCATGCAAGCATGAACGCAGTCTTTTTTTGAATCTGGTGTTATATGTTTTCTTTTACGGCTTTGCTTACTACTTCGGCAACTTCAGGATTGAAGGCTTCAGGTAAAATAAAGTTTTCACTTAACTGGTCATCAGGAACGAGAGAAGCAATTGCATTAGCAGCAGCTAATTTCATTTCTTCAGTAATCTGCTTTGCACGACCTTCAAGAGCACCCTTGAAGATTCCAGGAAAGGCAACAACATTGTTAACCTGATTTGGAAAATCAGAACGTCCTGTACCAACGACTCTTGCACCTGCTTCTTTAGCAAGGTCAGGCATAATTTCAGGTGTAGGATTTGCCATTGCAAATATAATAGCGTCTTTGTTCATTGAAGAAACCATTTCCTTAGTTACGATGTTTGGAGCTGATACACCAATAAATATATCTGCACCAACCATTGCATCGGCAAGAACACCATTTTTTCCTTCAAGGTTAGTTACCTGAGCCATTTCCTTTTGAGCCCAGTTTAAATCTTTAACATCATCTGATAATATTCCGTATAAACCGCATATTGTAAGATCTTTAAAACCATATTTTAATAATAATTTTGAAATTGCAATACCGGCAGAACCATCACCATTTACAACTACCTTACAATCTTCTTTTTTCTTTCCGACAACTTTTAAAGCGTTGATAATACCGGCAAGAACAACGATTGCTGTTCCGTGCTGATCATCATGGAAAACAGGAATGTCTAATAATTCTTTAAGTTTACTTTCTATTTCAAAACATCTTGGAGCAGAAATGTCTTCAAGATTAATACCACCGAATCCGGGAGCAATTCTAACAACAGTGTCAATGATTTCCTGTGTATCCTGTGTGTCAAGACAAATTGGAACGGCATTTACATCACCGAATTCTTTAAAAAGAACAGCTTTACCTTCCATAACAGGCATGGCAGCGTAAGGGCCAATATTTCCTAAACCTAAAACAGCACTTCCGTCTGAAACTACGGCTACTGTATTTGCCTTCATTGTGTATTTATAAACATCTTCCGGATTGTTAGCAATTTCAACACAAGGTTTAGCAACACCCGGTGTATATGCAATTGATAAATCCTCACGTGTTTTGATTTTACATTTTGCTTCTGTACTGATTTTACCTACTAAATCAGCGTGGAGCTTTAAAGCTTTTTCATCTGTTGTCATAATAACCTCCGAATATAATATAAATAGTAATAAATGCATATTTTAAACATATACATAAAATCAGGTGTCTGAAGTATAGTAGTTAAAAATACATTTAAACACCTATTTATAAGCATAACACATTTTTAAAAATTACACTATTATTTTTAAAAAAGATGTGTTAATATAAAAACAGAATCTAGACTCAAGTGGGGTTCCCACACATTTCCCGGATTTAATAATAAATATTGAACAGATAGATAGTGAAAGGACTGGTGCATTTATGAGAGAAAAGTTGCAGTCATTACCAGTGAGCGAATTACGAGCCATTGCAAAGGAAAATGGGATTAAAAGTGTAACAAAGTTAAGAAAACAGCAGTTAGTAGATATGATTTTGGAAGTGAATGAGCGAAATCAGAAAAAGCAGACTGAAGCTGCCAAAAAAGAAGAAGTTAATAATGATAATAAAGAAAATATACAGGTAGCAGAAGTAAGTACTGAAGAAAAAGAAGATAAGCCTGAAAAGGAAGTAAAGAAAAAAAAGTCAGAAAATAAAGAAAAAAATTCAGAAAGTCATAAAGAGTTAAAGACAGAGAAAAAGAATTCACATAAATCGGAAGGAAAATCAGAAGGAAAGACTGAACATAGAATAATAAAAACATATTCTAAAAATGAAAATAAACTGGTACAGAAGGTGCAAAAAACTGAAAAGAGAGATCCTCAGCCAACAGATGAAGGAGATTTTAAATCAGGAATACTTGAAGTTATGCCGGATGGATTTGGATTTATCAGATGTGATAACTATATGCCTGGAGATGATGATGTTTATGTGGCACCATCACAGATTAAAAGATTTAATTTGAAAACAGGAGATATATTAGAAGGAAAAGTAAGAGCAAAGAGAGAATCAGAAAAGTTTGGAGCTCTTTATTATTTAGATAAAGTAAATGATGAACCATTGGAAAAAGTTATTTCCAGACCAAATTTTGAAGATTTAACTCCTATATTCCCTAATAACAGACTTCATTTGGAAACACCATCTGAAAATATGGCAATGAGAATAGTTGATATTATCAGCCCAATTGGAAAGGGACAAAGAGGAATGATTGTGTCTCCACCAAAAGCAGGTAAGACAACCCTTTTAAAACAGGTAGCAAAATCAATTCAGACTAATAATCCTGAAATGAAAATGATTATTTTATTAATAGATGAAAGACCTGAAGAAGTTACAGATATAAAAGAAGCAATTGAAGGGGAGAATGTAGAGGTAATTTATTCTACATTTGATGAATTACCTGAGCATCATAAACGTGTTTCGGAAATGGTAATCGAAAGAGCAAAAAGATTAGTTGAACATGGAAATGATGTAATAATTTTATTAGACAGTATTACAAGACTTGCAAGAGCATACAACATGACTGTACCGCCAAGTGGAAGAACTTTATCAGGTGGTTTGGATCCAGCAGCACTTCATATGCCAAAGAGATTCTTTGGTGCAGCAAGAAATATGAGAGAAGGTGGAAGCCTGACAATTCTAGCTACAGCATTAGTAGATACAGGAAGTAAGATGGATGATGTTGTATATGAAGAATTTAAGGGAACAGGTAATATGGAATTGGTTCTTGATAGAAAATTATCTGAGAAGAGAGTATTCCCGGCTATTGATATAATTAAGTCAGGTACAAGAAGAGAAGATTTATTATTAGATAGTGAAGAATTAGGAGCATCTTATGTAATAAGAAAGGAAATTAATGGAATGAAGAAAGAAGACGCGGCAGAAAGAATAATTAATTTATTCTATAGAACAAAAAATAATAAAGAATTTATTTCAAAAATTTCAAAAATAAAAAATAATGATGGACCAACAAATTCAACAGGTGCTCACAGATTCACGTAATTTTTGTCGAATCATTATAAAATAAAGTGACATTTAATAAAAAAAGGTTGCTAATAGTAAAAGCATATGCTATAATGACTAGGCTATTGAGTTAAGACGGATTGGCGTTGCCAATAAGCATAAAATTTAATTTAAGGAAATGAAGAGGTGAATGTAATGAGAGAAGGAATCCATCCAGATTACCAGCAGGCAACCGTTACATGTAACTGTGGTAACACATTCGTAACAGGTTCAACTAAGTCAGATATTCATGTTGAAATTTGTTCAGCATGTCATCCATTCTACACAGGACAGCAGAAAGCAGTTTCAGCTCGTGGTAGAATTGATAAGTTTAATAAGAAATATGGTATTCAGTAAGTATTAAGGATAACAGGTTGGGAATTTTTGTTCTCAACCTATTTTCTTATGTAAAGATATGCAGGTTAGAAGCATAATCTGATTATGAAAATAGGGATATTTAATATTTTTATTTGTGCGATTATAATGAATGAGGACATTTATGAAAAATAAAAATAAATTAGGTTCTTCCGGAATAGGAGGACAGGCAGTTATAGAAGGAATTATGATGAGAAATAAGGACTGGTATTCTGTAGCTGTAAGAAAAAGTGATAATACAATTGAGGTAGAAAAGAAGCAATATAAAAGTGCTTCACAGAAAAACAAAATTTTGGGAGCTCCTTTTATCAGAGGAGTATTTAGTTTTATTGATTCCCTAGTGCTTGGAATAAAATCTCTTACATATTCAGCATCTTTTTTTGAAGATGATGATGAAACAGAAGAAGAGCCTGGCAAATTAGAATTGTGGCTTATTAATAAATTTGGTGAGAAAGCCGAGAATGTAATAATGGGATGTGTAGTAGCAGTTTCTATTATATTTTCAGTATTAATATTTATGATGTTACCGTTATTTATAGCGGATATGTTTGAAAGATTTGTTCCGGGAATAGGAAGCAGACAGGTTCCAGTAATAGAAGGAATAGCCAAGATGGTTATTTTTATCGGATATATGCTGTTAATATCATTAATGAAAGACATAAGAAGGACATTTATGTATCATGGAGCAGAGCATAAATGTATTAACTGTATTGAAAATGGAAAAATATTAACTGTAGAAAATGTAAGAGAAAGTTCAAGATTTCACAAAAGATGTGGAACAAGCTTTATGTTGATAGTTTTGATAATTAGTATTTTGTTCTTTATCTTCATTCGTTCGGATGTAGTTTGGATTAAATATACAATAAGATTAATTCTAATACCTGTAATTGCAGGTGTTTCATATGAGATTATCCGATTAGCGGGTAGTAGCGATAATTTTATTGTTAATTTAATAAGTAAACCCGGAATATGGATGCAGAAAATAACAACTAAAGAACCAACTGATGATATGATTGAAGTTGCAATTAAGGCAGTTGAGGAAGTATTTGACTGGAAAGATTATTTGAAAAGCAATGGAATAGAAGTTTTTGATGAAATTTCAGGAGAAGAAGATGTCAACTGAATTTGAATTAAAAGATTTGATAAAAGATGGAATAGAAAAATTGCAGAAAGCATCTGATTTGGATGCAACTGTTGATGCGTGGCTTTTAGCAGAAGAAGTTTTAGGGATTACAAGAGTACAGTATTTTATCAATCCTCAAAGATTAGTTAATAAAGAGGATGCAGATAAGTTTTTTAAATTTATAGATATGCGTTGTAATAAGATTCCTTTACAGCACATAACCGGTAAGCAGGAATTTATGGGATTATCATTTAATGTGAATGAAGATGTATTGATTCCAAGACAGGATACGGAACTTTTAGTTGAAAGGGTTTTAAATTATTTAAAACAAAAGATTCAAGGCAAGAAAGTTAAAGTATTAGATATGTGTACCGGCTCAGGATGCATAGCGATTTCAATAAAAAAACTTGCAGAAAATGTAGATGTGACAGCAGTAGATTTGTCCCCAAAAGCATTAAAAGTTGCAATTGATAATGCAAAGCAGTTAGATGCAAAAGTTACATTTATTGAATCAGATTTATTTGAAAATGTATCAGGTAAATATGATATAATTGTATCAAATCCGCCATACATAAGCAAAAGTGATATTGAAACGCTTATGGAAGAAGTAAAAAATCATGAACCGATGATGGCTTTAGATGGTGATGAAGACGGATTGATATTTTATAAAAAAATATCGGAAAAGTTAAATGAATATTTGTCAGATGACGGGATGATTTTTTATGAGATTGGTTATGATCAGGGAAAAACAGTTCCCGATATTTTGAAACAGTATAATTTTAAAGATATTAATGTATATAAAGATTTGTCAGGAAATGACAGAGTTGTGATTGCGAGAAAAGGAGAAGAAAATGTTTGATAAATTAGATGGTATATTGGAAAGATTTGATGAAATATTAGAAATGTTAAACGATCCAAGCGTGGCAAATGACCAGAATAATTTTAGAAAATTAATGAAAGAGCAAAGCGACTTAGCACCAATTGTTGAAGCGTATAAGACATATAAACAGGCTAAGCAGGATGTTGAAGACAGTCTTTTAATTCTTGAAGAAGAAAATGACGAAGATATGCGTGAATTAGCTAAAGAAGAATTAAATGAAGCTAAAGCAAAAGTTGAAGAAATGGAACAGCAGTTAAAGATTTTACTTTTACCAAAGGATGAGAATGATGATAAAAACGTTGTTGTAGAAATCCGTGGCGGCGCAGGTGGAGATGAAGCTGCGTTATTTGCTGCTGAACTTTACAGAATGTATTGTATGTATGCAGAAAAGAATCGTTGGAAAACAGAAATGATTTCTTTAAACGAAAATGGTTTAGGTGGATTTAAAGAAGTTGTATTTATGATTAACGGTCAGGGCGCATATTCTAAGTTGAAATATGAAAGTGGAGTACATCGTGTACAGAGAATTCCGGTAACTGAATCAGGTGGAAGAATTCATACATCAACAGCAACTGTTGCAATTATGCCTGAAGCAGAAGAAGTAGATGTAGAAATCGATATGAATGATTGTAAATTTGATGTGTTTAGAGCATCAGGAAACGGTGGTCAGTGTGTAAATACAACTGACTCAGCTGTACGACTTACACATATTCCAACAGGAATTGTTATTTCATGTCAGGATGAAAAATCACAGTTAAAAAATAAGGATAAAGCACTTAAGGTATTAAGAGCAAGATTATACGAACTTGAACTTCAAAAGAAGCAGGATGCTGAATCAGCAGCAAGAAGAAGTCAGGTAGGAACCGGTGACCGTTCAGAAAAGATAAGAACTTACAATTTTCCACAGGGAAGAGTAACAGATCATAGAATTAAGTTTACATCACATAGATTAGATGAAATAATGAATGGAAATCTTGATGAAATAATCGATAACTGTATAGCAGCAGATCAGGCAGCAAAGCTTAGCAATATGGAAAATGAAGTATAAATTTTTTGAGCCATCGAAAGATGGCTCATATTTATATAAAAAGTGAGGGTAGAATTATGCAGATGACAACTCTTTGTTATATAGAAAATGATGGAAAATATTTGATGCTTCATCGTGTGAAAAAGAAAGAAGATATTAATAAAAACAAGTGGATAGGAGTAGGTGGACATGCTAACGAGTGGGAATCACCGGAAGAATGTCTTGTAAGAGAGGTAAAAGAGGAAACAGGACTAACACTTACTTCTTACAAATTTAGAGGAATCATAACATTTATCAGTAACGAATGTGAATCAGAAACTATGTGCCTATTTACTGCGGATAAGTTTACAGGAAATATAATTGAATGCGATGAGGGAGAACTTAAATGGGTAGATAAAAAAGAAGTGCCTAATTTGCCAACATGGGAAGGGGATGCAGTATTCTTGAAATTGTTATTAGAAGATGAAAAAAGATTCTTTTCATTAAAATTAGTATATGAAGGGGATAAATTAAAAGAAAAAAATATAGTGTTTTATTAAATGATGTAGATATAGAGATATAAAGCACAGAGATATATGGTTTAGTTTCAGTATTTGAAAAAAGCATCTAAAGTCGCCGGGATATGATAGGTTTACCGACTATAATAGCTCAGGTATTAATGTCGTTTATGACATATGGACTAAATATAATACTTGCGAGAATAAGTGAGTCTGCAGTTACAGCTTATGGATTATATTATAAAATACAAAATCTTAAATAACAAATATGTAGCATTAGTGGTGTATGTTGTTGTATTATATAAAGTATGTAGGTAAAAATCTTTACAACGATTAACCACTAACTAAGTATAGTGGCAATATATATAAGAGAAGAAAACAAAATGAACGAAGTTCATTTTCTATAAATGTTTCCGACGAATAGCCGCCAACCAAATGGAGGGAAAATGCATATAATAGTAGGAGAAATACAATGGACATTACAGTAAGAAGAGCAGAAGCAAAGGATATTGATAAAGTAAGTAAATTGTTAAGTGAGGTATTAGAGATACATGCGAAGTTAAGATCTGACATTTTTATTTCAGGTACAACAAAATATACAAAAGAAGAACTGATAAGTATATTCCAAAATGATGATACACCGGTATTTGTGGCTGTAGATAATGATGAGGTTGTGGGTTATGCATTTTGTGTAGTAAAAAGACAACCGTTTAGCACAAATATGATTGATTTTAAAACTTTATATATAGATGATTTGTGTGTGGATGAAGAGTGCAGAGGCAAGCATGTAGGTACTATTCTTTATAAGTATGTTCTTAATTATGCAAAAGAAATAGGATGTTACGATGTTACTTTAAATGTATGGGAAGGAAATGATAATGCCCGTGCATTTTATGAAAAAATGGGAATGTTTGTAAAAGAAACACAGATGGAAGTAATTCTTAAATAAGGATAACTTTATAAAAAGTCTTAAGGATTGTTAGACGTTACAGATGAATGCAATCCTGTATTATAAAGATAAATTGAGGGAGCACGAAGGAGAAAAGTAATATGGACAACCTTACAGGTTATGAATTTATGTGGCTGTTTTTAAGTTATTCTTTTTTAGGATGGATTTTAGAAACGGTATTTGCAACAATTAAGGAAAGAAAAGTAGTAAACAGAGGTCTTATAAACGGACCATTTTGTATTATATATGGTATAAGTGCAGTTTTAATATCAACAACATTACACGAACTTACAGGAATTTGGTTGATTTTATTTGCTGCTATATATGCATCTGTTGTTGAATGGTTTGGCGGACATTTAGTTGAAAAAATATACCACGAAAAATGGTGGGATTATTCAGATATTAAATGGAATTTTGAAGGATATGTATGCGTTCCAATGGCAGCAGTATGGGGCGTGCTAGGATACATAGTTGTTAAGTTTGGAGATAGTCTGTTACTTGATTTGTACAAATTATTTCCGGAACTTTTAATGCATATAATTTTATGGATTATAACAGGATGCCTTATTGCAGATATAGTATTTTCTTCAATTATCATTAAATTTGAAGGTAAAGGCGTAGATAAAATAATTGAAGCAAATAATAAATTTACGGAAATTAGTTTAAAACTTGAAAAATGGATTGCCAAAAGAATAAATCTGCGTATAGATAAAGCTTATCCAAAATCTTCTAAAGTAGAGAAAAAGGAAAAGGATAAGAGTGTATTTGCAAGGGGATGTGATTTTTATAAAATTGCATTACTGTTTTTTATCGGCTCATTTCTTGGAGATGTAACTGAAACAATATTTTGCAGGGTTACAGCAGGAGTATGGATGAGAAGAAGCAGTGTAATATGGGGACAGTTCAGTATAGTCTGGGGATTGGCAATTGCAATCGTAACGGCAATGCTCTATAAATATAGAGAAAAAAGTGATAGTTTCTTATTCATAATGGGAACGTGTTTAGGGGGAGCATATGAATATTTGTGTAGTGTATTTACCGAAATTGTATTTGGAAAGATATTTTGGGATTACAGCAAAATACCGTTTAACTTAGGGGGAAGAATAAATCTTTTATATTGTTTTTTCTGGGGAATGGCAGCAGTTATATGGTTTAAAACATGTTACCCTAAATTATCAGATTTAATTGAAAAAATTCCTGTAAAGCCGGGAAAAATATGTACATGGATATTGATTTTATTTATGAGTGTGGATGTCGTTGCAACATGTATGGTGCTTCATAGATATGAACAGAGAGAAAATGGAATAGTGGCAACAAAGCAGTGGCAGATGTGGATTGATGAGAATTACAATGATGCCAGAATGGAAAAAATATATCCAAATGCAAAAAATGCCAATTAATAATTTAAAAAATGTTGTTAAAACAACGGAAATGTTATTCGAATTATAATACTATCTGCATGTATCAATTTTACATCAGAAAGGAATTTAATCAGATGGATAAAATGTTTTGTTTTCAATGTGAACAGACAGCCGGATGTACAGGCTGTACAGGAGCGATGGGAGTGTGCGGAAAGTCAGCCGATACATCTAAGTTGCAGGACAAACTTACAGGTGCAATAATAGGACTGGCAAAAAGTACAAGCCATAATCCTAAAAGAAAAGAAACAGCCAAAATTATAATAGAAGGTCTTTTTACAACTATAACGAATGTTAATTTTAATGATGATACATTAAAAGAAATGATAGATAAAGTTCATTTAGAAAAAAATGCAATTGCACCAAACTGCAATGCGTGTGCGATGCCTTGTGGAAGTACCGAAGATTATGATATGAATTTATTGTGGAATGAAGATGAGGATATCCGCTCATTAAAATCACTTATTTTATTTGGAATAAGAGGGATGGCAGCGTATGCATATCATGCCATGGTTTTAGGGTATGAAGATGAAGAGGTGAACGACTTCTTTTACAAAGCGTTATCAGTTATTACTTATGATATGGAAGTTGGACAACTTCTGTCAGTAGCGCTTGAAGTGGGAGAAAAGAATTTAAAATGCATGGAATTACTTGATAGGGCAAATACAGAAAGTTATGGAAATCCTACTCCGGTAAAAGTCCCATTAACTATAGAAAAGGGACCGTTTATTGTAATTTCAGGACATGATTTAAAAGATTTAGAATTGTTATTACAGCAGACAGAGGGAAAAGGAATAAATATATATACTCATGGGGAAATGCTTCCTGCACATGGCTATCCAGAGTTAAAGAAATATCCTCATTTGAAGGGAAATTTTGGAACTGCATGGCAGAATCAACAAAAGGAATTTGATGATATCAAAGGCCCTGTATTATTTACAACTAACTGTCTTATGCCGGTTAAACCAAGTTATGCAGATAGAGTGTTTACAACAGAAGTTGTTTCATATCCTGAAATGGTTCATGTCGGAGCCGAGAAGGATTTTACTCCGATAATAAATAAAGCACTTGAACTTGGTGGACACGAAGAAGATAAAATGATGACAGGAATAAATGGTGGAAAATATGTAATGACAGGATTTGGACATGGAACAGTTCTTGGAGTTGCAGATAAGGTTATTGAAGGAGTTAAGAATAAAGACATAAGTCATTTCTTTTTAGTTGGAGGATGTGACGGAGCAAGAGTCGGAAGAAATTATTATACAGAGTTTGTTAAACAGTCACCAAAAGATTCTATTATTTTAACACTTGCATGTGGCAAATACAGATTTAATGATTTAGATTTGGGAGATATTAATGGATTACCAAGGATTATGGATATGGGTCAGTGTAATGACGCATATGGAGCTATAAAAGTTGCAATTGCGTTAGCACAGGCATTTGAATGTGAAGTTAATGATTTGCCATTATCAATGATTTTATCATGGTATGAACAGAAGGCAGTATGTATTTTATTAACATTATTACATCTTGGAATCAAAAACATATATTTAGGACCAACGCTTCCTGCTTTTATATCACCAAATATATTGAATTATTTAGTGGAAAATTATAACATTTCACCTATTAGTACACCAGAAAAAGATTTAGAAAAAATTATGACAAATAAGTAAAATAAAACAGTTCGACCATATAATAGCATGGATTATAACAGTTTATGCTATATGGCCGGACTGTTATTATTTTTAGATAAATTAATATATAGACTCTTCATTTATTAATGTTTTTCTGATAGAATAGGAAAATGAGATTAAAACAAAAGATATATTAGCCGAAGATGATGCTTATGTAATTATTGAATAGAAATAAGAATTTAATTCGGAATTATTCTAAAGTCAATTAGAAAAGGTAGAGGTTAAGTAAATGAAAATTGGATTTGATAATGACAAGTATTTAAAAATGCAGTCAGAGCATATCAGAGAGAGAATTGAAAAATTTGGAAATAAGTTATATTTAGAATTTGGTGGAAAATTATTTGATGATTATCATGCATCAAGAGTTCTTCCGGGATTTCAGCCTGATTCAAAATTACAGATGTTATTACAGTTAAAAGACCAGGCAGAAGTTGTTATAGTAATTAGTGCGGAAGACATTGAAGAAAATAAAGTAAGAGGCGATTATGGAATAACATATGATTTAGATGTATTAAGACTTATTGACGAATTTCAGTCAGTTGGTCTTTTTGTAGGAAGTGTATGCCTTACAAAATTTGCAGGACAGCCATCAGCAGAATTATTCCAACAGAGATTAAAAGAACTTGGAATTAAGTCATACAGACATTATAAGATTCCGGGATATCCAAGCGATGTAAACCATATTGTAAGTGATGAAGGATATGGAAAGAATGATTATATAGAAACAGAGAGACCTTTAGTAGTTATTACTGCACCGGGTCCCGGAAGTGGAAAGATGGCAACATGTCTTTCACAGTTATATCATGAGCATAAAAAAGGAATTGAAGCAGGATACGCTAAATTTGAAACATTTCCTATATGGAATATTCCACTTAAGCACCCTGTTAACCTTGCATATGAAGCAGCAACAGCAGATCTTAATGATGTAAACATGATTGATCCATTTCATTTAGAAGCGTATGGAAAGACTACAGTTAACTATAATAGAGATATAGAAATATTCCCTGTTGTTAATGCAATGTTTGAACTTATTGCAGGTGAAAGTCCATATAAATCACCTACAGACATGGGTGTTAACATGGCTGGTAACTGTATTGTGGATGATGAAGTATGTTGTGAAGCATCACAGCAGGAAATTTTACGAAGATATTATAAATGTTTATGCGATAAAAAACGTAATGGTGAAACAAAAGATGATATATATAAATTAGAACTTTTGATGCAGCAGGCAGGAGTGACTATTGATGACAGAAAAGTAGCAAAAGTAGCTAAAGAAATTGAAGAAAAAACAGGTAGTCCTGCAGTAGCTATTGAGCTTGAAGATGGAACAATGATTACAGGAAAAACAAGTGATTTGCTTGGCTCATCTGCAGCAGCCTTATTAAATGCAGTTAAGAAATTAGGTAAAATTGAAGATGACGTTAAATTGGTATCACCACAGGCAATTGAACCGATTCAGACATTAAAGACACAGTATTTAGGAAGCCAGAATCCACGACTTCATACAGATGAAATTTTAATTGCTTTGTCATCAACAGCAGCAAATAGTGAAGTTGCAAAGGTAGCGATGAAGCAGTTGCATAAGTTAAAAGGATGTCAGGCACATTCTACAGTATTGCTTACATCAGTAGATGAACAGACATTTAAGAGATTAGGAATACAGCTTACATGTGAACCTAAATACGAAGAAGATGGAAGAAAATATCATAAACACTAATTTGCAAAATAATAAATATAAACATTAAAAAAACCGGTTATTAATTTTTCTTAGATTGATAACCGGTTAAAATAAGCAGGGAAAGTTGAGGTAAATATGATACAGGACATAGAACCAAAACTAAACAATCAATATAAAAATATCAAGCCGAAAGATAATGATTATGTATTAAGTTACAGTGGGAGAAGGGTATTGTTATCTAAAAAGGCAGAAACACTAGAATATTTAACATATGAGAAGTATAAACAGATAAATCAGGGGGATGATACCTTGGTTTATTTTTTTAGTATAGGAAATGATTCATATTTCTATGAAAAAAACGAAATAGAAGCTGATGGATTTGAGTATGTACCAATGTTTAAGACAAGAACAATGAAACCAATGGCTAAAGTAATGGCAGCAGCAACAGGATGGCATTTAAATATGTGGTATAAGTCTAATAAATTTTGTGGGGCATGTGGTTGTAATATGGAACATGATGAAAAAATAAGAATGCTAAAATGTCCTAAATGTGGAAATCAGGTATTCCCAAAAATCGCTCCGGCAGTTATAGTAGGAGTGACGGACAATGATAAAATATTATTAACAAAATATGCAGACAGAGAGTATAAAAGATATGCTCTAATTGCAGGGTTTACAGAGATAGGAGAGACTATCGAAGAAACGGTTGCAAGGGAAGTGTTTGAAGAAACAGGAGTGCATATTAAAGATATAACATATTATAAAAGCCAACCATGGGGGTATGATGGTAATGTCCTTATGGGATTCTTTGCAAAACTAGATGGCGATAGGAAAATTACAATTGATGAAGATGAATTGTCCGTAGCAGAATGGGTTAATTATAAAGACGTTCCGGACGATGAAGAAAAGATAAGTCTTACAAGAGAAATGATGACATATTTTCGTAAGGAGAGAGAAAATGAAAGCAAAAGACGAGAAAACAAATGTAATGAGAGTATTAGACAGTAAGAAGATTAAATATCAGCATTATTATTATGGAGACACAGATGCAATAAGCGGAACTGAGGTCGCAAAAGCATTAGGACAAAATCCGGATTGTGTTTTTAAAACATTGGTTACAGAAGGAAAGACAAAAAATCACTATGTATTTATTGTACCTGTAGAAAAAGAACTTGATTTAAAAAAGGCAGCAAAAGCTGTAGGAGAAAAATCAATACAAATGATAAAATCAAAGGAACTTTTACCGCTTACAGGATATATTCATGGTGGATGCTCACCGATTGGAATGAAAAAATTATTTAAAACAACAATTGATTCGAGTGTAGAAAATGTAGAAAAATTTTGCGTAAGTGGTGGAAAAATCGGCTATCAGGTAGAAATTACACTTGAAGATTTAAGAAAGGTAATTCCTGTTCAGACCGCTGAAATTACTGTATAGAGATACTGCGTATTTAAGAAAGACTAACGAAAGAATTCTTACACAAACTAACATACGTAGCACTCTAAATTCTTAGAATATAGTATATCTTTGATAGAAAATTTGAAAATAGGAGGAAGAAAATGAAATACGAATTAATTGGGTTGGATATGGATGGAACTTTGCTTAATTCAGAAAAGAAAATTACTCCCGGTGTTGTATTGGCTATAAAAGAGGCAATAGCGAATGGAAAACATGTTGCATTGTCTACAGGACGTGGTGTAGCTGAAATAGCTGAATATAGAGAACAGTTAAAAGATATGGAATATGCAATACTCGAAAGTGGAGCATTAGTTTATAATTTGAAAAAAGATGAAACGATTTCAGTTGTAAATTTAGATGAAAGCATAGTAGACAAAGTGTTTGATGCAGTTAAGGATAAAGATGTTTTTGTGCATTTGATTTCGCAAGGACGTTCAGTTTCACCTGAGAAGTTAATACCAAAAATGGATAAATATCATATGGGTGTTTATATACCTATGTATGAAAAAGTATGCACAAAAGTAGAAGATACAATAAAATTTCATTATGAAGATAAGCAGGGAATTGAAAAAATAAATTTGTTCCATACAACTCCACAGGATAGGGAAAATACAAGAAAAAAATTACAGGGCTTGCCAATAGAAATGTTGGATGCGGAAGAAACATCGCTTGAAATATCACCTCTTGGTGTTACAAAGGGCTTTGGATTAAAGAAATTATGTGAGTATTTAAATATGGGAATTGAACAATCAATTGCTGTTGGAGATGCAGATAATGATTTAGATATATTAAAAACTGCAGGACTTGCCATAGCTATGGGTAATGCAAATGAAAATGTACAAAAGATAGCAGATGTTAAAGTTGCTGATAATGACCATGACGGGGTTGCAGAAGCGATATATAAATATTTGCTTGAAAAATAAATGTTGGGATACAATAGATAGGTAACACAAAAATAGAGAAACAGGGAATCACCTTT
>OLSN01000890.1_pt1 | contig 29412 bp, 25 predicted proteins | sample 1672411 | NCBI WGS metagenome assembly OLSN01 (sample SAMEA3136683, study PRJEB25190) | human gut metagenome | biome: human gut; feature: human-associated habitat; material: faeces | place: Austria | collected 2013 | reverse complement strand
TGGAATTTGTTCGCTTTCAGCGAACAAATTATGCGCGCGGCAGACTGCAAGCCTTCTGTCCAAAAAGGGCAAAGCCCTTTTTGGACAAGCTGAGCAAAAAGCCCCCTGCCGGGGGCTTTTTTCGTGCCATCCTCCTGGTGAGCCGCTTACCGCTTGTCCCCGGGGCGGAAGATCAGCGCCGCCAGCACCCCGAACACTACGGCAGCGGCAATGCCCCCGGCGGTGGCCGTCAGCCCCCCGGTCAGAGCGCCCAGCAGTCCCTTTTCCGCCACGGCCTTCGCCACCCCCTTGGCCAGGCAATAGCCAAAGCCCGTCAGGGGCACCGTGGCTCCGGCGCCGCCCCAGTCCACCAGGGGCTGATACAGCCCCACCGCCTGCAACAGCACCCCCGCCACCACATAGCCCGTCAGGATCCGGGCGGGGGTCAGCTGGGTCCGGTCGATGAGGATCTGTCCCACGGCGCACAGCAGTCCGCCGCACAAAAACGCGTTCAGATAGGCCACGTTTCTCCCTCCTTCCCGGCGGAAAACACCACCGCGTGGCAGATGCCCGGCACGCTCTCCCCCTGGAAGGAGGAGGTGGGGCTCAATAAGGCCCCGGTGGGGGCAAACACCAGCCGCCGCCACCGGCCCCGCCGCAGGCCGTCCAGCAGATACCCATTCAGCACCGCCGCCGAGCAGCCGCAGCCGGAGCCTCCGGCGTGCATGTCCTGCTTCTCCAGGTCGTACAGCAGCAGTCCGCAGTCCTGATAGTTCCGGGACAGGTCCACCCCGTCCCGGCGGAACAGGTCCGTGACGATGGCGTGGCCCAGGGCCCCCAGGTCCCCGGTGACGATCAGGTCATAGTCCCCGGGGCCGGTTTTTGTCTCCCGGAACAGGGCCGACAGCGTGTCATAGGCGGCGGGGGCCATGGCGGCCCCCATGTTGTTCACGTCGGTGATGCCCATGTCCACGATCTTCCCGCAGGTCACATGGGTGATATACGGCCCGTCCCCCTGGTCCCCCAGGATGCAGCACCCGGCGGCGGTGGCGGTCCATTGGGCGGTGGGGGTCCGCTGGCTGCCGTAGGGCACCGGCATACGATACTGCCGCTCGGCGGTGCAGTAGTGGGAGCTGGTCATGCAGGCCGCCGTCCGGGCGTGGCCGCCGGAGATCAGCAGGCTCCCCAGGGCCAGGCTCTCCCCCATGGTGGAGCAGGCCCCGTACAGGCCGAAAAACGGAATCTGAAAGTCCCGCAGGCCGAAGGCGGTGCCGATGCACTGGTTCAGCAGGTCCCCGGCCAGGACGTAATCCACGTCCCCGGGGGTCAGCCCGCCCTTTTCCAGGGCCCGGGTCAGGGCCTCCTGCTGCATGGCGGACTCCGCCTGCTCCCAGGTGTCCTTTCCGAAGAAGGAATCCGTGCACAACAGGTCAAAATGCCCCGCCAGGGGGCCGTTGGCCTCGAATTTTCCGCCGACGTTGGCATAGGACACCACGCTGGGGGGCCGCAGCAGAGCCACCGTCTGCCGGCCCAGGCGTCTGGACGTCATAAAAATCACCTCTTGTCCATAGTCTGCCGCACCGACGCCGGGTTATGCGAAAAAATCCGCCGGACCTCAGGCCCAGCGGATTTTATTCGATTTTGCCTTACTTGCCCACCGCGTGGAAATACAGCGACAGCATACCGGGGCCCACATGGGCGCCGGTCACCGGCTCGTGGGGCACCAGCAGGATGGGCCCCCGATGGCCCGCCTCCCGCAGCTTGGTCTCCAGCCGCAGGGCCTCGCCGGGGCAGTCCCCGTGGGAGATGCCGATCAGGTCGTCCAGGTCGATGGCCCGCTCCTTATAGATGCTCACCAGCCGCTCGATGGCCCGCAGCTTGCCCCGGGCCTTGTCGAACAGGACGATCTTGCCCTCCTCGTTGCCCCGGAGGATGGGCTTGATCTGCAGCAGGGAGCCCACCAGCGCCGACGCGCCGGAGATGCGGCCGCCCTTGCGCAGATACTTCAGGTCGTCCACGGCGAAATACTGGCAGTAATTCTGGCAGTACACCGTCATTTTCTCCACCAGCTCATCCAGCTCCATGCCCTGGCGCACCAGGGAGGAGGCCTTCAGGGCCGGGATGCCCGCGCCCAGGGACGCGCCCATGCTGTCGATGGGGCAGACCCGGCGGCCGGGATATTCCTCCATCAGCTCGTCCCCCGCCAGCTTTGCCGACCACCAGCTGCCGCTGATGCCGGCGGAAATGCTGAAATACACCACGTCGTCCCCCTGGGACACATAGGTCTCGAAGGCTTTTTTTGCATCGTCGGGGTTCACCATGGACGTGCGCACGTCGGCCCCGGAGCGCAGGGCCTCGTAATACTCATGGCCGTCCAGCCCCTCCGGCGCAGGCTGGTCATTGATGGTCAGCGCCATAGGCAGCAGGTGGATGTTGTATTGCTCCCGCAGCTCCGCAGACAGGTTGGCTCCGGAATCCACAAAGATCTGGATCATATTAAAACAGTTCCTTTCAAGATTTTTGCCTAAGATGCTTATATATTCTTCTTTACCCAATCAGCCAGAGTGTCGAACAGCCGCTCATACCCCGGCATGGTCAGGTGAATGCCGTCGGCGGCAATCAGCTGGGACAGCCGGTGGTTCCGCAGAAACGTCTGCCGCACCGGGATCAGGGGGATGTTCTCCCGCAGGGCGATCTCCGCCGCCGTGTCGGCGTACAGCTCCTGGTGGCGATAGATCATCTGAGGCTCCCCCAGCCAGTCCAGAATGCGGTCCCGCCGCAGATTGTCCCGGCACAGGAAGTCCAGATACCGCTCCCCGTCAATGGGGGGCAGGGTCATCATCACCGGCTGCACCCCGCCCTGGCGCAGGGCGTCCAAGGTCTCATGCAGGGTGTCGGCAAACACCGGCAGCTCCGTGTTGGGCCGGTGATCGGCCTCGGGGTCGGCGTCGATGGCGGCCCAGTCGAAGTCGCTGTCGTTGCCGCCGTAGGACACCAGGGCATACCGGGCCTCCAGGCCCCGGTCCAGGTCATGCCGCACCAGGCTCAGCCCCTTGCGGATGGTGGCCCCCATTTTCGACCGGTTCACCACCTCCACCAGCTTGGTCTGGTAGCGCTGCATGACTTCATTGATGTGAAAATGATAGTGAAAATCTCCGTCCGGCACCGTGGCCTTCAGCAGAGAGTCTCCGTAAATATAAATCTTATCCGGCATGGCTATGACCTCCATCCCTCTTTTTTCCTAATATAGCATATTAGTTCTGGCAAGTCAACCTATTATTTTCCGTTTTCTTCTTGCGCCCAACCGAATATTCTGATATTATATAGAAAAAGGAAAGGCCGGAGGAATGCTGTATGCAATATGACAAAGAGCTGATCGCCCACAAGCTGGACCGGTGGGACCGGTTCATCACCGACTACCACCTGCCGGAGTGGGACGCCATCCCCGATCTGGGGCTGTATATGGACCAAGTGGTGGTGCTGCTGGCCCAGTATCTGAACTTCATCCCGGCCATGCCCGGCGGCAAGGAAAGCTTTGTCACCTCCTCCACCATCAACAACTATGTGCGGCTGAAGATCATGCCCGCCCCGGTAAAGCGGAAATACTTCCGGGTCCACATCGCCTATCTCATCATGATCCTGACCATGAAGCAGAGCATCAGCATCAGCGACGTGCAGAAGATCATCCCGGCGGACATCCCCGAGGAGGACGTCCGGGCCATCTATCAGGAGTATTCCGAGAAATTCCGCCACATTGCCCTGTTTTTCAACCAGCAGGTCCAGGACGCGGCGGAGGATATCCGCACGCCGGACCAGCCCGGCGAGGCCGCCGTGTCCCGGCTGGTCATCGAAAGCACCCTGATCGCGGGGTTCTCCAAAATTCTGGCGGAGAAGCTCATCCGCCTGTGCGGGGCCGACACCCAGGAGGTTCTGGCCGCCGAGCAGCCCCCCCAGACGTAAGGCTCCTGCACTTTACAGCCCGCCGCATCCCCTGCCCTTCGGGGCGGGGGCTTTTTGTTTTACGCAGCCATTCCTTGCGGCAGGGCAAACGGGCCCTGCCCTACAGTATTCTTTCAATAAACGTTCCGTAGGGCGGGGCCCATGTCTGCCCACCGTCGTGCCAGCCGACTCTCGGCCGCTACCGCGGCCGACAGCCGGGGCACTTCCTCGAAATCGCCTCGCTTCATCCGCCACTGGCGGCGCTTCGGCGATTTCCCCGCCATTCCGTCACCGGCAGACGATCACTTCTTGTATAATCCGGCAGAAAAATGACGAATCGTATTGCTTTTTACGCCCGCTCCAGCAGCTTTTCACCGGCCCGGAAGATATCTCCCGCGCCCACGGTGAGGATCAGGTCCCCGGGCCGGGCCAGGCCCGCCAGGGTGTCGGCCACCTTGTCCAGGGTGGAGCAATAGATGGCCCCGGGGATCTTCTCCGCCAGGTCCCGGGAGGAGATGCCCAGGACGTTCTGCTCCCGGGCGGCGTAGATCTCCGCCAGCACCGTCACATCCGGCAGCTGAAGCTCCCGGACGAAGTCGTCAAACAGCGCCTTGGTGCGGGTGTAGGTGTGGGGCTGGAAGGCGCAGATCACCCGGTCATAGCCCATGGACCGGGCGGTGGTCAGCAGGGCGTGAAGCTCCGCCGGGTGGTGGGCATAGTCGTCATACACCGCCGCCCCGTGATAGCTGCCCTTGTGCTCGAACCGGCGTCCGGCCCCGTGGAAATCCTCCAGGCCCAGGGTGACGGCCTGGCCGGGGATCCCCAGCACATAGGCCGCCGAGGCCGCCGCCAGGGCGTTGAGAATGTTGTGCTTGCCGGGAATGTGCAGGTCCACATGGGCATACAGCTCCCCGTGGATCATCACGTCGAAGCTGGCGCAGCCGTCGAAAAACGCCACGTCCCGGGCATAGCAGTCCGCCGTCCGGTCCGCCAGGGAGAAGGTGAACACCGGGTGGCTCAGGCCCGCCACGGCGTCCCGGGCCCCCTTATCGTCGGCGTTGGCAATGACATAGCCCCGCTGGGGCACCAGATCGGCGAAGGCGTGGAAGGACCGCTCGATATCCGCCAGATCCCTGAAAAAGTCCAGATGGTCCTCTCCCACGTTCAGGATCACCGCCACCGTGGGGAAGAAATTCAGGAAGGAATTGCAGTATTCGCAGGATTCCAGGATGATGGTGTTTCCCTTGCCCACCCGATAGCCCGCATGGAGCATGGGCAGGGTGCCGCCGATCATCACGGTGGGGTCCGCCTGGGCCGCCATGAAGATGTGGGTGGCCATGGAGGTGGTGGTGGTTTTGCCGTGGGTGCCGGAGATGCACAGGGCGTTTTCATAGTGCTGCATGATAGCGCCCCAGGCCTGGGCCCGCTCATACACGGGGATGCCCCGGGCGATGGCCCCGGCGATCTCGGGATTCTCGTCGTGGATGGCGGCAGTGCGGATCACCAGGTCGCAGTCCTTCAGGTTTTCCGCCGAGTGGCCGATGGCCACGTCGATGCCCTGGGACCGGAGCTGGCGGACGGTGTCGCTTTCCGTCATGTCCGAGCCCTGCACCCGCAGGCCCATGCCCAGCAGCACCTCCGCCAGGGGACACATACTCACCCCGCCGATGCCGGCCAGGTGGGCCCGGACCCCGGGCTTGAGAAAGGTTTTGATATCTATGGTAGGATGCATCATATTGGGTCCCTCCCGCATTTGGAAAATTCGTATCCTATATTATACTATACCCCGCCGGAGTGTGCAACTCACATACCCCACAAAAAATGACTTCTGTTGCAAAACCGGGAAATTTCTGCTATAATGCGGGGCAAAAGGAGGGGATTGCTATGCGACTGGACAAATATCTGAAGGTATCCCGCCTCATCAAGCGGCGGACGGTGGCCAACGAGGCCTGCGACAATGAGCGGGTCAGCGTCAACGGCCGGGTGCAGCGGGCGTCCTACGAGGTGAAGCCCGGGGACAGGATCGCCATCCGCTTCGGGGCCAGGACCCTGGAGGTGGAGGTGCTGTCGGTGGCGGACAACGTGGGCAAGGCCGACGCCGCCGCCATGTACCGGGAAATCGGCGGGACAACTCCGGGACAAAGCTGAGACAGCCCCGGGACAGACCGGGACAACCGGTATAATTTTTCCCGCCCTCTCATACACATGGGATATTCGATTGAAATATTCCATTGTTGATATGAGGGGGCGGTTTTTTATGGCGTATGAAACGGGGCAGCAGCTGTATCACCGGGTGGAGCTGGAGGGCCGGGACAAGCTGACGGTGTCCGGGGTGGAGGACGTGGAGCGGTTCGACGAGGGCTGCATCGTCATGGCCACCTGCGAGGGGACCCTGATCGTCACCGGGGAGGGGCTGCACATCGGCAAGCTGAGCCTGGACGGCGGCGAGCTCCAGGTGGATGGCCGGGTGGAGGCCCTGACCTATGAGGAACAGCAGGCTCCCCGGGGGTCCTGGCTGACCCGGCTGCTGGGCTGAGGGGACGGATGGAGAACTATGTGGCCGGTCAGCTGGCCGCCCTGGGAGCCGCCGTGGCCCTGGGAGCCGCCGGGGGCCTGGTATACGACCTGCTGCGGGTGCTGCGCCGCAGGCGGCCGGGGCTGACCCATGCCGCCGACGCGGTGTTCGGCCTGGTGTGCCTGCTGGGGGCCCTGTGGGCCCTGACCCGGGTAGGCGGCGGCGAGCCGCAGCTGTATCTGCTGCTGGGAGCCGGGGCGGGGATGCTGCTGTATCTGCTGGCGGCTGCGCCGCTGCTGCGGCCCCTGTGGGAATTCTGGGCCGATGTGGCCGGAGAGCTGGCGCGGCTTTTGCGGCTGCCCCTGGATTTTTGCCGCCATCAGGCAAAAAAATTGCTGCCGGAAGCAAAAAAGGGCTTCCATTCTGCGGCAAAGTACGCTATACTAAACACATATAGGTGGAAGTGTTTTCTACGACCAAAAGATGACGCACGGAAGGGAGTCCGCAGACATGGCAAGAAGCAAGAAAAAACCCGTCAGCCGCAGCCGCGTGGCGGCTCTGCTGGTGATCGTGGTGCTGGTGGCCGCCGCAGGGGCAGGCATCGTCCGGATATACGGCAGCCGTCTGCCGGAGCTTCGCAGCAAGAGCCAGGCGCTGGAGGCCCAGATCCAGCAGACCGAAAAGCAGAATGACGCCCTGCGGTCCGACCTGGAGCACCAGGGGGATCAGGACTTCATCCAGGGTCTGGCCCGGGATGATCTGGGCCTGGCCTCCGATGGCGAGCGCATTTTTTACGACGTGAACAACTGACACGCCACACTTTCGAAGGGAGCAGATAGATTCGTTTATGGAATTAACGGTTGGGACCATTATCACCGGGAAGGTGACCAGCATCACCAAATTCGGCGCATTTGTGGCGCTGCCCGATGGAAAATCCGGGCTGGTTCACATCTCTGAGGTGGCCGGCACCTTCGTCAGCGATGTCCACGATTTCCTCACCCAGGGGCAGGAGGTACCCGTGAAGGTGCTGTCCATCTCGCCGGAGGGGAAAATCAGCCTGTCCGTGAAGCAGGCGCAGCCGCCCAAGCCCCGGCCTCCCCATGGAGAGCGTCCGGCGCGGCCCCGTGGTCCTCGTCCCGCTCCCGCCCGTTCCGCCCCCGCCCAGCCCGCCGCCCCGGCGGAGCTATCCTTTGAGGACAAGCTCAAGCAGTTCATGTCCGTGTCCGACAGCAAGCAGTCGGAGCTGAACCGCTACATGGCCTCCAAGCGGGGCGGCCGCCGCCGCAAATAATTCCGTCAAAAACCTGCCGCGGGCCACAGCCTGCGGCAGGTTTTTTGATCGTCCCAAAAGGGCTTTGCCCTTTTGGGACATGAATCGGATAGATCGTCTGTAATTGACGGCAGAACACGCGAGCCCCGCCCTACGGAGTGTGTACCGATAGAATATCCTGTAGGGCAGGGCCCATGTGCCCTGCCCTACAGGCCCTCTCAGTCACCTTCGGTGACAGCTCTCCCAAAGGGAGAGCCAAGTCCGTAGGGCCCGCCGCCGGTGGTTATCCACCGCCCCCGCCGCCGAATTCGATTGCATTCCGTATATTTCGACCGTAAAATTGCAATACGTATTCAAAATCCCCCATCATCCGCCCCCCGGCTTGCATCCCCGGGGGCGGTATGGTATGATAAAGGGTAAGAAAGAAAGGGGGCGGACCATGCAGCGATGGAGTCCGGAGATCATCCGCTATCTGCACACGGCGGCGGACCGCAGCCGCTACTATACGGACCTGGCCCGGGAGCTGGGGGCGTTCCTGCACCCGGAGGACCGGGTGTGCGACGCCGGGTGCGGCCTGGGTCTGCTGAGCCGGGCCCTTCTGCCCTACTGCGGACACGTCACCGCCATAGACCGCTCCCCGGCGGCCATCACCGACCTGACCGCCCGGGACCATGACCCCCGGCTGACGGCCCTGACCGGGGACATCCGGGACCTGCCGCCCCAAAAGCCCTATGACGCCATGGTGTTCTGCCTGTTCGGCGGCACCGATGAGATTCTGGACATCGCCGCCCGGCAGTGCGGCGGCACGGCCCTGGTGGTGCGGCGGGACTTCCGGCAGCACCAGTTCAGCTCCGGCGTCCGCATGGCGGGCCACACCGCCGCCGACATGGAGCAGGAGCTGCGCCGCCGGGGGCTGACCTGCACCCTCCGGCGGTTCACCCTGGAACTTGGCCAGCCCTTCCGGTCCGTGGAGGACGCCCTGGCGTTTTTCCGGCTGTACAGCCGGGACGGGACGGTGCCTGCCCGGCAGGAGCTGGAGGCCCGGCTGGAGCCGTCCCCCTGGCCGGACTATCCCCTGTATCTGCCCAATCCCAAGCCCCTGTGCCTGCTGGCCATCCCGGCAGGTCAGCTGAAGGAGGATCCCCATGGATAAAATACTCATCTGCGGCCCCCGGGGGGTGGGGAAAAGCACCCTCATCCGGCGGCTGACGGCCCTGTATCCCGGCCCGGTGTCGGGCTTTGTCACCAAGCGGGAGACCGTGGCGGACGGCGAGGGCCTGTTCCCTATTTACATTCACCCCGCCGCCTGTCCGGAAGCCCGGCGGCAGTACGGCCCGGAGAATCTGATCGGCCGGTGCGACAGCCGCCGCAGTGTCCGCTGTACCCCGGTCTTTGATGACTGGGGCCCCCGGCTGCTGGAGGGGCCGGGCCTGCTGCTGATGGACGAGCTGGGCTTTTTAGAGCGGGACGCCCATCGGTTCCAGGAGGCGGTGCTGGCGGCCCTGAGGGGTGACCAGCCGGTGCTGGCGGCAGTGAAAAACCGGAACGACCCATTTTTGCAGGCGGTGCGGGGCGTCCCCGGCGTCCGGGTGCTGTATATCACCCGGGAGAACCGGGAGGGCTTGTTCCGCCTGCTGAAGCGGGACCTTGCACAGGCCGAATAATCACAAAAAACAGCGGCGGGCTTTGCCCGCCGCTGTTTTTCATATTGCTGTTACTTTGTCAGTCGATGGTGCGGGTGAAGCTCATGCCGCTTTTCTGCATATGCACGTCCAGCCGGACCCGGTCGCCCCGGATATAGCTGCGGGTATACTCATAAATGCGGCCGTCCTCGGTGCGGGTGCGGCGCTGATGATAAAAGGCGCAGCTGCCCGGCTCCACCCCCAGCAGGCTGGCCCGGGGGGCGTCCAGGATCACGGATTCATAGCTGTCCTCGGCGGAAAAGGGTGTGATCCCCACGTGATACAGCAGGCTGTAAAAGCTGTGGGTCTGGACCATTTCCCGGGTGAGGTTGGGATAGATGTACTGGGGATAGTAGGAGGTTTCCAGAATCAGCGGCTCCCCGTCCACGTTGCGGACACGGGTGAAGCAATACACCGGGGTTCCCTCCTGCAGGTCCATCCGCTGGCAGATGGCCCGGGTGGGGATCACCACGCCGAAATCCACCAGGGTGGACGACGGCGTCTTGCCCAGGGAGGAGACCTCCGTGGTGAAGGAATAGCGCACGCCCCGGCGGTTGTTGTTGGGGTCGGCCACAAAGGTGCCCTTGCCCCGCTTGCGGACCACCAGTCCCTCGTCCTCCAGCTCGCCGATGGCCTGGCGGGCGGTGTTGCGGCTGATATCCAGCGCCCGGCACAGCTCCGCCTCCGACGGCAGCAGGTCCCCGATCTTCAGCGCGCCGGAGGAGATCTCCCGCTTGATGATGCCCACCAGCTGGGCGTACAGGGGAATGTTGCTGCTCAGGGACAGCTTGCTGTCCAGGATCGCATTGTGTTCCATAAGATAAGACCTACCTTCTCCGGCACCATGTTGTACCGCATACATTTGGGATATTCTGATTGTACCATATACATCCGGAAAAAGATAGCCCCTATTTTACAAATTTGCGGCGAAAATTTTACATATCTCGCCAATCGCCCTCCGGAAGTGGACGGTCTCAGTCTCCCTCCCGCATGCGGTAGCCCACGCCCACCTCGGTGAAGATGTACTGGGGCTGGCCGGGGGTGTCCTCGATCTTGCGGCGGATATTGGCCATGTTCACCCGGAGGATCTGGTTGTCGGCCTTGGCCTTGGGGCCCCACAGCTCCCGGATGATGAAGTCATAGGTCAGCACCTTGCCGGCATATTTGCCCAGCAGGGCCACGATCTTGTATTCGTTCACCGTCAGCTTGGCGTTTTCGCTCCGGATCAGCACCTGGTGCTTGTCATAGTCGATGGTCAGGTCCCCGGCGGTGAATTTGCCGGACTGGGCGATCTGGGAATTGGCCAGGGTGGTGCGGGTATGGCGGATGGCGGTGCGGATGCGGGCCAGCAGCTCGGAGGTGCCGAAGGGCTTCACCAGATAGTCGTCGGCCCCGTAATCCAGCGCGTCCACCTTGTCGTGCTCGTGGTTCCGGGCGGACACCACCACCACCGGCAGGTTGGACCACTTGCGCACGGACTTGAGCACCTCCATGCCGTCCATATCCGGCAGACCCAGGTCCAGGACGATCAGGTCCGGGCAGTGGGAGGCGATCATGGTCAGCGCTTCTTCACCGCTGCCCACAATGATGGTATCGTATCCGTTGGCGTTGAGGACCATGGAGATGAAATTGCTGATGCTCTGCTCATCCTCCACGATCAGAACCTTATCCTTGATCTTCATGTTCATCCTCCTCCAGGGGCAGGTCCACCGTGAACCGGGCGCCGCTCCCCTTGATATTTTCTCCTTTTATTTTGCCGCGGTGGGCTGCCACCACGGTTTTGCACACAGACAGGCCGATGCCCATGCTGCGGGTGCTGTCCCCCTTCTGGGCGCTCTGGGTGCCGTCGAACAGGTTGTGCAGCCGTCCCTCCGGGATGCCCCGGCCATTGTCGCACACGGTGAACCGGGCCCACTTCCCCTGTTTTTCCAGGGATACCGCCACCCGGGTGGTGGTGACGCCGTGGATGGCGGCGTTTTCCAGAAGGTTCGTCATCACCTGCTGGATCAGCAGCGGGTCCATGGGCACCAGGAAGAACTCCTCCGGAAGCTCCACCCGGACATCGATCTGCGGATACCGCCGCCGGAATTTGCCCACGGCCCCCTCGATGACCTCCTCCGCCGCCTCCGGCGTTTTGGTAACCTGCGCGTCCTCCCCTGCGCCGATGCGGGTGATGGACAGCAGATTTTCCACAATATGAATCAGCCACTGGGCGTCCTCGTTGGCATTTTTCAGCAGCTCCCGCCGCTGCTGGGGCGTCAGGACGTCATCCTGCTCCAGCAGGACGTTGGTGGCCCCCACGATGCCCGTCAGCGGGGTTCGGATGTCGTGGGACACCGCCCGCAGCAGGTTGCTGTGGATCTTCTCCCGCTCCGCCTCCCGCTCCATCTCGCTGACCTTCTTGGCCCGGCTGGTAACGATACCGGTCGCCACGCAGATGGTCATCATCACCAGGAACGTCAGCGGAAAGCCCGCCAGCGTGAAGCTGACCTCCCAGAAGGGCGGGGTGAAGATGTAGTCCACGCTGAGCACGGCGAACACCGCGATGGTCAGGCTGAAGAAAAACCCGTCCGTCAGCAGGGCCGTCAGAAACACGTCCAGCAGGAAGATCATGGACACATAGCTGGTGTCGTTGTTGGGGTCGAAGTTCCGCAGCACCAGACAGAACCCCACCGAGATCAGGTACAGCGACACGGATACGATAAAGTCCTTCCCGGAATAAGACAGCAGGTCCGTCCGGAACAGGCGAGTCCGCTTCAGCCACTCGTTGGGCCAGCGGATCTGAAAGCGCTTCATGGCTGTTTTTCCCCTCCCCGCGCCTGTAATGTCACCATTGTACCATATTTCAGCGTTAAGAAAACGCTAAAATCATGTTAAGAAGCGAAATTTTTTCGGCAGGATCCGCGCATGTAAAATATCACAGCCGGGGGTTGCAATTTCCCCTGCCGCCCTGTATAATAAATTCGACATACTCCACCAGAGGCAATGTGGCCGCAAAGGCCCCCTGCGGGTCAGGCGCATTGATGAACAAGGGAATGGGGACGAGCCCCGCGTTGACCAACACCGTGTGTACCAAGGCATCTGTCCGTCGGCGAAAGCCGGTCATTGGAAGGCACTCCTTCTGAGAAGGCAGGACAGACCCGCCGCTTGAGGTACGAGTCGGGAGACCTACTGTGTGCACACGAATAATTTCCAAAAACGGTTATGGTGTTATTCTGCAATGGCAGAATAACACCATTTTTTGTTTATCCGGGAGGAAACGGTATGAAAAATCGCAAAACCTATCTTCTGCGGGGACTGCTGGTGCTTCTGGCGGCGGCCCTGGTGCTGGCGGCGGCCCTGCCGGGGCTGGGCCTGTCCACCGGTGGCCCCACGCCCCTGCCCCAGGCCCAGGCGGACCCCCTGCGCCCGGAGGGACAGTCCCAATCGCCCCAGACGCCTCCGGACCAGCCGGAAGAACCGGACACCCCCGAGGAGCCCCAGGAGCCGGAACAGCCGGATACCCCGGATCAGCCCGACCAGCCGGACACCCCCCAGGAGCCGGACACCCCGCCCGAGGACCCCGGCCAGGACCCGGACCCGGACGCCCCGCCCAAGGACGACGGCCCCCGGGACGACACCCCCGGCGGTACCGATCCCACCCCCGGCCCCTCCGACGACGCCTCCCCCCGGATCGTCACGGACCTGTGCAGCGGCGAGATCACCTATGACCAGCTCACCGACGACACCCTGCATTTTTACGCCTATATCCTCAACGCCAACGGCCAGACCCTGAAGGTCAAGCTCCGCAACAGCCAGACCTCCCAGAACGGCCAGTACCTCACCGCCGACGGCCGGAACTATCAGGCCCGGCTCTGCCGGGGCGAGACCAACTACTTCACCCTCTACCGCAAGGACGGCAATAAAACCGTCCAGGAGGTGAACTACGCCATCCGCTACGCGGCCCAGAAGGCCGACGAGCGCCACCCCACCATCGGCGACCATCCCCCCACCATCGTCACCAACCTGGAGGGCGTCACCGAAACCACCAACCGCAACTTCACCCTGACGGTGCAGGCCACCGCCTACACCGGCCGCTCCCTGCCGGAGAGCAATATCCAGGTATACCTGGACGGCAAGCGGGTCCTTCAGCCCACCGGCAACCCGGTGTTCGAGTACCAGCTTCGCTTCCCCGACCCCTTCTCCGGCGACAGCGAGGCCCACACCATCTCCATCCGGGCCTGGGACGGCCAGGGCAACTCCCGCTATGTGTCCTACCGCATCATCTACCGCTTTGTGGACACCGGCGACGTCATCGGCACGGCCTATGTGGTCCTGGACATCACCACCATGGGCATGGGCCTGCCGGAGGAGCCCTTTGCCGTTCAGGTGCGCCAGAACGTTCCGGCGTCCTACGCCGTTATGGAGGCCCTGGAGGAGTGGGGCTATGAATACGAATACAGCGGCTCCCCGGACGTCGGGTTCTATCTGCGCCGCATCAGCCGGGCGGGGTTCATGGACTATCCCGACATCCCGGAAAACCTCTGGGCCAAAATCCTCCGGGACGGCCTGAACCTCACCGGCCAGCACGACAACGACAGCCTGGGCGAGTTCGACTATACCCAGGGCTCCGGCTGGATGTACTCCATCGGCGGCCAGACCTACGCCGGAAAGGGCCTGTCCAATTACTTCCTGTCCTCCGGCGACACCCTGTATCTGCGCTTCACCCTGGCCTACGGCAAGGACATCGGCGGCTATGACGCCACCGGCGGCAATTACGGGGCCCTGTCCACCTACTGCGGCCGCTGGATCAACGGCCAGTACATTGACGAGCACCGCTGGGGCCAGCCCCAGCAGACCACGGCCCCGGACTGCACCCACCCCGGCCAGGCCGCCGTCACCTGCCAGGTGTGCGGCGACGTGGGCCGGACCCAGGAAATTCCGGCCCTGGGCCACGACTTCCAGGAAACGGAGCGCCGGGACGGCGTCATCATCTATACCTGCTCCCGATGCGGGGAGCGGAAGGAGGAGCCCATTCCATGAGAAGAACCCTGGCAGGCGCTCTGCTGGCCCTGATGCTGGCGGCGGCGCTGATCTGCCCCGCCTGGGGGGAGGATTTCCGCCCCCTGCTGGAAAACCGGCCCCTGACGGCGGGAGACTCCGTATCCGACTGGCTGGCCATCGCCTCCGGCCGGGCCGGGCTTCAGCGGCCGGACTATCTCCGGGACCTGGAGTCCTATGTCACCTCCATGTACCGGGAAAACGGCGGTCTGGACCGCATCAAGGCCACCGAGTGGCACCGCATCACCCTGGCGGTGCAGGCCCAGGGCGGGGACCCCACCGCCTTTGGCCGGGACCGGGAGGGAAAGCCCATCGACCTGGTAGCCGAGGGGACCTATAACTGGTCCCGCTCCCGCTCCCTGGGGGCCCAGGGGCTCAACGGCTGGATTTTTGCCCTGATTACTCTGGACAGCGGCGGCTTCGCCGTGCCGGAGGGGGCGGCCTATACCCGGGAGGATATGCGCCGGGCCATTCTGTCGGCCCAGACAGAGGAAGGGGCCTTCGGCCTCTCCGCCGGGACGGCGGACGTGGACATCACGGCCATGGCCCTGCAGGCTCTGGCCCCCTATCAGGAGGACCCCGCCACGGCGGAGGCCATCCGCCGGGGGCTGGCGTGGCTGTCCGGCCAGCAGACGGAAAACGGCGATTTCGTCAGCTGGGGGGACCCCAACGCCGAAAGCACCGCCCAGGTGCTCATCGCCCTGTGCAGTCTGGGCCTGGACCCGGAAACGGATGCCCGGTTTATCCAGAATGGCCGCACCCTCCGGGACGGACTGCTGTCCTATCGCACCCGGGAGGGCCTGTTCCGCCACACGGCGGAGGGCCCCGAGGACCTGATGGCCACCGAGCAGGCCATTCTGGCCCTGCAGGCCCTGGACCGGCTCCGGGCAGGCCAGGGGCGGCTATATGACCTGCGGGATATCCCCCCGGCGGCCTCTGCAAGCGCCTCCCCCCTTCCCTGGCTCATCGCCGGGGCGGCGGTTCCGGCGGCGGCGGGCATTGTCATCATCGTTATAAGAAAGAGGAAACGCGTATGTACGAAATAACCCGGAATGTTCTGGCGGAAGTGAAGAAGGCCATCGTGGGCAAGGACGACGTGATCTCCAAGGTGTGGATCGCCCTGCTGGCCGAGGGCCACGTCCTGCTGGAGGACGTGCCCGGCGTGGGCAAGACCACCATGGCCCTGGCCTTCTCCCGGGCCCTGGGGCTGGACACCAAGCGCATCCAGTTCACCCCGGACACCATGCCCTCGGATATCATCGGCTTCTCCATGCCCGGAAAGGACGGCATGGTCTATCAGCCCGGGGCCATTATGACCAATCTTCTGCTGGCGGACGAGATCAACCGCACCTCCAGCAAAACCCAGTCCGCCCTGCTGGAGGCCATGGAGGAGGGCCAGGTGACGGTGGACCGCGTTACCCATCCCCTGCCCCAGCCCTTTGCGGTGCTGGCCACCCAGAACCCCGTGGGCTCCGCCGGGACCCAGGACCTGCCCAATTCCCAGCTGGACCGCTTTCTCATGAAGCTCAGCATGGGCTATCCGGACCTGCAGAGCCAGATCCACATTCTCCGGGACCGCAGCGGGGAGGACCCCCTGACCCGGGTGCAGGCCGTGGCGGACCGTGAGGCCCTGTGCGAGGCCATCCGCCGGGTCCGGGCCATCCACATCGCCGACCCCGTGTATGACTACATTGCCCGCCTGACCGAGGCCACCCGCAGCCACCCCATGGTGCGCCTGGGCATCAGCCCCCGGGGGGCCCTGGCCCTGTGCCGGTGCGCTAAGGCGGCGGCCTTTGCCGCCGGGCGGGACTTCGTTCTGCCGGAGGACGCGGCGGAGCTGGTGCCCTATGTGTTCGGCCACCGGCTGATGCTGTCCTCCCGGGCAAAGCTCAACGACTATACCCCCGAGGCCATTCTGGCCCAGGTGCTGGAGGAGACCCCCGCCCCGGCCATGACGGAGCGGACCCTATGACCCAGGCGCTGTGGGTCCTGTGCCTTCTGCTGCTGGCGGCGGGGTATATCGCCGCCCCCTCGGGGCCGGTGCTGGCGGCGGGACTGGCGGCGCTGATGCTTCCGGTGCTGTCCTGGCTGGCGGTGCTGCTGTGCCGCCGGAAGCTCCGGGCGGAGCTGTCCTGCCCGGCCTCTGCGGAAAAGGGACGGCCCGCCGCCGTCCGCCTGACCCTGCGCCGTCCCCGGGCTCTGCCGGTGGGACGGGTGCGGTTTCACCTGGCGGCGGAGAACACCGTCACCGGCGAAACCGCCTGCATGACCCTGCCGGAGGGGGAGAGCGCCGTGTCCGGCCGTCTGTGCGGCTGCCTGACCCTGCGCATCACCGGGGTCACGGTGTGGGACGCCTTCTCCCTGCTGCCGGTTCCGGCCCCCTGCCGGGCCCGGGGCCAGCTGTGCGTCATGCCGGATACCTTTCCTCTGGATATGGAGGATTTTCAGGCCCTGCGCCCCCGGCGGGAGGGCAGCGTCTATGACCCCGGCCGCCGGGGAACGGACCGGACGGAGACCTTCCAGGTCCGGGACTACGCCCCCGGCGACAGCCTGCGCCAGGTCCACTGGAAGCTCTCCGGCAAAACCGGGCGGCTGGTGGTCCGGGACCCGGCCCGGCCGGTGGACCACCGGCTGACGGTGCTGGTGCTGCGGCAGAAGGCCCCGCCCCCTCTGGCGGACGCCCTGATGGAGGCGGCGGCCTCCCTGTGCCAGGCCCTGGAGGGTCGGAGCTTCCGGCTGGCCTGGAACGGCCCCGAGGGCTATGAGAGCCGCACCCTGGGCAACCAGGAACAGCTGGCCCAGGCCCTGCCGGAGCTGATGAAGTCCCCGGCTCAGGAGTCCGACCCGCCTCCCTGGCAGGAGGCGGGCACGGTGATCTGCCTGTGCTGCCGGGTGCCGCCGGACCTGCCGGAAAACGCCCTGGTGCTGCGGTGCAGCCAACAGGGCGGCGAGCCCGGCGTCTTTACCCCGGAGCAGATGCCCCAACAAATCCAGCAGTGGATCAGGAGTGCGCAATAACGTGAAAAAACCATCATCCTCCATCCGAATAGAGAAGCCCGCCGGCGGAAAACCCGCCGGCCCCGGGGCCCTGCCGGGGGGCGTCGTGTTTCTGGCGGGGCTTTGGGCCGGGGTGTGGCAGTGGCTGCACCCGGCGGGAAGCCTGGCCCCGGCGGTTCTCCCCATAGCCGCCGCCGCAGCCGCCCTGTGCCTGGGCCTGCTGGTCCGGTGGGAAAAACCCGGACGGCTGACGGCCCTGGCGGCGGTGCTGGCCGCGTGGCTGGCGTGGGCCGTCCTGTGCCGGAACCGGCTGACCGCCGCCGCAGCCGCCCTGGGAAATCTGGCAATTAGCCGTCTGCTGCTGCAGACCGGGCGGTATCACCTGCCCTATTCCGGCGGCGGCAGCGTCTGGCCCCTGGTGCTGACCCTGGCGGTCCTCACCGGCGGAGTCACGGCGCTGGCCCTGCGCCGCCGGTGGCCGGGGTTCTGCCTGGCTGTGGGCCTGGCGGCGCTGGTGCTGCGGCTGCTGGGCCTTCTGGAGGGGGGCTGGCCGCTGGCGGTTCTGCTGGTGGGCGGGCTGATGTGCCTGCTGCCCCGGCAGGGGCTGGGGCGGCAGGCGATGCTGGCCGGACTGTCCCTTTTTGTTGCGGCTTTTTGCGCCCTTGTCCCGCTGATTCCCGGCCTTGTCCCGGCACAGGGGAACGGCGTCTTTCTGCACCGGCTGCGGTATGAGTCCCATCCCTCCCCCCTGCCGGAGGGGGACCTGACCCGGCCCCACGGCTCCGGCAGCCAGACGGCCCTGACCGTGACCATGGACCGGTGGGGGCCTCTGTATCTGCGGGGCTTCGCCGCCGGGGAGTACACCGGCCGCAGCTGGCAGCCCCTGGAGGGGGAGGTCCTGGCGGCCCAGGCCGACGCCCTGTATACCCTGCAAAGGGACTATTTCTTCCCCTCCACCCAGGTTTCCGCCGCCTGGCAGGACGTATCCGGCGGCGAAAGCCAGACCGTCACCGTGGCCAACACCGGGGCCTGCCGCCAGCGGCTGTATCTGCCCTATGGGGCGGCCACAGATGCCCTGGACGCCGCCGACCTGGCCGGAGAGGGGGGCCGCGTCCCGGCGGACGCCGTCACCCTGTCCGTTTACCCGGTGGAGGACAGCTATCTCTTGCAGGACGCCCTGTCCCGGTCCGGGGACGACACCCCCTATCGCCAGGGGGAGGCGGTATACCGCCAGTGGGTCTATGACCACTATCTGACGGTGCCTCAGAGCACCTATGAGGCCCTGACCCGGGCCTTTACCCCGGAGAGCGATATGACCACCACCCAGGCCAAGGCGGCGGTGCTGGCCTATCTCTCCCGGAGCGTCAGCTATCGCCAGGGGGCCTCGGTGTCCGGCGGCGACATCGCCGCCGCCATGGCCTCCGGCGGCCAGCAGGGCAGCGACATCCACTATGCCACCTTAGCGGCTCTGCTGCTGCGGTGCTGCGGCATCCCGGCCCGGTACGCTGAGGGGTACGTCGTGACCCGCCAGCAGGCGGAGGCCATGGCCCCCGGCGGCACCCTGACCCTGACGGAGCAGAGCAGCCACGCCTGGACGGAGTATTATCTGGACGGCGTGGGCTGGCTGCCCTTTGACGCCGCCCCGGGCTATACGGACCTGGTGGAATACCGGCTGCCGGAAAACGGCCCGGAGGGGGAAAACGGCCAGGGGGACACCCCCGTGCCGGACACCCCCGTTCAGGAGCGGGAGCCGGAGGTCGTCCCGGAGGAGGAACAGCCCCAGGACCGGCGGGCGGAATATGTCCGCAGCGCCCTGCTGACCCTGGCGGCGGCGCTGGCGCTGGGGCTGCTGGCCCTGACCGTCCACGCGGTTCTGGGCCGCAGGCGGCTGCGGCAGGCGGCGGCCCGGTATCAGGATCCGGACTGCCGCATGGGCTGCGGATACATTCTGTGCGCCGTCCATGACCTGCTGGGTCAGCCGGGCCTCCCGGAGGACCCCCTGTCCCCGGAGGACGCGGAGGACCTGGTGTACCTGGAGCGGGAGGTGTGGTACAGCGGCCACACCATGACGGAAGGCCAGCGGCGGCGGTGCCTGGCCCTGCTGGAAAGCACCCGCCGGGTATGGCAGGAGCAAACCCCGGTCCTGCGCCGGTTCGTCTCAAGATTTATCACCTGCAAGGTGTTTTGAATAGAGAAAGAACAAAGGAGGAAACATCACATGAGAGTTACCAAACGCCTGATGGCGGCGCTGCTGGCGTGCCTGATGCTGCTGTCTCTGCTGCCGGTTCCGGCCTATGCGGCAGACGACGGGCGCATCGCCCTGCTGGCCGTGGCCCAGGACGGCTATGTCATCGAGCCGGAGTATATCGGCTATCGCTCCGGCGACACGGTGAAGGACGTGCTGAAAAACAGCGGCCACACCTTCTCCGGCATCGACAGCGGGTTCATCACCGCTGTGGACGGCCGGACGGACAACTATTCCCTGCACTACGATGGCGACGGCTATGCCCTGGACGCCTCGGCCAAGGGACTGACGGCCATCTGGTTCACCACCAATGCCAATCAGAGCTACGGCGATGACCTGCTGCATCTGGCAGAGCGGATGGCGGCCTACAACACGTCCACCAACGGACTGAAGGACTACGCCGCCGCCAAGGAGGCCTATGACGCCGCCCACAGCGGCTTCTATGCCGCCACCAACGCCGCGGCGGCCGCCTGCGCACCGCCCTGGAAAAGGCCATCGACAAGTTCGAGGCCTTCCAGGCGGGCGACCGGGTGACCGTGACCATCGCCGCCACCCAGGACGGCAGCGCCGTGACCCCGGCGCAGGCCACCTTCACCAGCGAGTTCGGCACCGTGACCACCGTGAAGAACGCCGGTTCCGTGCAGCTGGTGCCCGCCACCTATCAGTTTGACCTGTCCGACGGCGGCATCAACCACGTCCGGGGCACCGTGGAGGTCACCGCCCAGGGCGCAGCCGTGTTCGCCCCTCTGCCCTCCGGCAAGTGGATCAAGGAGCTCCGCCTGGGCATCGACAACCAGTGGAAGGACGGCGAGGACGTCCCCAAGTTTGACGAGACCGACGGCGGCGCCACCTTCTGGGTGCCTGACTATTCCTATGGCACCCTGTATCCCTACATGGTCCCCGGAGACGGCATCGGCACCGCCGAGGGGCAGATGAACGTCCGGGTATACCTGGCCGGGGTGGAGACCCTGCCCAAGTACGCCCGCTCCTGGCAGAGCAAGGCCACGGCGCTGAGCCGGGTCCTTCCCGGCAGCAGCCTAGAGGGCGGGGACGTGGTGCTGGAGGCCCGGTATGCCGTGGACGGCTACGAGCAGTATCAGCCCTATACCCTGCACGTTCTGCGCACCCCCAGCCTGACGGACCTGGTAGTATCCGACGCCTCCGCCCGGCTGAAGCTGGACTTTGACAAGAAAACCCTGAGCTATACCGTGGCCACCACAGAGGACGCGGTGACCGTTACCGCCTCCCCCCTGTGCGCCCAGGCCAAGCTGACCGTTGCCGGGAAGGCGGCCCAGGGCGGCGCTCCCGTGAACGTGACCCTGGCCGGCTGCCAGAAGAACGACAAGGGACAGTATATCGTGCCCGTGGCACTGACCTTCGAGGGCCGCACCGTTACCTATACGGTGCTGGTGGAAAAGCGGGAAAGCGTTCTGGTGACCCTGGAGCATGAGCAGGATGTGACGGTGGAGCTGACCAACAACGCCGGGGCGGTGATCGCCCCCCGGCAGCAGACCGGCACCGCCGACGTGTACGCCCTGGTTCCCGGCGACAGCTACACCTATGTCTCCACCAAGAACAGCTATTTCCACACCACCGCCGCCGTGAAGGCCTCCGCCGGGCTGACGGTGCAGGTGCCCACCCCCATTGTGGAGGACTGGCTCAAGGGGCTGGACGCCAAGAGCGGCACCTCCGCCAAGGCCATCCCCTATCCCATGACCCCGGCTTTCAGCGCAGGCGTCCACGAGTATGACTTCGCCGTGGAGTCCAACAACGCCTCCTTCTTCCTGAACCGGGCCAGGACAGACAGCACCTATGTGACCACCATGGTCTATTACGGTCACTATAACACCAACTTCGCCGACAAGCTGTATGAAAAGGTGCTGACCTCCAAGGACGATGGCTACGGCTCCGTGGCCAACTTCATGGCCGCCGGCGGCCATGGCAACTCCATGGAGCTGCAGGTGGCCCAGGCCAAGGCCGTAGGCGGCGTCACCTTCTATCAGAGCTATCTCATCTCCGCCCACCGGGTCATGACCCTGAACTCCATGAAGCTGGCGGACAACAACGGCAGCGCCCTGCCCCTGAACCAGAAGGACGATGCATCCAAAGCCTTCGACAAGCTGGTGCTGGATTACACAACGTCCCTGGGCCAGCGGGTGCCGGAGATCCAGCTGACTCTGCGCCCCCTGTCCGGCTATAGGCTGGACGCGGACATGACCGTTACCGTGGCCTGCGGCGACTGGAGCCAGACCCTGACCTATGACGCGGACAACAGGCCCAACGTCCTGCGGACGGTGAACGTTCCCCTGAACACCGCCCTGCAGACGGAGGCCGTCACCGTCACCGTTTCCCACAGCGAGCCCACCTCCGTAGCGCAGACCTATTCCATCCGGATCAACAAGCTGCCGCCGGTGGAGACCGCCGTCACCACCGACCCCGCCGACGCCACGGTGTTCCTGACCAGCAACGTCAACGGCCAGCGGATCCTGCCCGGCGAGACCGGCACCTATACCCTGGACACCAACGGAGCCTATACCCTGGTGGTGACCCGCAGCGGCTATGTGGGCCAGAAGCTGGACGTGATCGCCGGGGAGGACAGCAAGAACATCACCGTGAAGCTGGACAAGGCCCCGGAGAGCACCCACAACGACATTCTCCAGCCCGGTGACTGGCCCCTGTTCCGGGCGGACAGCAACAACAACGGTGTGGTCAGCGCCCCCACCCCCATCACCGCCGAGGACGCGGTGCTGGTGTGGGCCAACAAGGTGGGCGAGGGCTACGGCGCCAGCGCCGCCTCCTGCCCCATTATTGCAGGCGGGTATCTCTACGCCTATGCCCGGGACAAGCTGCTGAAGATCGACAAGGACACCGGCGCGGTGGTGGGCCAGGGCACCATGGTCACCAGCTCCTCCTTCGCCATCAACTCCCCCACCTATGCCGACGGCATGATCTTCGTGGCCCTCAGCGGAGGCCGCATCCAGGCCTTCGACGCGGAGAGCCTGGAGTCCCTGTGGGTGTATACCGATCCCCTGGGCGGTCAGCCCAACTGCCCCATCGCCTACTGCGACGGGTATATCTACACCGGCTTCTGGAACTCCGAAACCAAGCAGGCCAACTTCGCGGGCATCAGCGTTACCGATGAGGACCCCACTCAGCCCCAGGAGACCAAGCTGGCCGCCTGGACCTATACCCACAACGGGTTTTACTGGGCCGGGGCCTATGCCTGCGAAAACTTCGTCCTGGTGACCACCGACGACGGCGAAAGCGGCTATACCACGGGCTACGGCTCCGTGCTGTCCCTGGATCCCAAGACCGGCGTGCTGCTGGACCAGCTGAAGGCCACCAATGTGGGCGACCTGCGCAGCAGCGTGTGCTATGACCCCGCCACCGACGCCTATTATTTCACCTCCAAGGGCGGCGACCTGTATCAGGTCCGCACCAACGAGGACGGCACCTTCGTGGAAAGGTCCCTGAACCGCCTGCACCTGGACAACGGCGGCAACGACGACAACACGCCGCCCATGTCCACCTCCACACCGGTGATCCACAATGGCCGGGCCTACATCGGCGTGTCCGGCGTCAGCCAGTTCGGGGCCTATTCCGGCCACAACATGACCGTGGTGGACCTGGAGAGCTTCTCCATCGCCTATACCGTCCCCACCCAGGGCTATCCCCAGACCAGCGGTCTGCTGACCACGGCCTATGAGGACCAGGACGGCTATGCGTATGTGTACTTCTTCGACAACTATACCCCCGGCAAGCTGCGGGTCCTGCGGGATAAGCCCGGCATGACCGAGGTGGACCACACCTACACCACCATGGAGACCTATAACGGCGATTCCGGCGAGGTCACCATCGAGACCGGGTATGTGCTGTTCACCCCCAGCGGCGCACAGGCCCAGTACGCCATCTGCAGCCCCATTGTGGACGGCGAGGGCAACATCTATTTCAAGAACGACTCGGCCTATATGATGCGGCTGAGCAGCCGCGTCACCGTCCTGGAGATCACCCGGCAGCCGGAGCGCACCGTCTATGAGATCGGCGAGACCTTTGACGGCGCCGGCATGCAGGTGACGGCCCTGCTGGCCAACGGCATGACCCGGGACGTGACGGACTATGTGAAGTTCACCGCCGAGCCCCTGACGGCGGAGGATACGGAGATCACCGTGTCCCTGGACCTGACCCGGCTGGACATCCCCGGCGGCCCCAACTGGGTGTTCTATCAGAATCGGGACGGCCAGACCGGCCAGGAGTGGATCTGCCCCACCGGCACGGTGAACATCGAGCTGAAGGACGGCCATGTGTACGGCCAGCCGGTGTGGACCTGGAACGACGATTTCAGCGCCTATGCCGAATTTGCCTGCACCGTGAATCCCCGGCATGAGAAGCTGCATCTGGACGCCCAGGTCACCAGCGAGGTCACCACCGGCAGCTCCTGCCTGGAGGGCGGCGTCCGCACCTATACCGCCAAGGTAGTCCTGGACGGCGTCACCTATACCGACGTCCGGACCCAGCCCATTCCCGCCGACGGCCACAAGCTGTCCGCCGTGGCGGAGGTCCCCGCCGCCTGCACCGAAAACGGCGTCAAGGCTCACTGGGTGTGCTCCGTGTGCGGCAAGCTGTTCAGCGATGCTGAGGGCAAGAACGAGACCACCCTGGAGGCCCTGACCATCCCCGCTCTGGGCCACAAGACCCAGCTGGTGGGCGCTAAGGCGGCCACTTGCACCGAAGATGGCTATACCGGCGACGAGGTCTGCACCGTCTGCGGCGAGACCGTCAAGAAGGGCGAGGTCATCCCCGCCACCGGCCACAAGACCCAGCTGGTGGGCGCGAAGGCCGCCACCTGCACGGAAGATGGCTATACCGGCGACGAGGTCTGCACCGTCTGCGGTGAGACCGTCAAGAAGGGCGAGGTTATCCCCGCTCTGGGCCACAAGACCCAGCTGGTAGGCGCGAAGGCCGCCACCTGCACGGAGGACGGTTACACCGGCGACCAGGTCTGCACCGTGTGCCAGGAGATCGTGAAGAAGGGCGAGGTCATCCCTGCTCTGGGCCACAAGACCCAGCTGGTAGGCGCGAAGGCCGCCACCTGCACCCAGGACGGCTACACCGGCGACGAGGTCTGCACCGTGTGCAACGAGACCGTCAAGAAGGGCGAGACCATCCCCGCTGCCGGTCACGACTACAAGGACGGCAAGTGCACCGTGTGCGGCGAGACCGATCCCAACTACAAGCCCGATGAGCCTGTGCAGCCCGAGAATCCCGGTGTCAAGACCGGAGATGAGGCTCACACCGCTCTGTGGCTGGCTGCGGCCTCCGTTTCCCTGCTGGCTGCCGCTGCCCTGCTGCTGGGCAAGAAAAAGCACCTGAGCTGACCCCCAAAAAAGTCAGGCAATAGCAATAGCCCCGGGACGCTATCGCGTCCCGGGGCTATTTGTTGCTTATGGGAGAAAAAGCGGTCCGCTCAGGCGCTTTTTGCGGCCGATGGTCAGGGCCATCAGCAGGGCGGCCAGGGGCAGCAGGGCCGCCCAGAGGGTCACGGCGCTTTCGTCGCCGGTTCTGACGGCGGGGTCGGTACAGACGGCGCCGCCGGGGCGGCGGCCTGTGCTTCCTCCGACAGGGAAAACTCATAATGCATGGCCAGGGCCTGGAACAGCTTCTGCATCACCTGCTCCGCCACGGTGCGGATGTCCAATCCCTCCACAAAGCGCAGAATCTGCTGCACCTCCTCCTCCGGGACCTTATAGCCCCGCAGGCTCAGGGTCAGGAACATCCGCAGCTTCTTCTCCAGCGTCAGCGTCCCATCGCAGGGGCGGACCATGTAGCCCCGCATAAGGCCGGCGGAGCCAAGCTCCAGGGTGTAGAAGTCCTCCTCCGTCAGCTCCGGCTGATAGGGGCCGAAGATCCGGTACAGCTCCCGGGCGGTGGCCCGGAAAATAAACTCGGACACCTCGCTGTGGGTATAGCTCTCCACATAGATCTCCCGCAGGTTCTCGTTCAGCTCCGTCAGGGTCATCTGGATGGCGGTCTCCGCGGCGTAGACATAGGCGGGGGGCAGCTGCTTCCCGGTGACGTCCCGGGCCATGGAGAACTGGTTGGAGAACATGAACTCCGCCAGCTCCGTCAGGACGCCGTCCTTGGCCCGGAAGATATTCTGGAAAATGCTGTTGGACACCGCCGCCTTGTGGACGATCTCCGCCACGGTGGTTTTTTTGTAACCCTGCTCCAGAAACAGCTTGACGCAGACCGTCAGAATCCGTTTTTTGGCGGGCAGACTGGCGCTTGTGATGGTCGTAATACGCACTTCCTTCCCTATATTTGGCATGCATGCCATAATTGTAACAGAGATTTTCGGAAAAGGCAAGGGGAATTTGGAAAGAAGCCCCGCGCCCCGGGCGGGACGCAGGGGGCGGGTCAGAACAGGTCCAGGGTGTTGTCCAGATACAGGGCCTCCCGGACGTGAATGTGGTACTCCGGGCGGGTCAGATAGTGCAGCAGGAACTCCAGCAGCAGGGCGGTGCCCAGGCTGCGGCCCTCGATCTTGAACTGGGAAAAGCCCATGGGGAGATAAACGTCCCGGATATCGTTCACGCCGATGAAGCCGGGGTTCTCCATGGCCCGGGAGAAGCGATAGCCCCCGGCGGCGTCCGGGGCGGTGCAGCGGTGGACGGGACCCTCCATGCCCAGGTTCTCCCGGCTGACGGACCGGTAGCAGGCGGCCCGGTCCCGGCAGCCGAAGGCGCAGCACTCGTTGCACAGAAGCTCCGCCTTATCCCGCAGGGCCTGGGGCAGGGTGCCCAGCTGGCGGAAGGCCCGGTTCAGCCGGAAATCCGCCACCACATAGCGGAACTCCGGCCGCTCCAGCTCCCGGCGCAGCAGGGAAAAATCCGTCAGCACCTTGGTGGTGGAGGAGACGAAGTACAGCCCGGGATAGGTCCGGCGCAGATGGTCCAGCAGCAGGTCCGAGTGGACGATGACTCCGTTCTGCGGGCCGGGGCTTTCCGCCAGCAGGCGGCACAGCCGGTTGCAGCGGGGGTCCGACAGGTGCTCCGGCCGCAGCAGGGAGTTGCTGAAGGTCAGCCGGGCGGAGATGCCGTATTCCCGGGTCAGGGCCAGCACCTCCCGGGGGTCCCGGTCCCCGGACCCCACCCGGCCGCCGCCCCAGATGCAGTCCGCCGGTGCGCCATACAGGGAGGCGATGCGGCACCAATCGTAAAAATACTCCCGGTGCTGCCGGAACAGCGGCAGAAACACCCGGTAAAAATCGTAAAATTCAAACAGGCCCGGCAGATGATAGCAGGCGGCGGATGCGGACATGGCGAAACGGCTCCTCCCTTGTGCGGATACCCTTACTGTACCACGCCGCCGGGAAAAAGGCAAGAAAACAGCCCCCGGCGGGAATCCGCCGGGGGCTGCGTAACGAACCGTATATGCCCGGAGTCGTCTTACTCCTGGTCCTGCTCGTCCTGGCCGGGAGTCTCCTCCAGCACCTGGGCGGCGTCCTCCTGCAGGGCCTCCACGCCGGTGGCCTGCTCTTCGGACTGCTCCTCCTGGAGCTCCTCCTCCGTCACGGGGACCAGCTCCTCGGCGAAGTGCCGATAGGCGTTCAGGCCGGTGCCGGCGGGGATCAGCTTGCCGATGATGACGTTCTCCTTCAGGCCCACCAGGTGGTCCACCTTGCCCTTGATGGCGGCCTCGGTGAGGACCTTGGTGGTCTCCTGGAAGGACGCGGCAGACAGGAAGGAATCCGTGGCCAGAGAGGCCTTGGTGATGCCCATCAGAAGCTGGGTATAGGTGGCCTCCTGCAGAGGCTCGCCGTCCTCCCGGACCTCGCCCGCTTCGATACGCTGGCGGACGCGCTCGTTCTCGTCCTCCACCTCCAGGACGTCGGCCATGGCGCCGGACAGCAGGCCGGTGTCGTTGGCGTCCTCCACCCGGACCTTGCGCATCATCTGGCGCACGATGACCTCGATGTGCTTATCGTTGATGTCCACGCCCTGCTGGCGGTACACCTTCAGGACCTCCTGGATCAGGTAGTTGTGCACGGCGGAGGCGCCGCGGATCCGCAGCACGTCGTGGGGGTTCAGGGCGCCGTCCTGCAGCTGTTTGCCCTTTTCGATGACGTCGCCGTCACGGACCTGCAGGCCGGTGTGGGGCACGGAATAGGTGCGGGTGTCGCCGTCGTCGGCGGTGACGATGATGTTCAGCAGACTGCCCTTGGTGGCCTCCTCGAAGCGGACCTTGCCGCCGATCTCGGCCAGGGTGGCCATCTTCTTGGGCTTGCGGGCCTCGAACAGTTCCTCCACGCGGGGAAGACCCTGGGTGATGTCGCCGCCGGCCACGCCGCCGGTGTGGAAGGTACGCATGGTCAGCTGGGTACCGGGCTCGCCGATGGACTGCGCCGCAATGATACCCACAGCCTCGCCGGGGCCCACCGGCTTGGAGGTGGCCAGGTTCATGCCGTAGCACTTGGCGCAGATGCCGCTGTGGGCCTTGCAGGTCAGCACGGTGCGGATCTCGGCGGAGTGAATGTCGAAGCTCTCCAGCAGGGCGGCGTCGCTCTCGGTCATCATGTGATCCTTGGAGATCAGCACCTCGCCGGTCTTGGGGTCGGTGATGTCATGCACCGGGAAGCGGCCCCGGATGCGCTCGGAGAATTTCTCGATGACCTGGCCGTTTTCGCTGATCTCGGACACCAGAATGCCCTTCTGCACGCCGCAGTCATCCTCCCGGATGATGACATCCTGGCACACGTCCACCATGCGGCGGGTCAGGTAACCGGAGTCGGCGGTACGCAGAGCGGTATCGGCCAGACCCTTCCGGGCGCCTCGGGAGGAGGTGAAGTAGTCCAGCACGGACATACCCTCACGGAAGTTGGCCTTGATGGGGATCTCGATGGTCTTACCGGCGGTGTTGGCCATCAGGCCGCGCATACCGGTCAGCTGACGGATCTGCTTCATGGAACCGCGGGCGCCGGAGTCCGCCATCATGAAGATGGGGTTGTAGCGGTCCAGGCTGGCGGTCAGGGCGTCGGTAACGTCGTTGGTGGTCTTTTCCCACTCGCGGACCACCAGCTTATAGCGCTCCTCGTCGGTGATGAAGCCCATGTTGTACTGGTCCTCGATGTCCACCACCCGCTGTTCGGTCTCCCGGATCAGCTCATACTTCTTCTCGGGGACGGTCATGTCCGCGATGGAGATGGTGATGGAGCCCCGGGTGGAGTATTTATAGCCCGTGGCCTTGATGTTGTCCAGCACCTCGGCGGCGGTGGTGAAGCCGTACTGCTTGATGGTGCGGTCCACGATCTTGCCCAACAGCTTCTTGCCGCAGGTCTCGGTGATCTCATAGTCGAAGAAGTGCTCGGAACGGGTGCCGTCGTCGTTATACCGCTTCACGAAGCCCAGGTCCTGGGGGATGTTGCGGTTGAAGATGATGCGGCCGGCGGTGGCCCGGACCACATGGGACAGCTTTTCGCCGTTCACTTCCTTGGTGACGCGGATCCAAACCGGCTGGTGCACGCCGATGACGTGCTCGTTATAGGCCATGAGCACCTCGTCCTCGTCGCGATAGATGTTCATGTGAACGCTGGCCCGCTCCTGGTCGGTAAGCTCGTCATAGCTCTTGCCGGCCAGGGAGAAGTCCACGCCCTGGGGCCAGTATTCGTCGTTGTCCATCTGGCTGACGCCGTTTTCAAACCGCTCGAAGGTCAGGTAGTAGGAGCCCAGCACCATATCCTGGGTAGGAA
>OLSN01000875.1_pt1 | contig 29752 bp, 39 predicted proteins | sample 1672411 | NCBI WGS metagenome assembly OLSN01 (sample SAMEA3136683, study PRJEB25190) | human gut metagenome | biome: human gut; feature: human-associated habitat; material: faeces | place: Austria | collected 2013 | reverse complement strand
GCAAAATCAGAACTGTTGCTTGTCGTTCTTTGATTTCCGCAGCAGCTTTGAAAAACCAAAGCCGCCGTTTCTTTTTATCTTCTAATGAAATGACGCGGTATCACTGTTAAAAGCGGCGGCTAAAAGGAGGTAGCCGCCATGAAGCACATACCATATCGACAAAATCCGACGGTCATTGACACATCAAAAAAAGCCCGACCACCGCCGGGGAAAACTACGTCTATCAATATGAACTGTCTAATCATCTGAATACCGCTTACAATACCTATACGTCTGTCCGGGCTTTTCGGACAGGCGTATTTTGCTGCTCAAAAAATTTTTTGAAAAAAATCCGAAAATCTTCGGCGTTTTTTTCAAAAGGCAGTATTGCCCCGCGAAAAGGGGGAAGCACCACCAACTTTCCAACGAGAAAGGGGGTGAGAATGTGGAACCTAATCGCAGGGAGTTTATAAAACAGTGCGCTTTCCAGAAGTTTTGTAATACGGTACTGCACAATGAAGCGTGTGACGCTCACAAAGAGCTGCACAGGCATAAGGCAAGGGAGATTACCTTTTCCGACTTGACCTTAGAAGAAGCGCGGCAGCTTCATACCTTTGATGAATATTTCAAAGGGGAATAAGCTATATCAAACCTACTCTACTCCATATAGTGAATTGATGCGGTATATGCTCAATGAAATGGTGACAGAACGGAATGTGATCCTCGTAATGGGGTATAAGTATGGCGATGAACATATAAATGAAATATTATATAAGGCGTTACAGAATCCGCAAAACGTTTTCTACTTCTTCCAATACGGAGAAACGATAGGATGCAACTTCATCGACGACATGATTCGATTGTCGGAGAGCATGCCCAACATCAATGTGATATCAGGAAAGATATTGGCTTCTTTTGACTGGTTTGTGAAATTCCTACTTCCCGCCACTCCTGAAAAGAGTGATGAGGAAAGAGCACTTGAGCTACTACAGAAAGTGTTGGTGAAGCATGAATAATACTGTGATAGGCCATCTTACAAAGATCACAGGTTCAAAAATTACAATCAGGATAGTCGAAAAAAACTGCATCAGCAAAGTTGATGTAGCGGACTTTTCGTCCAGTTATGTCTCCATAGGGACGCTTATAGGTGTACGCCTTGTTGATGGCAGAGATTTAGTTTTGTTGGTTGAGGAGATTTATGAGAATAACCACGATGTTTACGCGACGGCTGCAATAAGTGGCATCTATGATTCCGTAACCCAAAAGTTCTCATTTGGCACCAATGCATATCCATTGGTTGGTGAGTGCGCTTATAAACTGGATACTACTATTTTAAAGCGCGTATTCACACTGAACAAGGTCACAAAAGCTGCCTCTATTGGAACATATGTATATGACCCTTCTGTTCCGATCTCATACGATCCGAATGTTATGTTTGGTAAACACTTGGGGGTATTTGGAAATACTGGTAGCGGAAAAACCTGTACGGTTGTGTCTCTGATTCAGCAGTATATCCATAGTAACCCGGATAGTGATATCAAGTTCATTATACTTGATGTGAATGGTGAATATAAAGCTGCCTTCGATAAAAAGGAAATGGACTTTATCGAATTTGAAAAGCTACGTTTTCACCATAGCATGTTATCGAATTCGGAGTACGGTAGACTTTTCCGTGCAGCCGAGGGCGTGCAGTATCCAGCTATAAAGAGCTGTATCAGTGCGCTTGCAGCTAAAAACAAGCAGTGGGATATGAGAAAGCTACCTAATCAAATCGAGGAATGGATAAATGAGAACACACCGCAAAATCAAAAAGGTGAAAAGGATGTTTTCAGTAAAAATAATATTAGTGGTCACCTTAGGACAATGAGCCTTAGAATCGATAGTGTTCTTAATGATTCACAGTTGATGAGTGTTATTAATACAGCTGGCGATGAACAGACTATAGATACCATCTTGAAATCTCCTAAGCCCGTAGTCGTTATTGATTTGCAGGTTTCAAGCGACACATTAGATGTTGTACTATATTTAATGTTCAAAGCACTGTATGAGCGAAAAAGCAAAAGGGTCGATACAACGCATATTTGTTTGGTACTTGAAGAGGCTCATAGGTATATTAACACTGGTGCGGAAGAGAGCAAGCTCGGTAGCTATTACATAGATAAACTTGCTCGTGAAGGCAGAAAATTTGGCGTAGGGCTAATTATCTCATCACAAGTGCCGTCACTTTTGTCCTATGAGATCGTCAGCCAATGCAATTCTGTCGTCATGCACAAGATAAACAGCAAAAAGGACTTGGAGTTCCTGAAAAATGTGTTACGAGTCTCAAGCGACAACTTTCATCAGCAGATGAGCGCCTTAGAAAAGCAATATGCCATTGTTTGTGGCGAAGCTTTTCCAAACGACACTGTAGTCAAAATACATGACGCCTCACCGCGGCCCGCCAGCAGCGATCCTGTGATCGAAGATAGATTCCTCCCTAATACTCCATCCGACGAAGACGAGCTACCATTTTAGCTTGAAAACTCAGTTTACCGTCCATTCAGCACATACTATGGTTGCACAAGGAGGATTCTTAAATGAAGAGGGATATGGATCTGATCCGGGAGATACTACTCAAAGTTGAAGAATTGTATGTGGATACGGCTATCTATGATTTGACTATAGATGGATATGATATGGCAACAGTTGCATATCATTGCAAGCTGCTCCATAACGCAGGCTACATTTTCGATTACAAGGCTCAATATGCAAGCAATGAGATATATACTTTCTCTGTTGGTGCACTTACATGGACTGGTAATGAGTACTTAGAGAAGATACGCGATAACAGCAGATGGGGAAAGATTAAAAACACGCTCATACAAAAAGGCTTACCATTCACTATTGATATGGTTAAGAGTGTGGCTGATGCTTTCATAACTGCTGCAGCAGAAGGCGTAACAAAAGGAATTATGAACGGTGGTACTCCTCAGCCATGAGATTGTGAAAATGCAAAGCTTATACTGCTTGAAAGCTGACTTCGAAAGAAGCTGCCTTTAGCACATCGCCAGCCGCATAACGCACGTTCAGCCAGTCATTCTTTGCTTCCGGGTATAAATTCCGCCGCGATAGGGCCATCTGCACGGAGATTTAAGGCCACCATCACGGAATTTTAGGGCCACCTTTACGGCGGCGAAGGCCACTTGTATAATGAGCAGGGCACACAACAAGTGTGACTATGTTCAGGAGGTGGCCAAATGGCTAACTATCGTGAGATTCTGAGGCTCTACAGTCTTGGAACCAGCCAGCGCAGTATTGCCCGAGAAGTACAAAGTTCAAGGGATACCGTCGCTGATGTAATCAAAGCTGCAGAAGCAGCAGGAATTGCCTGGCCGTTGGATGACGATGTCACCAACGGGGACATTCAGGAAATTCTCTTTCCTGGGAAGTATGTATACGCTTCCCCGTATACCGTGCCCGATTACCAGTGGATTCACACCGAGCTGGCAAAGAAGGGTGTTACGCTCACTCTCTTGTGGGATGAGTACTGCCAAAAGGTTCGTTCTACTGGTGGCGTGCCTTACATGTACACGCAATTTTGTGAAAAATACCGTCGCTGGGCTCGTTTAACAAAGGCTACCATGAGGATTACGCACAAGCCTGGAGACGCTATGCAGGTAGACTGGGCCGGAGATCCGCTGTATATAACGGATTCTGTAACCGGTGAGCTCACGCCTGTCTACATCTTCGTTGCCGTTCTGCCCTGCAGCTGGTATACCTACGCCGAAGCCTGCGATGACATGAAGATGGAGAATTGGTTGCTGTGCCATGTTCATGCCTACAACTATTTTGGCGGCGTTGCCCGGTTGCTGATTCCCGATAACTGCAAGACGGCAACCACGACGAACAACCGATATGAAACTGTCCTGAATAAGAGTTATCAGGAGATGGCTGAACACTACGGCACGGCAATTGTCCCAACGCGTGTTCGGAAACCGGATGACAAGGCTGCTGTTGAGGGTTCTGTCCGTTTTGTTTCTACCTGGATTACTGCAGCTCTGCGTGACCGGAAGTTTTTCTCCATCGCTGAAGCAAAGACAGCTGTGCAGGAAAAGCTGAAAGAACTGAATCGGCGTCCCTTTAAGAAGCCCCGAACGGGCTGCCGTTTTTCTGCCTATGAGCAGGAAGAAAAGGCATTCATGCAGCCGCTTCCCGCCCATGCTTATGAGCCGTCCGTCTGGCTTACGCCAAAGGTTGGTTACGATTACCTGGTGAGCGATGGACTCAACAAATACTCTGTTCCTTATGACCTGATTGGAGAAAAGGTCGAAGTCAAACTCACAAAGCATATTGTGGAGATCTTCTACAAGCAGACCAGAGTTGCAGCCCACATCCGACTGGAAAAGGAACAGCGTGACCCGGTGGTAAAGCCGGAACATATGCCGGCAGCCCACAGGAAATACCTCAGCTACAATGCGGAGGAATTCACCGAATGGGCCAGCACGATTGGCCCGAAGACCGCAGAAACCGTACAGTTTTTTCTGACTAGCGGAAAGGAGGTAGAACAGGGATTTAAAGCATGCGCCAGTCTGACCAAGCTGGGGAATCGTTATGGTGCAGAATGTTTGGAGGATGCCTGTGAACGGGTACTCCGTTTGACCTCTGCGCCTACGATTCGTAACATTAGCACCTTGTGCAAGTCTTCTTCTGACCGAAAGGGAGAAGACAAGTCCTCCACCAGTAAGACCGGTGGTCATGGCATTACCAGGGGTGCAGCCTATTACAGAAAGGGAGGACAGCGACATGAATAATCCATCTACTGTGGAACAGCTCCGTGAGATGCGTTTCAGCGCAATGGCCACTGAGTTTGAGGCTCAAATTCAAGATCCCACCACTTATACGCAGGTATCCTTTGAAGACCGCTTCGGGCTTCTGGTCAATGCAGAATGGAATCGGAGGCAGACCAATAAACTGGTTCGGCGCATCCGTGATGCTCATCTTGATATTCCTTCCGCCAGCATGGAAGGGATTGAATATTACGAAGACAGAAAGCTGGACAAGGCACAGATGGTGCGTTTCTCTACCTGCAACTACATTGAGGAAGAGCACCACATTATCCTCAAGGGAGCCACTGGCAACGGAAAGACCTACATTGCCTGCGCTTTGGGCAATGCAGCCTGCAGGAAATTCAAGTCCGTTCGTTACGTTCGGATGCCGGAGCTTTTGGATGAGCTGACAATTGCGCGTGCAGAAAACATGTTCCGCAAAGTGACCAAGGCCTATTCCAAGGTCGATTTGTTAATTTTGGACGAATGGTTGATGCGTCCGCTGACGCTGCAGCAATCCTTTGATCTTTTCGAGATTGTAGAAGCGAGAACGAAGCATGGTTCGACTATTTTCTGCACACAGTACGACACTGATGACTGGTACGACCGGATTAATACCGACTCTACGCAGGATAGCCCGATTAACGATGCCATTATGGACCGGATTGTCCACAATGCTTACATTGTTTCCGTTGAAGGTGCTGTTTCTATGCGTGAGCGGCATGGCCTTTCCGCCCAGTTGAAAGCTGGTGGTGGAAAGTGAAACCCTCTAAGATTTATCTTCAGCAGGAAATGGAGAGGTATCTGAGTGCCATGCCCGATGCCACACAAGAGGAGATTGCTGATCTGAAAGCGTGGGTTCTGGCCGGAAATGACCCCTACTGCAATCCATCTCACATTGCCGATGAATATGGCCGGGAAATGCCGTTCATCCACGGACTCCGTGCAGAGCAGGAACGCTTTGAAGCGGCAGAAGAACAGTTGATGGAGTCTCCTAAACCTATCGCTGAATCTGATCTGTTCTAAGCGGGGGCTCTGCCCCCGGACCCTCGGAGTTTAACGCTTTGGTTTTACCAAGGGAGTGATACTGTGCGGTTCCTATCTCCTGCGCAAAACGCAAAAAAGAAGAGCGGCACTTCACAGTACCACTCCCCTGCAAAACCTCATATGCCGCTCAGGTCGCTCTCCAGCGTTGCCCTATCCTGCATATGAGTAAACGCAAGTTTATGGTACCAGTTTCTTCGTTAAGTGTCAAGGTTTTGGGCTGACCTTCTGCTCCGTGACGGTGGCCTTATTTCACCGTGACGGTGGCCCCAAAGCTCCGTGCAAGTGGACTTATTTATCCGTGATATGTGCGGGTGAAGAATGACTGGCATTCTGTTGTGAATAAAGGCAATGTTCTCGGCAGGCTCCCGTGTCAGAATGGAGAATACAGGCTTCCCATTCTCGATGCGATACACACCAGCCATGTACAGGATAGGGGAATCACACTCGCGAATGGTATACTTGATCCTGTCCCTTCCCCGCTTTTCCCACTCAAAATAGTTCGTGGCCGGGATCAGGCAACGCCGCTGCAACATACCGTCGCGGAACAGCGGCTTGTCCGCAGCGGTCTCGCTTCGGGCGTTTATGATCTGTTTTCCATCCGGCAGTGTGTATCCCCACTTCATAGCGAAGGGCGTTATTACCATCGACTTGTTGTTGGCCAGCACGGGTACTGTGTCTGTTGGGTAGATTTCTCCCGTCTTGACTTCTGCACCGCGCCGATTCAGCTGCTCTATAATTTCCTGCAGTTCAGCCGCGCTGTCCTCTTCAGCGATGTAATAACGCCCACACATGGCTATTCCTCCCTCTTAGATGGTACTACCCATAACCATTGTGTCCAGCAGATACTGATATTCAGGCAGTTGCTCCATATACGGCCTCCAGCGCTGCCGTATCTCTACAGCTTCTGGCTGCGTTGCCGTTTTGAGCGTGTTATCCGATTCAGTTTCAATGAAGTAATCTGACGCTATCTCAGTCAGCATGCGCTTGACAAACGCCTCCGATGTTGAAATAATACTTGCTTCGTCAAATACGTTAGTTCCATCCCCACTCATCCCCAATAGGATATAGCCATGCTTCTCTGACCAGAACACCTCATAAAAATCAGTGTCCTTCAGGTACTGCGAAAATACAGCCAATACCCGCTCGATTTTCTGCTTTTCTTCCATTTTGTTGTTCATTGGTAGCCTCCATTTTTCGTTTCTGACCTGTATTTGCGTCCACTGCCCATAGTGAGCACGGGAGCATTTCAATGGTCATGAAACGAAGGGCGGCTTCCAGCGTTGGATAACGGTATTCATAGGTTTCTCCGAAATCCTGCACCGCGACAATGTAACATCCGTCCATGAGTACCTCCTTATCTATAATGGCCACCCGATGATCTGGATGCCTTGTGAATAGCACCCTGTATCTCTTTTGCTTTAAGCTCGCCCTCCTTTAGTATTCTGTTTCGTGTAGCCTCAAAGTCGATTCCAGTATTCGTTTTTATTCGAATGGCGATTGCTGTTCCTGTGTAATCAGTATCGATTTCCCGAACACCCGATTGTGTTTGCCATAGCGCATTTTTGCCACTACAAATTAAAAAACTCCCACCATATGCAATTGCCAATTTGCGTAACAGGTAAAGGCCGTAACCAGAATTCCTCCAGCCATCTTCCTTGTCCAAATATGAGAAGTTCGAACAAGCAGAAACTCCCGGTTGGCATGATAGATACAGGAGATTTTTATCATCATACTTGGAAAAACGCCTTTTCAAACTATGCGCGATACCGCAGCCGCTATCGGCAATAGCAATTTCCAAGAGACCAAAACGTGGCCATTTTTGCGCTGCAACATATACAGAGTCATCTTCTGAATGCTCATATACATTTCTGATCGTTTCAACAAAAATGTATGATAAGAACGTCTCTAAACCCTTATCAAAAAAAAGTAATTTAGCCATGTCTTTGCTTGTCTTTTCTATATTCCGATAGAAATCCCCTTCGAAATGAATGTGTGTAATCGGAACATAGTTGCTATTCGGGGTGGCTTCACCAAGCTCTTTACCGTAATTGGCACCGATCATGTGATAGAAACCAAGGTGTGCCAGATAGTTACTTGCATGTGGCAAAAGGCGTTTCCTTTGCTCAATATGTGAGGCGCAATCACGAACAGCGTTGGCAATAACAAGATTGCTAAATGGATTATTTTCATTATATTGCCGAAAATCAAAAATGATTTCTTCGTCGTTCGGTACCTCTAATGCAGCTATTTCCTTGATTATTGATAGCGCCTCCATATTACCGTTTCCGAACGAAGTACATACATCATATTTCATAAGTATTCCTCCTGTATCAGCCTTTCTGCAAATCAGGTCTGCAGTTCCCGCAAGGCGTGTATCCCTGTGATTCCAGTTCCTCTATGGTTTCGCTGGAATAGGCTTTGTTCTTTTCTTTCATCTTATCTACCGATGCACAGTCCGGCAGATGGATCTTCTTGCTCCGCGTATTGAGCACATATTCCGTTTTGCCTCGGTTGAATGTGCTCATCGGGCCAGCGGACGCGATCAGCATCGACCTGTCCAGCCCGTCCGCCGTCACATTCTTTTCTGTTTCAAAGGATAAAGTATGTCCGTCCGAGACACAGGTTATCGTACCCTGTAGGTCAGTACGGTAAACCAGCGCCCCCACGTCCCGCAGACGGCTCAGCACATCCTCAGAGGGATGGCCATAGGAATTGTCCTTGCCAACGCTTATGACCGCGTATTCCGGCATAACCTCCCGAAGAAAGACATACGAGCTGGAGGTATTGCTTCCATGGTGGCCGACGCTCAGAAGAGTAGAGGAAAGCTCCAGCCCTGCATCCACCATGTCATGTTCTGCGTCCCATTCAGCATCGCCGGTGAACAGGAACGATGTGTCGCAGTATACGATGCGCACAACCAGCGACAGGTCGTTTGTATTGTCATATGCCTTTGCAGGCGAAAGGAATGTCGCCACTGCACTGCCTACCGTAAATGTATCACCGACAGCGGGGACGGTAAGCGAAAGTCCCTGCTTTCCTGCGTACTTCAGAAGCGATGAAAATGTCTTACTGTCATACTCGGTAACCGGCGAATAGATCGTTCCGACGCTGCAGGCGTTCAAGGCACCAGACAGGCCGCCGATGTGATCCTCGTGGGGGTGCGAAGCTACCATCACATCAATATGTTCAATCCCCAGCGTGTTCTGTAAATAGGAGTAAATAAAGCTGCTGTTTCCTGCGCTGCCGCCGTCAAACATCATGACTTCGCCGTCACACTGGATAATGGCTGCTGCGCCTTGTCCTACATCGAGAAAGTGGATCGTCAGGTTGCTCTCCGCAAACGCAGATGTGTTTATGAAAACGCATGCCACTATAAGCAGCACACTGATCAGCTTTCTAAAAAGGTTTCTCATATTCAGCGCCTCCCGCTACAGGGTCGTCTTAGCGCTTGATTTGCGCGTATTCTTCTCTCGTCAGGAAGTGGCCTTCCTGATTCATCACATGACGCAGTACGATTTGGTGATGAGGGAAAAAGAACCGTACTGATTTCAAAAATGCCGGAAATCGGTTTCCATCCGCGAAGGGATAGTCCGAAACGTAGTAGACATAGATCGTGGCCCGTACTCCTTGCACACGAATGATTTGCATGGTATAGCCCGCCTCATCCGCATACGACTGGAATAGCACCTTCAGCTCCTCGAAATACTCTGCTTCTTCCGCTGCCTGCTGCTTGCGGGCAGCTTTCTGTGTTTTGGCAACCTTTTTGAGCTTCTGCTTGCGCTCAAGTTCCCGCCAGTATCCGGCTTCTTCGTACTTCTCAAAATGGCTGCACCGCTTGCCCAGACAGTTGTGTTCTTCCATAATCCTGCGCGTCAGCTTGCCCGGATGCAGGGTGCTGTGACACCTGCCCACGATACGCTTATACGAAATCTTGACGTGCTGGGCACCGAGCAGCCGCGCATTGACCACTGTGTCAGGATGTATTGTCTCGTTCCTGACGCTTTCCTCTGTGCTCATCATCGTTCTCCTGCCTTACATGGCCTCTTCCAAGATCGCTCGTTCTTCTTCGTTTGGCAGCATGTCCTCGGTAATCACCGTAATAAAGCGGCCTACGATCTGATAACCCTCTTTGCAGGAAATATCCACGGAGGACAGCTCCGGCCTGAAAGCCCGTAACCCATCCGGGTAATACTGGCGCAGTACAATCTGCCCATCTACGAGAAACATGCCAATAGCGCCCGGCTCAAGGGTATCTTCAAAAGCAATCGCAACCATATCGCCATCGCGGATGATGGGAGACATGCCATTGCCATACACAGTAAAAACAGCATCCGCATGATCTGTCAGCTTGCTCTTGCGAATAAACATCTGATGACAATTTTCTTTATTTCCATGACGAACATCCTGAATGGTCAGTTTCTCCATGCTTCTTGCCCCCTTATGCCTGCTTCCTCTCAATAAACCAACGTCCAATGTTATCCCCGGTCAAAGAGGCATTGCGCTCGAAAAACAGCTGTCGTTCCTGACCTCGTACCACAATCGTGTACCGATCTCCCTGTCCGCCGCAGCGCTGTGCTGCCGCCTGCTTGACGTCCTTGACGCGGTCAATCGCATATACCCGGCCATCTTCCCATTCGAAAGCGCGGGGCCGCATCTGTCCTTCCTCGGTAAATACGACCTTCACCTTCACATATACCTTGGCAGGTCTTGCTTCTGCCATGTCTACCGCCTCCCATTAGTTCGCCAAAAAGGTGTTGTCCAATTCAACGGGCATCTTCATCGAATACCCACGCTCCACCATGCTGTAGAGCTTAAAGGCGAAAAACGGCTCTGGAATGTACAGGGCATGGGCCACCGTGAAGAAGTTCGCATCGCAAGCCTTCATGGCATCCAGCACCTCGTCGTCACTGATCAGAAAATCAGCAGAGAAGAAATTAGCCTCCCGCTCCTTTTTGCTCTTCGCCTGATAAATATCGCTATCCTTAAATGCTCCTATCTTCAGATCATTCATGTGAAGGATGATGTGCCCGGCTTCATGCCCGGCTACGACGCGCTGTTCTTCTTCGCAGAGCCGAGCGTTTATCACCACATAGCGCGTTCGGTTGATGATGGTGCAGAACCCTTTCAGCCCGTTTTTCGGAAACTCGCGGGTGAAATCAACCACCACATTGGCTGCTTCCAAAAGCTCGAACGGGTCACGGGTATTGTACTTCTTTCGTAGCCGTTCGGCTTCAAGATAAATCGCGTTGTTCATATTGCATACCCCTTCCGTCATGAGGCAGTGAGTTACACATCCGTGTGATCGTTGCTCCTCAGATACTTCTTGGGTGTGTATTTCTTGGCGCGTTCCTTGGAGTCCAAGTAGATCCGCTGCATTTCACGAAGAAAGGCGATTTCATCGTCCTCCGACAGCGAACCACCCGCAAACAGCTGTTGCGTCTGTTCGAGAATCGATTTCGCCTGGGCCTCTCCGCGACTGCCAAAGCGCTCCTTTGCATCGGTGATAAATTCCTCATTTTCGGTGCGGAGATAGTCGACAGATACATCGAAAATTTCGGCCAGCTTGTCGTACATCTCTTGACGACGAGGATAGGAAGTGCAGCTTTCATATGCAGCAATCGTGCGTGTGCTTACACCCAGCAGTTTGGCCAATGCAGGCTGGGATAGTTCCTTTTTGGCGCGAAGCTCTTTGACCTTCTCTCCGAACTTCATGGTTCAGTCCTCCTTCTTGAAGTTAAACTTCTTGATTTTCCTGTTGACAATGAAGTTAAACTGCGTTATAATCAGAATCACGAAGTTGAACTTCATGATTATTATAGCGTGCATGAAGTACAATGTCAATACCCCTGAAGGAAAAAGATGAAGTTAAACTTCATTTGGAGGGATGACCATGCGAAACCGATGCATCCTGCATAGCGACGCCAACTGTTTCTACGCATCCGTCGAGATGCTTTTGAACCCTGAATTGCGCGGCAAAGCCGTGGCCGTCTGTGGCAGTACGGAAGAGCGGCACGGCATTGTGCTGGCCAAGAGTGAACTGGCCAAGAAAGCGGGCGTAAAGACCGGGCAGGCGAATTGGGAAGCCCGGCAAGCCTGCCCCGGCTTGATCGTGGTGCCACCACATTACGATCAGTACTGCAAATTCTCCCGGCTGCTGCGGAACATCTACCTGCGTTACACGAACCTTGTGGAACCGTATGGCATGGACGAATGCTGGCTGGATGTGACTGGAAGCACTCAGCTGTACGGCAGCGGTGAACAGATCGCGGAGGAAATTCGGCAAACAGTCAAGGATGAACTGGGGATCACCGTATCCATCGGGGTGAGCTTCAATAAGATTTTTGCAAAGCTCGGCTCGGATATGAAAAAGCCGGACGCGGTTACGGTACTTGACGATTCCAACTGGCGAGAGCGTATCTGGCCCATTCCTGTGTCTGAGCTTCTGTATGTAGGCCGCTCCACTACTCGAAAGCTCATGGAGCGCTGTGTCTATACCATCGGCGATCTGGCTAAGACAGATCCTTCGATCCTGACCAGCTGGTTTGGTAAGAACGGCATGGGGTTGTGGATCTTCGCCAACGGCGAGGATGGATCGCGGGTTATGCCGGACGGCTATGAGGCTCCCATTAAGTCCGTGGGCCACGGCATTACCTGTTCCTGTGACCTGCATAAGAACGAAGAAGTCTGGAAGGTTATGCTGGAGCTTACACAGGATATTGGCCACAGGCTGCGGGAATATCACCTGTGTGCCAAAGGTGTCAAGCTCTATATTCGGGAAAACGAGCTGGACGGCATGATGCATCAGATGCAGCTGCCGTATCCGTCGCAAAGCCCCATGGAGATCGCACAGGCAGGGCGCGTGCTGCTGGAGAAATGGTATCACTGGCAAAAGCCCGTCCGAGCCGTCTGCGTGACGGCCATCAACCTCGTTCCGGAGGAGCGTCCTGTCCAGCTGGATATGTTTGGAGACGAAAATGCGCGGATGAAGCGCCAGAAGCTGGAAAACTGTGTGGATGAAATCCGTTCCCGATTTGGGAAACGCTCTATTTACGCTGCTTCCCTCATGGGCGACCTGCATATGCCGGGAGACGGTCGCCATGAGGTTACGATGCCCGGCATGATGTATACCTGAATACCTGATTTGTTGGGAGGAACAGGATGGCAGAAGAAATCAAGGTTTTATGCCCATGGTGTAACAAAGGAGAGGTCTATATTGAGGGCGCAGGCAACGCCAATGTTTCCATCAAGTGCCCCCGCTGCCAACACTGCTTCAAGCTGCGCTTGAATGATTTTTCAACGGTGCGCATACAGCCGCACCGCAAGCTGCCGGAAGCGGCAGCCAAGATCTATCATGTGAAAGGATCAATACCCGCGTCCTTCACACACATTACTGACTGACCACCGGGGCCAAGCGCCACCACTAAGGCCGGAGTAATGACTGGATGAACATGTCCAGCATTATTCCGGCCTTTTTCTTTTTCCCTGTAAGTTTGGCCCTTTTTCGGGACTCATGGTAAAGGAGAACAAAGCAGGGAAATTTTTCAAACATCTCATTAGGTGCGACCTTTGTTTTTTATCATGAATTCACCAAAGCGAAAGGGGGTGTGGAAATGCAGAGTGCGCTCGACAGGCGGCAGGCGATGCTGGAATTGCTGTCGGATCGGCGACAGGAAACCGTCGCCAATCTCATGTCAGAATTCGGCGTTAGTCGCTGTACTGTCCTTCGGGATATCGAGACGCTCAGCTGCTCCGCACCCATCTTTACGGTACAAGGAAACGGCGGCGGTGTTCGTGTCGCGGACGGATACTACTATGGCCGTCGCTACCTGCACAGCGATCAGGAAGCTCTCCTTCGCAAGCTCATGCCCGGAATGCAGCCGGATGAGCAGAAAACGATTCAGAGTATCCTAACCGCCTTTGGAATGCCGAAGGTGCCAGCCTGACGCTGGTACGGAAAGGAAAGGATATGAGCAAAGTCAAGCTCCTGCTGGATGTGGTGGAGGATATGCGTTCTCTGGCAGATAGCCTCCAGAGCATTGCTGACAGTATTCAGGGAAACACAGCAGCACCGGAGGAAACGACCGCACAATCGGTTGACAATACGCCGCCAAAGCCCGCCGCGCCTCAGATCACCATCGATCAGGTGCGCACCCTGTTGGCTGAAAAAAGCGGCGAAGGCAAGACGCAAGCCGTCAAAGCGCTGCTGTATAAGTACGACGCGGGCAAGCTCTCCGGGGTGAAGCCGGAGGATTACGCCGCACTCATGGAGGAGGCAAGGAAACTGTAATGCCGGATACACACGCAAGATTTTCTCCCTCGGCGGCCAACCGCCGCATCCATTGCCCGCCTTCCCTGCTGCTGGAAGAGCAGTTTGAAGAGGGCGAGAGCGTATACGCCGCCGAGGGCACGGCTGGCCACGCGCTGGCCGAGCACCTGATTCGCAAGCACTTAAAGCAGCGCACCACCCGACCCACGTCCGAATACTACAAGGACGAGCTGCTGGAAGCGGTGGACGAGTATGTGTCCTTCGTCATTGGTGAAATTGAGGATGCTCGCCGGGAATGTCACAGCCCCGTACTGCTGGTGGAACAGCGCATCGACGCTTCCGAGTATGTGGACGGCTGCTTCGGCACAGCGGACATGGTCATCATCACCAATAAAGTGGCTCACGTCATTGACCTGAAGCTGGGCAAGGGCGTGGAGGTTCACGCGGAGGAAAACCCGCAGCTCATGATCTACGGGCTGGGTGTGCTGCACATGGCCGAGGCGCTCTATGACATCGAAACGGTGCGCATGACCATCTTCCAGCCGCGCCTTGGCAATTCCTCCACATGGAGCGTTTCGCCCGAATACCTGAAGCGCTGGGGCAACGAAGTGCTCCGTCCTGCCGGTGCGCAGGCGCTCATCGGCGCAGGCGATTTCTCCGCTGGCACATGGTGTCGCTTCTGCCGTGCCCGGAACCAGTGCCGCGCTCGTGCGGAAAGCTATCTGGCGCTGGCCAAGATGGATTTCCGTCAGCCCGCTCTGTTGTCTGATGCGGAGATTTCCGAGATCATCGGCAAGGCGGACGAGCTTTCCAAGTGGGCGGCGGACGTGTACGCCTTCGCACAGGACGAGGCCGTCAATCACGGAAAGGCGTGGCCCGGCTTCAAGGTGGTCGAAGGCCGCAGCATTCGCAAGTACACGGACGAAGCCGACGTGGTGCAGGCAGCAACCGCCGCTGGTTACAAGGACATCTACAAGAAAACCCTGATCGGTATTGGCGAGATGGAGAAGCTCATGGGCAAGGAGCAGTTCCGCTCCATCCTCGGCCAGTATGTTACGAAACCCCATGGCAAGCTGACGCTGGTGCCGGAATCCGACCGGCGCGAGGCCGTCACTGCCAGCACCGCCCAAGATGATTTCACGGAGGTATGAAGAAGATGAGTAGCTTTTCCAATCCCAAGAAGGTTATGATCCCGTGCCGCTTTTCCTTCCTGCACTGCTGGGAGCCGGATAGCGTCAACGGCAGCGAGCCGAAATACAGCGTCAGCGCCATTATCCCGAAATCGGATACCAAGACGGTTAGCGCCATCAAGGCGGCCATCGAGGTGGCCAAGCAGGAATCCCTGCCCAAGTGGGGCGGCAAAGTGCCCTCGAACCTGAAGCTGCCCCTGCGGGACGGCGATATTGACCGTCCGGAGGACGAGGCGTATGCGGGATGTTATTTCCTGAACGCCAACAGCCGCGAGAAGCCGCAGGTGGTGGACAAGCAGGTGCAGCCCATTCTTGACCAGACCGAGGTGTACTCCGGCTGCTACGGCAGGATCACCGTGACCTTCTACGGCTATAACTCCAACGGCAATCGCGGCGTCGCTGCCGGGTTGGGGAACATTCAGAAGCTCAAGGACGGCGATTCCCTCGGCGGCAGAGCCAAGGCCAGCGAGGAATTTGAGCCGGTGGACGACGATGAGGATTTCCTCAGCTGACACACGACCGAGGCGGCGGGTTTCCCATGGCGGTATTCCCGCCGCCCTTTTTCTATGGAGGTGAACCTCATTGAACCACATCAGCCTTGATATAGAAACCTATTCCAGCGTTGACCTGAATAAATCCTCGGTCTATCGCTACAGCGAAGCGCCTGATTTTGAAATTCTGCTGCTTGGTTATTCGGTGGACGACGGCCCCGTGCAGGTGGTCGATCTGGCCAGCGGCGAGCGTATCCCGGCAGAAATCCTCGCGGCGCTTACAGATGAGCGTGTCACCAAGTGGGCGTTCAACGCCAACTTTGAGCGCGTGTGCCTGTCCCGGTATCTGGGAATGCCGAACGACGAGTTCCTTGATCCGGCACAGTGGCGCTGCACCATGATCTGGTCGGCATACCTCGGCCTGCCTCTGTCTCTGATGGGCGTGGGCGCGGCGCTGGCGCTGGATAAGCAGAAGCTGAGCGAAGGCAAAGAGCTGATCCGCTACTTCTGCCAGCCCTGTGCCGCCACCAAAGCAAACGGCGGTCGTACCCGTAATCTGCCGCAGGACGCGCCGGAAAAATGGACGCTTTTCAAAGCATATAACCTGCGGGACGTGGAAACGGAGATGGGCATTCAAAAGCGCCTGCGCCGGTATCCCGTGCCGGAGGACGTGTGGGAGCAGTACCATCAGGATCAGGAGATCAACGACCGGGGCATCACCATCGACCGGCAGCTGGTGGAAAGCGCCATCCAGATGGATATGCGTTCCCGCGCCGAGCTGACGGAACAGATGCAAAGGCTGACCTGCCTTGAAAACCCCAATTCCGTGCAGCAGATGAAAAAGTGGCTGTCCGAGCATGATGTGCTCACCGAGAGCCTCGGCAAAAAGCAGGTGACGGCGTTGCTCAAGGATTGCCCGCCTGATTTGAAGGAAGTGCTCATTCTGCGGCAGCAGCTGGCCAAGTCCAGTGTGAAAAAGTATATCGCCATGCGCAACGCTGCCTGTGCGGACGGGCGTGTGCGCGGCGCGTTCCAGTTCTACGGGGCCAATCGCTCCGGACGCTGGGCCGGACGCAATGTTCAGCTGCAGAACCTGCCCCAGAACCACATGGAGGAGCTTGCTGAAGCCAGAGAACGTGTGCGGTACGGCGATTACGAAGCTGTTCAGCAGCGGTACGGTTCTGTGCCAGACGTGCTGTCTGAACTGATTCGCACCGCCTTTATCCCCAGCGCAGGTAGAAAGCTCATCGTCAGCGACTTCAGCGCGGTAGAAGCCCGTGTGATCGCATGGCTGGCCGGTGAGCAGTGGCGCATGGAGGTGTTCGAGCGCGGCGGCGATATTTACTGCGCCTCCGCCAGCCAGATGTTCGGTGTGCCGGTGGAAAAGCATGGCGTTAACGGCCATCTCCGCCAGAAGGGTAAGATCGCCGAACTGGCTCTCGGCTACGGCGGCTCGGTGGGCGCACTGAAGGCCATGGGCGCACTGGAAATGGGCTTGACCGAGGAAGAATTACCGACTCTGGTCAGGCAGTGGCGCAGCGCCAATCCGCACATCACCCGGCTGTGGTGGGACGTGGACGAAGCGGTTATGACGGCAGTTCGTGATAAGACCTCCACCTATGCCCACGGTATTCGCTTTCATGTACAGTCCGGGATGCTGTTCATTCACCTGCCCTCCGGCAGAAACCTGTGTTACGCCAAGCCCCGGATTGGCGAAAACCAATTCGGCTCTCCGGCTGTGACCTATATGGGCGTGGGCGCGACGAAAAAGTGGGAGCGCATCGAGTCCTACGGCCCCAAGTTCGTGGAGAACATCGTGCAGGGCATCAGCCGCGACCTGCTGTGCTACGCCATGCGCACGCTGCGCTGCTGCGATATCGTGGCGCATGTTCACGATGAAATCATCCTCGAAGCCGATCCCCGTGTATCTCTGGACGCTGTCTGTGAGCAGATGGGCAGAACGCCTCCCTGGGCGAAAGGGCTGGTGCTCCGGGCGGACGGCTATGAGTGTGCATTTTACAAGAAGGATTAAGGAGGCGCACATGCGATTTTCAAAATACAACCACGAAGGCTACCATGACCCCACGGTGTACGAGGCGTTCACCGGCATCGAAAAGGAACGCAAGCAGGAAAAGCAGGCGGTAAAGCAGCTGCGGGCAAGCTATGCCGTCTACCGGCCTATCGTGTATATCTGCTCCCCTTACGCGGGCGACGTAAAGCAGAACGTCAGGCGGGCACAGGCGTACTGTCGGTTTGCGGTGCAGAAAAACTGTGTGCCTATCGCTACCCACTTACTGTTCCCGCAGTTCATGGACGACACAGATCCGGCGCAGCGGCAGCAGGCGCTGTTTATGAGCCGGTTGCTGCTCACCAAATGCAACGAGGTCTGGGTGTTCGGCGAGACAATTTCACAGGGCATGGCCTCGGAAATCCGCAAGGCCGAAAGCCGGAATAAGACCATCCGCTATTATACGAAGGACTGTCAGGAGGTGCAGACGTCATGCGAGAACTGAAGATCGCCTACGGCAGCAGCTGCTTCGCCAAGGTCTGGTCAAATAAAACCATTACCTTTGACGCGCTGTGCGAGCGGCTGAAGAACACGATTCGTACCCCGGAAACGGTGGAGGAATATCCGAAGCTGTCCAAGGCCGAGCGCGACCGGGCGAAGGACAAGGGCGGCATGGTAGGCGGATGGCTCAAGCAGGGACGGCGAAAAGCGGCCAATGTGGAATGTCGCTCCATGCTGACCCACGACATCGACAGCGCCGATCCGGATTTTCTGGAACGCTATCGGATGCTGAACCAGTACGCCTCCTGCCTGTATTCTACTCACAGCCACACGCCGGAAGCGCCGAGGTATCGCATCATCACGCCGCTGACGCGGGATGTGTCCCCGGAGGAATATCTGGCGCTGACCCGGCTGCTGGCCAAGGAATGGGGAATCGACTGCGTGGACAGCTGCTCGTACCGCGCTCATCAGCTGATGTACTGGCCGACCACGCCCAGCAACGGCGAGTATGTGTTCGAGCGCTTCGACGGCGCATGGCTCAACCCGGACGCTTTTCTTTCCGCGCATCCCGGTTGGCGGGATGTGAGTCTTCTTCCAACTTCGTCCCGTGAGAGCACGCTCATCGACCGCCAGCGCAAGCAGCAGGACGATCCGCTTGCCAAGCCTGGCATCGTGGGCGCTTTCTGTCGGACGTACTCGATTGAGGAAGCCATTGATACCTTCCTGTCCGACGTGTACCATCCCAGCGCCATGGCAGGCCGCTACGATTATGTGCCTGCGGATTCTTCGGCAGGTGTGGTGCTCTACGACGGCAAGTTCGCTTACAGCCACCATGCCACCGACCCGGCCTGCGGGCAGCTGCTCAACGCCTTTGATCTGGTGCGCATTCACAGGTTCCGTAATCTGGACGATAAGGTTGCCGCCGACACAGCGCCCAGCAAGCTGCCGTCCTATAAGGCTATGTGCGATTTTGCAGTACAGGACGCAGGCGTAAAGAAAACGCTGGCGGAGGATCGTGCGGCACAGGCGCAGGAGGATTTCAAAGCGGACGATAACTGGCAGGCACAGCTGGATTTGGAACGTAACGGCACCATCAAGGACACCATGGCCAACATCAGCGCCATCCTGCGCCATGACCCGAATCTGCAGGGCATCGTGTACAACCAGTTCAGCAATCTGCTGGATGTGCGGGAGGCACTCCCGTGGCAGCAGGTAAAGCCCGGTTGGAGCGATACCGATCTGGCTTGCGCCAAGCTGTACTTCGAGCGCTGCTATGGCATCTGGTCGCCGACCAAATTCAAGGACGCGCTGCTGGCCGTCACCTCGGCAGAGCGGCTGTACCACCCCGTGCGAGATTATCTGGAATCCCTTGTGTGGGACGGCATGCCCCGGCTGGATACGCTGCTCATCGATTACCTCGGCGCGGACGATACACCTTATGTGCGGGCGGCAACGCGCAAAACGCTGACGGCTGGTGTGGCTCGCATCTATGAGCCGGGCGTGAAGTTTGACTCCATTCTGGTGCTGAACGGCCCGCAGGGCATTGGTAAATCCACCTTCTTTGCTCGGCTGGGAAAGAAGTGGTATTCGGACAGCCTGACCATCGCAGATATGAAGGACAAGACCGCGCCGGAAAAGCTGCAGGGCTATTGGCTGCTGGAGATTTCAGAGCTTGCGGGCATGAAGAAGATGGATGTGGAGACGGTGAAGTCGTTCATCACGCGCACAGATGATAAGTACCGTCAGTCCTATGGTGTGTCCGTGGAGAGCCATCCGCGATCCTGTATCATTGTGGGCACAACCAACAGCGACGGCGGCTTCCTGCGAGACATCACGGGCAACCGGCGCTTCTGGCCTGTGCGCGTATCGGGCGGCGGCAAGCTGCACCCGTGGGATATGAAGGACATTGACCAGATCTGGGCGGAGGCAGTCTATGCCTATCGCAACGGTGAAGAACTGTTCCTCAAGGACGATGTGGCAACGGAAGCCTATGCCCAGCAGCGGGAAGCGATGGAGTCGGATGACCGCGAAGGCGTGGTGCTGGATTACCTTGACCGGCTGCTGCCTGCGGATTGGGACAAGTATGACCTGTACCAGCGCCGCAGCTATTTTGGCGGCAGCGATTTCGGAACGCCTGCGGAGGGCACCGTGCGTCGCGACCGGGTGTGCGCCATGGAAATCTGGTGCGAGTGTTTCGGCAAAGCCCGCGAAGCGCTGAAGAAGGCCGACTCCTACGAAATCGAGGGGATTCTGTATAAGCTGGGCGGCTGGAAGAAGTACGATGGTAATGTCAATGGCAAGATGCGCATTCCCGGTTACGGGGTGCAGAAAGCCTACGTTCGTGTTGCCGATTCGACAACACCGGCTACCTGATTCTTGTTGCCGCTGTAGCCTATGGCGGGGATTGGCAACCTGATCGGAAACAGACCAAGCCCCCGCCGTTAGGCAGGTTCCCTGCTTTGTTGCCTGTGTTTCCAATATTCTTTCTAAAGGTAATGAGATAAAGAATAGTAGAAACACAGGTACATATACCCGCGTACACGCGAGAGAAGGTTTAGGGCTTATCGGCAACAGCAATCGGAAACAACCAAAAAAGGAGAAGCGCATGAGAGAAAAAACGGTGGAGCAAAAGCTGGTGGCAGCGGTCAGGCATATGGGCGGTATTGCGCCCAAGTTCGTGTCTCCCGGTTTGGATGGTGTGCCTGACCGTCTGATTCTGCTTCCGGGCGGCAAAGTGGGATTTGTGGAATGCAAAGCGCCCGGAAAACAGCTGCGTCCTCTGCAAGTACACAGAAAAAGGCAGCTGGAAGGGCTTGGGTTTTTGGTGTACTGCTTGGATAGACCGGAAGCGATTGGAGGGATACTGGATGAAATACTGTGCTCATGATTATCAGGCATATGCAACGGATTTTGTGCTGTCTCATCCATACTGCGGTCTGATTTTGGATATGGGTCTTGGCAAGAGCGTCATTACGCTGACGGCGCTGTGGGATCTGCTGCTGGACAGCTTTGATGTGGGCTGTGTGCTGGTGGTGGCTCCCAAGCGCGTGGCCGAGGACACATGGCCGAGGGAGATTGCCAAGTGGGAACATCTGAAGGGGCTGACCTACTCGCTGGTGATGGGCAGCGAAAAGGAGCGCTGGGCGGCTCTTTCCCGGAAAGCCATGATCTATATCATCAACCGGGAAAATGTCAGCTGGCTGGTGGAGCATACCACATGGCGCTTTGACGCACTGGTGATTGATGAGCTGTCCTCCTTCAAGTCGGCCAAGGCACAGCGGTTCAAGGCGCTCAAAAAGGTGCGCCCCCTGTGCAGCCGGGTGATCGGGCTGACCGGCACGCCCGCGCCCAATACCCTGATTGACCTGTGGCCGCAGATGTACCTGCTGGATATGGGGCAGCGCCTCGGACGATTCCTGATCCACTACCGGGAACGCTTCTTTGTACCGGATAAGCGAAATCGGGAGATCGTGTACTCGTATAAGCTGCGGGAGGGCGCGGAGCAGAAGATCTATGAGCTGATCGGCGACATCTGCATTTCTATGAAGGCCACGGATCACCTGAAAATGCCGGAGCTGACCATGAACCGGGTGGAGGTACATTTAAGCGCGCAGGAACAGAAGCTCTATGATACCCTGAAACGGGAAATGATTTTGCAGCTGAAGGACGGCGAAATCGACGCGGTGAACGCTGCTGCGCTGTCCGGCAAGCTGCTTCAGATGGCCAACGGCGCGGTGTACGATTCACAGGGCCGGGCGATCACCATCCACAGTCGAAAGCTGGACGCTCTGGAAGATCTGGCAGAGGCCGCCAACGGCAAGCCTGTGCTGGTAGCTTACTGGTTCAAGCATGACCTCGCCCGGATTCAGGAGCGCTTCCCGGAGAGCCGCGTCATCGATACCAGTAGGGACATCGCGGACTGGAATGCCGGACGCATCTCCATGGGACTTCTGCATCCCGCTTCTGGTGGACATGGTTTGAATCTTCAGGAGGGCGGCTCGACGGTGATCTGGTACGGCCTCACATGGTCGCTGGAGCTGTACCAGCAGCTCAACGCCCGTCTCTGGCGGCAGGGACAGAGCGCGGGCGCGGTGGTCATCCACCACATCGTCGCCGCAGGCACACACGACGAGGATGTCATGCGGGCACTGGAACGAAAGGACGTAGGACAGGCGGCTCTGATTTCAGCGGTCAGGACACAGTTGGAGGGAAAACATGAGCGCAAGAATTGAAAAGCTGATTGCGGAGTATCCGGACATGGTGCGGGATAGGAAGTGTCTGGCCTACCAGATCGCACACTTCCGGGGGCTGTCTGCGGAGGAGGTTATTGAAAGCATGTATACCCCGCAGCAGGAGGGCGAGCGGGTACAGACCAGCAGCCTTTCGGATAAAACGGCCCAGATCGCCATGAACTACCGCGACCGCCTGAATCGGATGAACCGGGAATGGTACGAGCATCTGGAATGGCGGCTGCGGTGTGTATCGGACGAGCTGGATTTCTTTGAAAGCGCGCTGCACTCCCTCCCTGCCGATCTTGAGCCGGTGATGTGGGACTTGGTTGTGGAACAGCTGAAGTGGGAGGCTGTCGAGCAGAAATATGCCATCAGCCACACCACGGTCTATCGGATGCGCAAGCGGGCCATGACCGCGCTGGAAGCGATGTACAAGAAGCACGATCAGGAAACAGCAGCTTATATGCTGGGAACGGAGGGATAACATGTGCCGGAGAGGGGATATTTACTATGCGGATTTGGGAGCGCCCACCGGCTGCTGCCAGTCAGGTTTCCGACCTGTGCTCATTGTCAGTAACAACACTGCCAACGCCCACGCGCCAGTTATCACTGTGGTGCCCATCACTTCCCGGTACAAGGCCATGCACATGCCGACCCATGTGGTGCTGCATCGGTACGCTGTCACCGGGCTTACCCAGACCAGCGTCGCGCTGGCTGAGCAGGTCACCACGATTGACAAGGCACAGCTTCAAAACAGAGTGGGCGCTGTGCTGGACGAGCAGCTCATGGAGCAGATCACCCACGCGCTGCAGGTACAGATTGGAGCCGTTGACGCAGGGTGAAACAAAGGTGGAACTAAAGTGAAACTAAGTAGGAACTGACATGAACCAAATTCTGTGGTATAGTATATCATGCCAAGAGTAGACGAGGGGCGGGAGCATATCCCGCTCCTTTTTCTTTGGCCGGGCGGGGCTTACTCCTTTCACCTGTCCGTACATAGGGAGGATTGAAAATGCTGTTTACAAGCGAGCAGGTGTCCTGCGGGCACCCAGATAAAATTTGCGACCAGATCGCGGACGCTGTGTTGACGGACTGTCTGCGTCACGATCCGGAAAGCCGCGTGGCCATAGAATGCCTGATCAAGGACAACGTGATCGTTCTGGCAGGCGAGCTTACGTCTGAGCACATGCCCGATACCGATGCGCTGGCACATGATGTGCTGCGCCGCATCGGTGTGCCTGAATCTGAAAGCTACGAGAGCACCGCCTTTATCACCCGCCAGAGCAGAGATATTGCACGAAGCGTGGACAGAGGCGGTGCGGGCGACCAGGGCATGATGTACGGCTATGCGACGGATGAAACGCCGGAGCTGATGCCCCTTCCCTTTATGCTGGCCACCCGTGCGCTTCTGACCTTGCGTGATTTGCACTCTCCGCTGCTTTTGCCGGATGCCAAGGCGCAGGTGACCTACGATTACGAAGCCGGACGGATCGACACGTTCCTCATCAGCACACAGCATCGGGCGGACGTACACACTGTGCAGGTAAAGGAGATTGTCCGTGGCATTATGGTACAGGTCGCAGAAGCCTATGGCCTGAACACAGATTTCAGAGCGCTGGTGAATCCTACCGGCAGGTTTGTGCAGGGCGGTTCTTTTGCGGATACCGGCGTGACGGGCCGGAAAATCATTGCCGATACCTACGGCGGCATGTGCCGTCATGGCGGTGGGGCTTTCTCCGGCAAAGATCCCACCAAGGTAGACCGCTCCGCCGCCTACATGGCCCGGAAGATTGCGCGGGATTTTGTGCTTGCTGGATACTCCAAACGCTGTGAAATCCAGCTGGCTTACGCCATCGGGATGAAGGAACCTGTGTCGGTCAACGTGAACTGTTTCGGCACAGAAACAGTGGCGGAGAAAGAACTGGCCCAACTGGCACAGCGGCAGTATGATTTGACCCCAGCCGGAATCATCAAAGCGCTCCATCTGAAAGCGGTCGATTACAATAAAACGGCAGCCTACGGGCATTTCGGAAAGCCCCAGTTTCCATGGGAACAGTGATGGTGGTAAAACATGGCGCTGACCTATAAACAGGAAAAACAGATTCGATTACTCCGGGAACGCAATCTGGGGTATCGGGCCATTGCGGCACAGCTTGGCCTTAGCCGCGATACCGTCCGCAATTTCTGCACAGCCCACCATCTTTCTGGTGTGCGTGCGGGTACAGAAACCAAGGTTGCCACCAGCTGCAAATACTGTGGTGCGGCGCTTGTTCAGCCCACCCGCGGGCGAAAAAGAAAGTTTTGCTCGGATGTGTGCTGCCGAAAGTGGTGGTCAGAAAATCCGCAGGCGATTCGGCAGAACCCGAATGCCGTCTATGAAGCCACCTGCCTGAACTGTGGAAAAGTTTTCACGGCCTACGGAAACAATCATCGGCGTTATTGCTCCCATGCCTGCTATATTCAGCATCGATTTGGAAGCTGTGCCTCCCAATGATAAAACTTATCGCATTCGCTTGACTTTCAGCGCCTTCAGAGTGATGAATGGCATACCGAAAGAAAAGGAGGCGTGAATATGAAATTCACCACGACCGCACCCGACCGGCGCACGCTGGTCAAAGCTATTGCAGAGCATACCGGCATGGAGCCGAACTACGCTGGCCCGCCCACGTTCAACTACACGGTGGGCACGATCACCGTTGACCGCGAGGGCTATGTCGACGTACCCGACGAACAGGCCGCCGATGTGAAGGCGTTCCTGATTTCCAAGGGTTGGATGGAGCCGGAGCCTGAACCGGAACAGCCGCGCATTCAGGTTGGCGTTCCGGCGAAAGACTTGACGGTGGCGAACATCACCAACCTGATTTACATGCTCTACAGCAAGCAGCACCTGCTGGGCAAAGCCCTCGGCACCGCCTGCATCCGCATTGAGGACACGGTCATTACCCGGCTGCAGGAATACACGCCGGAGAACCTCGAAGCCTATACCGAGCTGCTGCGGGATTTCAAAGCGCTGGGCGACCTTGAGGGCTTGGAACTGGAAGCGGAACAGCTGCGGATGGATTTCCCGATGGCGGAGGACAGTATGCTCTGGATGCTGCTCATGACCAAGATGGTCGCCTTCGCCAAGTCGGCGCACCGCGTATACCCGCAGCGCCAAGAGCCGGAGGCTGAGAAGTACTTCATGCGCGGCTGGCTGCTCCGGCTGGGCTTTGGCGGCCCCGATTTCAAAGCCGCCCGGCATGCCTTGCTCAAGAACCTGAAAGGCTGCAGCGCCTTCCCCAGCGTCGAAAAGGCGCAGCGCCATCAGGAACGCTGGGCGGAGATTCGCAGGCAGCACCGGGAAGAGCGGCTGGAACAGGCTGATGAAGCACAGGAGGAGGTGACCGGCGATGAAAAGGCCAACGTCTGAGACACTTCAGCATCTCCGGGCACACTACACGGCGGGCAGCCGCGTCCGGCTTCTCCAGATGGACGACCCGTACCGGCCTGATTTGAAAGCCGGTGCCATGGGCACGGTGGTGGGTGTGGACGATGCTGGGAACATCCTTGTGAACTGGGACTGCGGTTCTTCGCTGAGCGTTCTGTACGGTGTGGATTCCTGCACCGTAGTCGAAGGGAGGAAGCAAAATGACTGAGCGTATGGAACGGCGGCTGCTGGATTTGAAAGCCCGGCAGCAAGCCGGGGAACATATGCTGTGCCCGCGCTGCGGAGCGGATACCATGAAGGAGCCAGTTTGCACCAACGCCCTGAGCCGTGTGGCGGACTTGTATGTGTGCGACTCCTGCGGCACGGCGGAGGCGATGCTGGCCTTCATGAAGCAGGACTACCCGCTGACCAGCTGGGCGGCGTTCCAGCCGGTCAGGCCACCGTCCGATTTGGAAGCGCTGCCTGCCGCCGAGGTACTCCAGCGGGTAATGAAGGAACAGGCCGACACACTGATCCACTTGTACCGAATGTGCCGGGACGATCCGGAGAACGCCAGCGAGTACCGCCTTGAGGCATTTGAAAGCTGCCCCGGCCTTACGGAAGTATGGACACAGCCCTTTTACGTCAAGTACCGGGCGGCGGACGGCGCGGCGATCATCATGTTCAAGACCGGCACAGACGGCAGGATACAGATCGCCGAGTGCGTCGTAGACAAATAAGCGCAGCAGGATTTGAAAGCGTCTGGCAATTTGCCCGGCGCTTTTTCTTTGCCCACGTCGCGCCAACGTTGGCCCCACGTGCGGCCCGCACCGCCAAGGCCGAATCCTTCCTCGCCCTTGATTTGAAAGCCCGACACGCGCCAACGTGGGCCGAATCCGCCGCAACAAGAAAAACCGCCTGCAGGCGGCAATTCTTGATTTGGAAGCAGGCGGCTCAGTACCACCAGCCGGTCTGGTAACTGTCGTTGCTGAAGAGCAGGCCGTGGTCATCGATGAAGTGTCCGACCGTAGCGACGTAGCCGTCGCCGTCCATGATGGCGAGCTTGGATTGCGCCAGCTTCCAGATGAGCGCCAGTGTGGCTTCATCCTTGAGGTCAGCCTTTCGGCGGATGATTCTGGAGAGGTAGTCGGTAATGAAAATAGCTGTGTCGCTGTAGCGCTTGTTGTCCGGGTCGGAGGTCAGGCGAATGACTCCGTTGTGTGCGATGCCGCAGCGGCAGGTCAGGTCGAGCGCCCGCATCATCCGCGGCTGATTTGAAAGCGGGAACGGATGCGTCATGGCGGCGTTTACGCCTGCCTGTGTGCTGATTCGGAAGTGGTAGACCACGCTGTCCTGCGGGGTGAACCGCTCGGCGTGTACCGCCGAAAGGAAATCCTCGATGTTCATGAAGCCCTTGTGAATCGTGACCTTGCCGTCGCGGGCGTACATATAGCCCGCACCGTGGGGATTGCGACGGAACATGGCGCGGAGGGTGGTGTCGGTCGGCTGCTGTACGCCGGATTTGGAAACGCAAATGATGCACATGGTTGTGTCCTCCTTGGTATTTCTCTCTGGGGTGTGGCATTCATCACTCTGCGGGGCGGGAAAGTCAAGCGGTGTCTGTGCTTCCCGCCCGCTTGATTTCAAAGCTCTGCGTCCTGCTGGATGAACTCGGAGATGACTTCATAGAAATCAGCCGGGTCGTAGTGACCGAGCGTATAGCCGTGCTCGATTTCATAGCGGTACTGGTCGGCCACCATCTCCTGTGCGGCTTCCATTGACCAGCTGGCCATTTCTTCCTCATCCATGTAGGAGTACAGCTTAGCGATAAGCTCCATGGTTTCGTCGGTAAGAAGCATGTCTTTCATGGGTGTTCCTCCTTGATTTCAAAGCTCACCAGATGGCGCGGCGAGGCTTGAGATGTGCGTCGCTGTCGGCCTTCAGCAGAAACTGCGCGACCGTCTCCGGGGCGATTTCAGAGCCGTCCATGCTGGCCAGCACACTGACCTTCCTGCCTTCGCGGCAGATGTGCCAGCAGGATTTGGAAGCCTGATAAGCCCAATGGTAGTCAGTCTCGTCGTAGGGATGGATGCTGCTGACCTGCAGTGTGCCGTCGCCCCGGTCGGTCACGTGGAAGCGCTGATGGCCGATGTAAAAGGCCCGGATGTGTTTGGGGTTCATAAGGTGTTCCTCCTTGCGCTGTGCGCGGTTTGATTTGGAAGCTGTGGCTCCCGCGACCGGCGTATGCCGGTTTCGGCCTGTGCCGGAGGCCGTCGTCAGGCGGGCGTGTGTGTGCGCTGAAAGCGGCGGTACTCGATTTGAATCCTCTCGGTGACCCGGCGCTCGAACTCCTCCTCGCCTGCGACGGTCAGCACACACTGCCGGTAACCGTAGTCGAAGGTGTACTTGGTAATGTCCCAGCGGGTTCTTGCCCAGCCTGGCAGGTCGCCGTCGTTGTAATAGCGGTAGTAGCTGTGGAACAGGGATTTCGAAGCCTGTGTGTATGGGAAGTCCGCCGCCTGCATCTCGTCGTACTTGGCCTGTTCCTCGCCCTTGCTGTTCCAGTAGGTGTGCTCGTTCATAATGTGTCCTCCCTGCGCTGTGCGCGGCTTGATTTGGAAGCTGTGGCTCCCGCGACCCCTTTCGGGGTTTCGGCCTGTGCCAAAGGCCCTCGTCAGGCGGGTTGATTTGAAAGCTGTGCCGATGGCTCCCTGTGTCAGGAAGCCCGCCGCCAAGCCGCGTCGCCGGGCAGGCGCTTGAGCAGGTGTTCCCGCGCGGTGGCAAATTCGTCTCCGATGAAGCCCAGCCGGAGGAGCCAGCACCGGAAGGTGTATTTCGGATTATCGGTGACCGGGCGTGTGGGGCTGGCGGCCTTGCTGGTCAGCGCCTGTGCGCTAATGGCGAGGCACAGCTGGATATACGCCTTTATCTCGCCTGCGTGGAGTGTGCCGTTGAAGGCCCGGAACTCGATGGTGTGTGCGGGCCGCTCGGTGGAGAAGGTCGCGTGGAGGTTGAGCAGGTGGTAACGGCTGTGGTCGTAGTGCCGCTCCGCGCACCGCCGCCAGTCGGAGCTTGTGCCGCCTGAGCGGGCGTACCAGAGCCGGGCGAAGGCTTCCATCGACGTGGGCTTGCTCCGGTTCAGCTCGGCGAGGAACCCCGGTTCAATCGGGCGGCACCAACGCTCGCGTCGGGCGGGCGTAATGCCCAAGGCCATGGTCAGCAAGTCTTCCTTGGCATTTACGATATTCACCAGCCGCCGCAGGCTTTGCGGGGTGTGCTCGCCGAGGCCGATGTGGATGTGGATGCCGCAGGAACCGTCGGCCTTCGCGCCCGCAGCCCGGATGGCCCGGACGACCTCCTGTACCATCCCGATGTCCTCATAGCGGCACACCGGGCTGACTACCTCCGCGTCGGGGTTGGTGACCGAGCCGTCGCTTTCGACTGTCCAGTGCCGCCCGTCGGGCATAGGCACACGCCAGTCGTCGAGGTGGCGGCCGCGATACTGTGCCGTCGTGCCGAAGTACGCGGCGATGGCCTTGGCGGTGCGTTCCCGGCCTATGCCGGTGGTTTCAATCTCGATGCCGAAAGTCTGGTTTTTCATGGGGTGTGCTCCTTTCGCTGTGTCGCGTTTCGTTTTCCGGCGGGGCTTTTCGCCCGCCCCGCCCGGCGTGACACATTCATCACTCCGGGCCGCCGAAAAAGCAACCCGACCAAAGCGACAAGTTTTTGAGGGCAAATCAGCTCTGAATCGACAAAGCCCGCGCTCCGGCGAAAAGCGCTTCCTTATATAGCGAAAACGGGCCTTTTCGCCCGCGCTGCTGCTGTCC
>OLSN01000872.1_pt1 | contig 29797 bp, 30 predicted proteins | sample 1672411 | NCBI WGS metagenome assembly OLSN01 (sample SAMEA3136683, study PRJEB25190) | human gut metagenome | biome: human gut; feature: human-associated habitat; material: faeces | place: Austria | collected 2013 | reverse complement strand
GTTCCACATGAGGATGTCGCCGTTCAGAGCCCAGTCGTCATAGTCGGGGGCGCGGCCATCGTGGGGCTTGCCGGAGCGCTTAAGATTGTCGCCGATCTGCATGAGGAAAACGGTGTGATGCTCCCGGCAAATGGCGTCCTCCCGCTCCTTGGGAGTCTTATCGGGCCAGCGGTCCTCCAGGTCCTGGGTGGTGACGAAATAAACCTCCCGGTCCAGCTTGGTGTGCAGGCTGGGGAAGGCGATCTGCAGGGCGTCGTTGGTCTCCACCACAGCGCCCACGATGGCGCGCACGGTCTGCTCCAGATAGGCCACATTGCGGTCGCGGCGCTCGATGACCTTCTCCCAGTCCCACTGGTCCACATACACGGAGTGGAGGTTGTCCACTTCCTCATCGCGGCGGATAGCGTTCATATCGGTGAACAGGCCCTTGCCGGGCTTGAAGTCGTAGCGCTTCAGCGCCAGACGCTTCCACTTGGCCAGGGAATGCACCACCTGGCCCTGTGCGCCCACATCAGGGATATCGAAGGACACAGGGCGCTCCACGCCATTGAGGTTATCGTTCAGACCCGAATTCTCCTCCACGAACAGGGGAGCCGAAACGCGCCGCAGATTGAGCGCCTGCCCCAGATTCACTTGGAAATTGCTCTTGATGAACTCGATTGCGCGCTGCATCTCATAGGTGGACAGCGGCGTCTTGTACCCAGCAGGGATCGTCACTTTGCTCATGCGTGAAACACCTCTCTTATAAAAAATATGTTGCCATTATAGGCGAACCCTCCGCAAAATGCAAGAGGAATAACCGCAAAAATTTACAGGATATCCATCGTATGTTTGTGAACTATATTACAAAAAGCGTCCGCAGCTCATGCTGCGGACGCTTCTGATGATGGTAGGAATTGATCAGCTTATTTATAGCTTTCGATCATGGCCTTGAAGGCGGGCAGGCTGCGCTGGATCATGTCATTGGCCACGCAGTAGCTCAGGCGGAAATAGCCGGGGCAGCCGAAACCGTCCGCGGGCACTACCAGCAGGTTGTGCTCCAGCTTGGCCTTCTCGGAGAAAGCGTTGGCATCGCCGTTGGGGGCCTTGACGAACAGGTAGAACGCGCCGTCGGGCTTGGCGCACTCATAGCCCATTTCACGCAGGCTGCTGTACAGCAGGTTGCGGTTCTCGTCGTAAGCCACCAGATCGGGACGCTCCTCGGCACAGCACTCGATGACCTTCTGCATCAGGGTCGGGGGGCAGACGTGGCCCATGATGCGGGCAGCGCCGGAAATGGCGGCGTACACGTCGTGGCTGTCATCGGCGAAGCCGGGGACGTAGACGTAGCCGATACGCTCACCGGGCAGGGACAGGGACTTGGAGTAGGAATAGCACACGATGGTGTTCTTGTAGATGCAGGGGATGAAGGGCACCTTCACGCCGCCGTACACCAGCTCACGATAGGGCTCGTCAGCGATGATGTAGATGGGATGGCCGTACTCGGCGCTCTTGCGCTCCAACAGGGCAGCCAGACCCTTCAGGGTCTCCTCGGTGTACACAACGCCGGAGGGGTTGTTGGGGGAGTTGACGATGATGGCCTGGGTGTGCTTGGTGATGCGCTTCTCCACCTCGTCCAGATGGATCTGGAAAGCCTTGGTGTCAGCGGGAACGACCACCAGCTTGCCGCCGTTGGCGTTGACGAAGGGACGGTACTCGGGGAAGAAGGGGGCGATGGCCATGATCTCGGTGTCAGCGTCCACGATCAGCGCCTTGATGATGGAGATCAGGGCGGGAGCGGCGCCGCAGGTGAAGAACAGCTCGCTGGCCTTCACATCCAGACCGAAGCGGGCAGCCAGATCCTTGGCGACAGCGGCGCGGGCCTCTTCAAAGCCGGGGGCCATGGAGTAGCCGTGCAGCTTGATGGAATCGGTCTCGTCCACGATCTTCTTGATGGAGTCGTTGACCTTCTTGGGGGCGGGGATGCTGGGATTGCCCAGAGAGTAGTCATACACATTCTCGGGGCCCACGACCTTGGCCTGCTCCAGACCATAGGCGAACAACTGGCGGATGACAGAGGGGGCGGTACCCAAAGTGTAATATTCCTGATTGACCATGATAACAGCTCCTATTCTTCTTTTCCTTATTTATATTGCGCATGCGGCTCAAACGCATGCATGACCAACTATTACTATACGAGTGTTTTCTTTGATTGTCAAGTATTTATCAAAGGAAACGGATTTTTATGAAAAAATTTATGCAAACGAAACAACTGAGGGCCTCAGTTCAGCTCCATCCGCTGAGCCAGCACGCTGCCGGCGGCGATGGAAGCCAGCTTGGACTCGGCGCTGTCGGCACGGGACACCAGCACGATAGGCACCTTGGCGCCCAGAATGATACCGGCGTTCTTGGCGTTGCCGAACAGGGAAGCGGCCTTGCCGATGCCGTTGCCCACCTCATAGTTGGGCACCAGCAGAATGTCGGCGTCGCCTGCGCCGGGGGCGGTGTAGTGCTTGTGGTGGCAGGCCTCCTTGCTGACCGCCAGATCGAGGGCTACGGGGCCGCACACGTTCATATTGTACTTGCTCCAGCGCTCGGTCATGTGGGCCAGTGCGTCGGCGTCCACAGTGGACTGGATCTTGGGGTTCACCACCTCCGCGCCGCAGATGCAGGCGGCGTTGATGCTCTCATAGCCCAGAGCGTGCAGCACCATGGCGGCATTCTCCAGAATTTCAGCCTTCTTGTCCAGATCGGGGAAGGTGTTGACGCCGCCGTCGGTGAGGATCACCATCTTGCCATAGGCGGGGATCTCATAGAACATGCAGTGGGTGGTGAGATGGCTGGTACGCAGGCCGCACTCCTTGTTGAACACGGCGCGCATCAGATCGGCAGTGCCCAGGATGCCCTTCATCAGGAAATTGGCCTTGCCCTCGGCGCACAGGGCCACGGCCTTGGCGGCGCAGTCGGTGTCGCTGTCACCGGCGACGATCTCATAATCGGCGGGGTTCTCACCCAGACCGGACAGCATGTCCTTGATCTTGTCCACATGGCCCACCAGAATGGGGGTGGCGATGCCCTCCTTGCGGGCCTCCACCACCGCCTCAATGACAGGCTGGTCGTGTGCGGCGGCCACGGCGATGACGCCGGTCTTACCGCCCTTGGCGGCCTCTAAGATGCCGTTGATCGTATTGATCATGTACGTTTCCTCCTGAATTTCTGTGATGTGATCAGAAAATTATGGTTACATTCCACATTATACATCCACATGGCACCAGCGTCAACGATAAACCGAAGGATTCAATGAAATATTTTGTAAAACGCCGGCGCAAGAAGAAAATGGTTGAAGAAAATGGGAGAGTATGCTATGATATAAAATTACGAAACACCTTATTGAATCAGAAATGAGCAAGAATATGAAAACACATGACTTTTATTTCGACCTGCCCCAGGAGCTGATCGCCCAGACGCCCATCGAGCGGCGTGATGCCTCCCGCCTGCTGGTGCTGGATAAGACCACCGGCGCGTGGGAGCACCGGCACTTTTTCGATCTGCCGGAGTATCTCCATCCTGGCGACTGTCTGATCCTCAACGATTCCCGTGTGCTGCCGGCCCGTCTGCTGGGCCAGCGTATGCCGGGCGGCGGCGCCTGCGAGGTGCTGCTGCTGATCGACCGGGGCGACAAGACATGGGAGTGTCTGGTGCGGCCCGGCAAGAAGATGCGTAAGGGCGCAAAGCTCTCCTTCGGCGACGGTCAACTGACTGCCGAGGTCACGGAGGAACTGCTCGGCGGCAACCGGCTGGTGCGCTTCGACTACGAGGGCATCTTCCTAGAGGTGCTGGACCGCCTGGGCAAAATGCCCCTGCCGCCTTATATCAAAGAGGAGCTGCAGGACCGTGAGCGCTATCAGACCGTGTACTCCAAGGTGGTGGGCAGCGCCGCCGCACCCACGGCGGGCCTCCATTTCACCAAGGAGCTGCTGGAAAAGGTACAGGCCATGGGCGTGGGTATCGGCTATGTGACGCTGCATGTAGGTCTTGGCACCTTCCGCCCGGTGAAGGAGGACGAGATCACCGAGCATGAGATGCACAGCGAGTACTGCGTCATTCCCCAGGAGACGGCCGACCTTATCAACCGCACCCGTGCAAACGGCGGCCGCGTCATCTGCGTGGGCACCACCTCATGCCGCACGGTGGAATCCTGGGCGGGGGAGGACGGCACCATGCAGGCCAGCGCCGGATGGACGAATATCTTCATCTATCCCGGCTACCACTTCAAGGCCACGGACGCCCTGATCACCAATTTCCACCTGCCGGAATCCACCCTGATCATGCTGGTGTCCGCCCTGGCGGGCCGTGAGCATATCCTGGCGGCATATCAGGAGGCGGTAAAGGAGAAGTACCGTTTCTTCTCCTTCGGCGACGCCATGTTTATCCATTGATTTAGGAGAGCGATATATGTTCAAAGTCATCAAAAAACAGGGCCGCGCCCGGCGGGGACAGTTCCAGTGCGCCCACGGCGGCGTGGTACAGACGCCGGTGTTTATGAACGTAGGCACCCAGGCCGCCATCAAGGGCGGCATCGACGCCTTTGATCTGCGGGACGAGCTGGGCTGCCAGATTGAGCTGAGCAATACCTACCACCTGCACCTCCGCCCTGGCGACGAGACGGTGAAGGCCCTGGGCGGCCTACACAAGTTTATGGGCTGGGATGGCCCCATCCTGACGGACAGCGGCGGCTTTCAAGTGTTTTCCCTTGCCAGCCTGCGGAAGATCAAGGAGGAGGGCGTGACCTTCGCCTCCCACCTGGACGGCCACCGCATCTTCATGGGTCCGGAGGAGAGCATGCGCATCCAGTCTAACCTGGGCAGCGATATCGCCATGGCCTTTGACGAGTGCGTGGAAAACCCCGCCCCCTACGACTACGCCAAGGCCTCCTGTGAGCGGACGCTGCGCTGGCTGGAGCGGTGCAAGGCGGAGCACGACCGGCTCAACAGCCTGCCGGATACGGTGAACCCCAAGCAGATGCTGTTCGGCATCAACCAGGGCGCCACCTACGCCGACCTGCGGATCTGGCACATGCAGCAGATCGCCAAGATCGACTGCGACGGCTTCGCCATCGGCGGCCTGGCGGTTGGTGAGCCCACCGAGGTCATGTACGAGATCATCGACGCGGTGGAACCCTATATGCCGGCCGACAAGCCTCGGTATCTGATGGGCGTGGGCACCCCCAGCAATATCATCGAGGGCGTGGCCCGGGGCGTGGATTTCTTCGACTGCGTTATGCCTGCCCGCAACGCCCGCCACGGCAAGCTCTTCACCTGGCAGGGCACCATGAACATCAAAAACGCCCAGTACAAGCTGGACGACGGCCCTATTGATCCCCAGTGCGACTGCCCCGTGTGCCGCAAGTTCAGCCGCGCCTACCTCCGCCATCTGTTCACGGCCCAGGAGATGCTGGGCATGCGCCTGGCGGTGATGCACAACCTGTACTTCTATAATAAGCTGACCCAGCGGATCCGCACCGCCCTGGACGAGGACGAATTTGACGCCTTCCGGGCCGAGTACAGTCGCAAGCTGGCAGAAAAAGTGTAAAATTTCTTGGCAAGTGCTGCCAAAGCCCTTGCCAAACGGACAAGTTTTCTGTATAATGATCAAGATATCTGTGAAAAGGAGTATCCCCTATGTTTGATCTGATTACAACGGCCTATGCCGAATCCGGCTCCACCACCACGACCGGCGGCGGTATGTCCTCCATCCTGATGATCGTCGTCATGCTGGCGATCTTCTACTTCCTGCTGATCCGTCCCGAGAATAAGCGGAAAAAGCAGGCCGAGGAGATGCGCAGCTCCCTGAAGAAGGGTGACTGGCTGACCACAATCGGCGGCGTGTATGGCCGTGTTGTCTCCATTACCGACCGTACCGTGGTCATCGAGACCAGCGAGGATCGCGTCCGCATCGAGTTCCTGAAGTCCGCGATCGGTCAGGTGGGCACGCTGGACGAGCAGGCTGCCGCCATGCAGCGCGGCGGCAAGAAGGCCAAGAAGGAAGAGGAAGCTCCCGCTGAGGTGGAAGCCCCCAAGGCCGAAGCTCCCGCCGAGGAGCCCGCTGCCGAGGAGAATACCGAGGAGTAATTTCCCGACCAGATGAAAATGACGCTCTCATCCGAGAGCGTCATTTTTTTGCCCTCCCGATGCATACAGTGTCATCAGAACGGGAAGGGGGAGTATCCATGTCTTGGAGAAGGATCTTGGGAAAACGCACCTGGCTGGGCCTGGCCGCCGCTGTGGCTTCGCTGCTGCTGTGGCTCATGCTGGGCGCGCTGCTGATCACGCGGGGCACGCTGCCGCCGGAGCTGGCGGACGGCTGGCTCTATGGCGGCTGTGCCCTGTCGGTGGTGCTGGGCGGCTGCCTGGCCGGAAAGGGGAGGGGGGAGCGGCTGCTGCCGCTGATGGTGGCGGCACTGCTGTACGCTGTGCTGTGGATCGCGGCGCTGGCCACGGCCCAGCCGCTGGATCTCGCCGGCCGGGGTATCTGGATCACCGCCGCGGTGTTGGGCGGCGGGCTGCTGGGCTGTCTGCTGTCGGGCGGCGGAAAGCGCAAAAAGCGCAGCAAGAGCAAAACCTATGCCCGGACAAAGCGCCGCAAGCGGGCGGTAACATAATGTGTCAATGACAAAAATCACAAAAAACGGGTTTTTCGCAAAAATGATTTGACAAAAAACCGGCGCTGTCCGGTTTCCCGGCGAAAATGCGCCGATTTCCATATCTGGTGCCCTATGTCCGCCGGATTTACCACATTTCGGAGCGGACGGGGCAAGGGAGCACTGTATTTCAGCTTGTTTTACATGGTAGACATAACGTTGTTTACATAACATTTTAACATAACTGACAAAAATCAGGGAATTTACGGAAAGCCCTTGCAGTTTGCCCGAAATTGCCCTATAGTATTTACGGTAACTTATGGCTTCTATTTGCTTGGCTTGTCTCATATAGTGGGACGGGGTGAGTGATATACCATGAAGCTGCGTAGGGTTTGGAATCAGGCACAGGCGTCGCAGCCGCGTGTTACGCGATTGCTGACGCTGTGTGCATTTTTTGCGGCCGGCATCGTGCTGGGCCAGGTGGTGCAGCCTGCCGTGACGGCGGGCGACCTGGCGGACTATCTGCGCCGCTATGCCGGACTGGTGGCCGAGAGCGGCCCCACACAGGCGTCGCTGCCTATGGCGGCCGCCGCCTATCTGCGGGAGCCTGCGGTGATCTTCCTGCTGGGCTTCTGCACCTTCGGCGCGGCGGTGATCCCGCTGGTGTGCCTGTGGCAGGGGTTCACTCTGTCCTTCGCCGTGGCCTGCTTCGCCGCAAGTCTGGGCCGTGACGGGGTGCTGCTGTCCCTGGCGGCCTTCGGCATCCGTGGCGTGATCCTGATCCCCTGCACCCTGCTGACGGCCCAATGGGCCTTTGACAAAGCTCTGGCCCGCCTGCTGGGCGAAAAGGCGGCGCCATCCCGGCGCGGGCCGCTGGCGGCCTGTCTGGCGCTGCTGCTGTTGGGCACGGTGCTGGAGGTGACCGCCGTGCCGCGTCTGTTCGCCCTGCTGCTGACGAAACTATCCTGAAAGGAGGGAAGCGTATATGCCGGACCATATCGCCGACTACTGCCGCTATCTGACGGAAGAGAAGCACGCACAAAAGAATACGCTGAACTCCTATGCCCGTGACCTGAACCAGTTCCAGACCTGGCTCATGGCCAACGGCATCACCGACCTGAAGAAGGTGAAGAAGGAGACCGTCAACGAATACCTGCAATACATGAGCGGTAAAGGGAAATCCCCTGCCACCGTGACGCGCTCCACGGCCTCCATCCGTTCCTTCTATAACTACATGCTGCGGGAGGGACGGGTCAAGACCAACCCCGCCAAGGCCGTGACCTCCCAGAAGGTGGAGCGCAAATATCCCGAGATCCTCACCAACCGCGAGGTGGAGCTGTTCCTGGAGCAGCCCAAGTGCGTGGACGAGAAGGGCTTCCGGGATCACGCCATGCTGGAGCTGCTGTACGCCACGGGCATCCGGGTGTCCGAGCTGATCGGCCTGAACGTAGAGGATGTGAACCTGACGGTGGGCTTCATCCGCTGCACCACCCACGGCAAGGAACGCATCATACCACTGTACACCGCCGCTGTCAAGGCGCTGCGGGAGTATATGGAGAAGATCCGTCCCCGCATCATCGCCGATGAGAACCAGCAGGCCCTGTTCGTCAACATGAGCGGAGAGCGCATGAGCCGCCAGGGCTTCTGGAAGATCATCAAGTACTACCAGGAGAAGGCGGAGATCAATAAGGACATCACACCCCACACCCTGCGCCACAGCTTCGCCGTCCACCTGCTGGAAAACGGCGCCGACCTGCGCTCCATCCAGGAGATGCTGGGCCACGCGGATATCTCCTCCACCCAGATCTACACCCATGTCATTCAAAAGCAGCTGAAGGACGTCTATAACAAGGCCCATCCCCGTGCCTGAAAGCCGTACACCCTGTTTCCGCAGGCGCTGTACGGCTTTTTTCCGCCTATTGTGCCATATCGAACAAAATTTTGTTGCCATAGGCGGAAAAAAAGAGTATAATAAACTGATTTATCATGGGGAGGGAGCGCCGTGCGTATTTTGGGAATCGACCCCGGAGTGGCCATCGTGGGCTTCGGCGTGCTGGACTGCGCCGGCGCGCGGCAGCAGATGGTGCAGTACGGCGCCATCAACACCCCGGCCGGTATGCCCCTGGCGGCACGGCTGACGCTGATCGAGAGCGACCTGACGGCGCTGATCCGGGAATTTCACCCCGATGAAATGGCCATCGAGGAGCTGTTCTTCAGCAAGAATATCACCACCGGCATCGCGGTGGCCCACGCCCGGGGCGTGATATTGTGTACCGCGGAAAAGCTGCATCTGCCCATTTACGAATACACCCCCATGCAGGTGAAGCAGGCGGTGGTGGGCTATGGCCTTGCCGAGAAGAAGCAGGTGATGGACATGACCCGCCGTCTGCTGAAGCTGAAGGCCGTCCCCCGGCCCGACGACGCCGCCGACGCGCTGGCCATCGCCATCTGCCATGCCCGCAGCGCCACCAGCCTGCTGCGGCGCACCGATCCCAACGTAAAGGAGACCGTGTGATGTTTTACTATCTCAACGGCATTGTGGCCGAAATGGAGGCCAACCTGGCCGTGATCGACTGCGGCGGTGTGGGCTACGCCTGCGCCACCACCAACTATACCCTGTCTCAGTTGAAGAAGGGCGAAAAGGCCCGGCTGTATACCTACATGAACGTCCGGGAGGACGCGGTGGAGCTGTACGGCTTCGCCAGCCAGAGCGAGCTCCACAGCTTCAAGCTGCTGCTGGGCGTCTCCGGCGTCGGCCCCAAGGCGGCGCTGTCCATCCTCTCCGCCAACACCCCGGCCAATCTGGCCATGGCGGTGGTGATGGGCGACGAAAAGGCCCTGACCGCCGCGCCGGGCATCGGCAAGAAGATCGCCCAGCGCATCATTCTGGAGCTGAAGGATAAGCTGGCCAAGGAGCAGAGCTCCTTCGGCCCGGACACCGGCGGCAGCGTGCCGGTGATGGTGCTGCCCAACGACAAGGCCAAGGAGGCCGGCGCGGCGCTGGCCGTGCTGGGCTACAGCGGCAGCGAGGTGGCGGCGGCCCTGAAGGGCATCGACATGGACGCCCTGCCGCTGGAGGAGATCATCCGCCAGGCGCTCAAGCGCATGGTGAAGTAAGGGAGGGGACAGCGTGAGCATTGACTACGGAAGCGACATCTACGAGGAGCCGATCGTATCTACCTCCTTCCTGCCGGAGGACGCCCAGGAGAAGTCCTTGCGTCCCCATACCCTGAAGGAGTACATCGGCCAGGAGAAGGCCAAGGGCAACCTGTCCGTGTTTATCGAGGCGGCACGCCGCCGTGGCGAATCCCTGGATCATGTGCTGCTCCACGGCCCTCCGGGCCTAGGCAAGACCACGCTGGCGGGCATCATCGCCGCCGAGATGGGGGTCAATATCCGCATCACCTCCGGCCCGGCCATCGAAAAGCCCGGCGATCTGGCGGCGCTGCTGACCAACCTCAACGAGAATGACATTCTCTTCGTGGATGAGATCCACCGGCTGAACCGGGCCGTGGAGGAGATTTTGTACCCCGCCATGGAGGACTACGCCATCGACATCATCATCGGCAAGGGCCCCTCCGCCAACTCCATCCGGCTGGATCTGCCCCGCTTCACCCTGATCGGGGCTACCACCCGGGCAGGCTCGCTGTCCGCGCCCCTGCGGGATCGCTTCGGCGTGACGCTGCGGCTGGAGCTGTATACCCCAGAGGAGCTGAAGGAGATCGTCACCCGCAGCGCGGGTATTCTGGATGTGCCCATCGAGGAGGCCGGCGCCATGGAGATCGCCCGCCGTTCCCGGGGCACGCCCCGTATCGCCAACCGCATGCTGCGCCGTGTCCGGGACTTCGCCGAGGTGAAGGCCGACGGCGTCATCACCCGCGACGTGGCTGACAGCGCCCTGCTGGCGCTGGAGGTGGACTATCTGGGCCTGGATCAGGTGGACCGCCGGATGCTGCGTGCCATTATCGAGAATTACGGCGGCGGCCCGGTGGGCCTGGACACGCTGGCGGCTACCATCGGCGAGGAGTCGGTGACTCTGGAGGACGTGTACGAGCCCTATCTCATGCAGTTGGGCTTTCTGACCCGCACGCCCCGGGGCCGCTGTGTGACCCAGAAGGCGTATGAACACCTGCACATGGCCTTCCTGGGCCAGACGCAAATGGAATTATGAGAGGAATCGGGAAAAATGGGTAAATTATTTGGTACGGACGGCATCCGCGGTGTCGTCGGCGAAAATCTGACGGCGGAGCTGGCCTTTCATGTGGGCCAGTCCGTGGCCGTCGTATTGCAGGAGGAGCTGGGCCGCAGGCCGATGATCACCATCGGCAAGGATACCCGCATCTCCTCGGATATGCTGGAGGCGGCCCTTACGGCGGGCATCTGCTCCGTGGGCGGCGATGTGCTGCTGCTGGGCACCATCCCCACCCCTGCCGTGGCCTTCCTGACGGTGCAGGAGCAGGCGGACGCCGGTGTGGTGATCTCCGCCAGCCACAACCCCTACGAGCATAACGGCATCAAGGTGTTCAACGCCCAGGGCTACAAGCTGCCCGACGCCATGGAGGAGCGGGTGGAGGAGCTGATCCTGTCCGGTGCGAAGATGCCCGTTAAGACCGGCGGTGAGCTGGGCCGCTGCCATAACGGCGCCCAGGAGATGCACGACGACTATGTGAACCACCTGATCAACACCATCGGCTGCGACCTGTCGGGCCTGCGGGTGCTGGTGGACTGCGCCAACGGCGCCGCCGCCGCCACGGCCCCCGACCTGTTCCAGCGCCTGCCGGTGATGGCGGACTTCATCAACATCGACCCCGACGGCGTCAACATCAACAGCGGCTGCGGCTCCACCCATCTGGAGCAGCTTGCCACCATGACCGTGGCAGGGAAGTACCACCTGGGCATCGCCTTTGACGGCGACGCCGACCGATGCCTTCTGGTGGACGAGAAGGGCCATACCATCGACGGCGACAAGATCATGGCGGTCTGCGGCCTGGCCCTGCGCCGGGACGGCAAGCTGACCAACAACGCCGTGGTGTCCACGGTCATGTCCAACCTGGGCCTTCACGAATTCTGCCGCAACGAGCATATCGACCTGGTCTGCACCGCCGTGGGCGACCGCCATGTGCTGGAAAAGATGGTGGAGTGCGACTACGCCATCGGCGGTGAGCAGTCCGGCCACATGATCTTCCGGGAGTACGCCACTACCGGCGACGGTGAACTGACGGCCCTGCAATTCCTCAAGGCCCTGAAGGCGTCGGGCAAGCCCGCCTCCCAGCTGGCCGCCTGCTGCGCCCAGTATCCCCAGGAGCTGATCAACGTGCCCCTGTCCCTGGCCGCGGGCGAGAAGGAGCGCGTCATGGCCTCGCCGGAGCTGGCCCGGGCCGTGAAGGCGCAGGAGGAGAAGCTGGGTGGAGAGGGCCGCGTGCTGATCCGTCCCTCCGGCACCGAGGCGCTGATCCGCGTGATGGTAGAGGCCAAAACCGACGAGATCGCCCGCAAGGTGGCGGAAGATTTGGCGGAATTGGTCAAAAAACTCTAAGAAAACGCAACTTTTTGACAAATTTTCGCGGACGGCTTGACAAATTATTTATCGAAAAGGTATAATAGACAATGGTAAATAGTAAAGAGGCTAGTTTTGCCTATTTGGAGACATTGAGCGACGAACAGCTATGCGCCGCCTGCCAGACCGGAAACCGCAATGCCGAAGAGGTCCTGGCCGCCCGGTATCACCGCCTGGTGCGCAGCATAGCCCGTCCCTACTTCCTGGCCGGCGGCGATAACGAGGATCTGCTGCAGGAGGGGATGGTAGGGCTGATCAAGGCCATGCGGGAATATGACCCCGGCCAGTCGGCGTCCTTCTGCACCTTTGCCGAGGTGTGTATCCGCCGCAGATTGTATACGGTGCTGAAATCCGCCTCCTCCGGCAAACACCAGCCTTTGAATCAAGCGATCCCCCTGAATCCCTCATTCTTTGACGTCAGTCTCGCTTTTGCACAGGTCGACCCCGAGGTTTTGCTGATCGACAGGGAAAAAACCGCCGGTCTGCTGGAGTACACATGCAAACAGTTATCCGCCTTCGAAGCTGAGATTTTAGGGTACTATTTGGACGGTCTCACCTGCCGTGAGATCGCAGGAACTGTGGGCAAGCCGCCAAAATCGGTGGAAAATGCTGTGCAGCGCATACGCCGCAAGATCGGGCGGCAACTTCAATCGGGCGATATCAGCAAGGGCTGAACGCAATATATTTCTCAAAGAGAGGGTAAAATCATGTACGAAGACAAGACTTTAGTTTGCAAAGAGTGTGGCAAGGAATTCGTTTTCACCGCCGGTGAGCAGGAGTTCTACGCTGAGCGCGGCTTCCAGAACGAGCCCCAGCGCTGCAAGTCCTGCCGCGACGCCCGCAAGAACGCGGCCCGTGGTCCCCGCGAGTATTTCACCGCTGTCTGCGCTGCCTGCGGCGGCGAGGCCAAGGTTCCCTTCGAGCCCAAGTCCGACCGTCCCGTGTACTGCAGCGACTGCTTCGCCAAGATGCGTCAGAACGGCTAATTCCTGCCCCACACACTGATTTTATACAAAAAGTCTCCGGCACATTTCGTGCCGGAGGCTTTTCCTTATGTAGGGAGCATGTAAAGAGAAGATGAGAGCTGCATTACAGCTCTGTCACGGCGGCTTCCACAACTCGTGTCATGCGGTCGGTGAAACGCTGCAGGGTGTCGCACACCGCGTTTGCGTCACCGTTGATGGTGTCCAGCAGCATCTCGTGGAACACCTCTACGTCCGCGGCCCGCTCATGAAGGCAGGAGGCGTAGATATACCGCAGCAGCGTCTGCTGTCCCTGAATGGCCAGCATGTGCCGATCCAGCCGCCGGTTGCCGCAGTTGTGATAAAACGTTCCAATAAACTCCTTCACCGCCATCACCTCGTCGTGCTCGGTTCTGGCGTTGGTGTATTCCTCCAGCCGCTGCCGCAGCTCCGGGACGATGACGCCCCGGCTGCCGTTGACCATAGCCAGCCGGATGGCGGCGCCGTGCAGCGTCATGGCCAACTGCTGGATCTCCAGCACATCGTGGGGCTCCAGCGAGATCACATGGGCTCCCACATTGGTCTCATAGACCACCAGGCCCTCCTGCTGCAGGCGGTTGATGGCCTCCCGCAGGGGGGTACAGCTGACGCCCATTTTGCTTTGCAGCTCATTGACGTTTAGCTTTGATCCCAGAGGGATCTGCAGTTGAATGATGGCTTCCCGCAGCTTTTCATAGACCATATCTACCAAAGACTGCTTTTTGATAGAGAGCATAGGTGCCTCCCAGATGTTACTTCTTGCAAAATGCAAACATATTATAGTAACCTGTCCTCAAAAAATCAAGAGGAATTTTCTGAATTCCACAAAAAAAGTCAAGTTTCAAATTACCCCTTGCTTTTTTGAAAAAAAGTGTTATTATATCTTGCAAGATATATTTGCTTTACAGCAATAAAGTATCAATAGGAGGAGACGTCATGTACTATCAGGTGTCAAAAGAATTCTTTGAAAAGCTGCCCAATGCCTACTTCGGCGCGGTGGCTGTCCGTGGACTGGACAACACCCGCGAGATCCCGGAGCTGGAGCAGATGCTGGCGGAGAATGTGGCCGCCTGTGAGGCATATTTTACCGGCAAAAAGCCCAAGGAGACCGAGGATATCGTGCCCTACCGCACCGCCTTTACCGCCCTGGGCATCAACCCCAATAAGTTTATGTGCTCCATCGAAGCGCTGCTGACCCGCATCGCCAAGGGCAAGGGCTTCCCCCATATCAACGCCGCCGTGGATCTGGGCAACGCCGTGTCCATCAAGCACCGTCTGCCCATGGGCGCCCACGATTTGGACACCATCGACGAGGGCCTGGATGTCCGCCTGGCCGGGGAGGGGGATACCTTCATCCCCTTCGGCAGCACCGAGGAGGAGACTCCCGACGCGGGCGAGGCGGTCTACGCCTCCGGCAAGGAGATCCGTACCCGCCGCTGGACGTGGCGTCAGTCGGAGCGGGGCAAGATCACCGAGGAGACCAAGGCCATCCTGTTCCCCATCGACGGCTTCTCCGACGTGAATCAGGAGGAGGTCCACAAGGCCGCCGATGAGCTGATCGACCTGCTGCACCGCTATTTCGGCGACGGCATCCAGATCGAGGTGGGCTACGTCAGCAAGGAGCAGCCCCGCTTCGAGTTCTTCAAATAAGACTATTGTAAAAAGAAACACCTTTCGCACAGCGAAAGGTGTTTCTTTTTATGCGCTTTGTTACTCCAGGATGATCCAGTTTTCCTCCCGCTCCGTCACATAGCCCACGGCAGCGGCGTTGGGGATGGCGTCTTGCAGCTCCCGCAGGCAGGCGTCCGCGTCGGCGGCGTCCACCGCCATCAGCAGGCCGCCGCTGGTCTGGGGATCATACAGCAGATCCTGCATGGTGCGGCTGACGCCATTGCGGACGGTGACGCCCGCCTCGGCATAGTCCCGGTTCCGATAGGCCCCGGCAGGGAGAAAGCCCATGTCCGCCAGCTCCCACGCCTCCGGATGGAAGGGCACGTCTTTGGCGCGGATGTGTACCGTGCAGCCGCTGCCCTGGGCCATCTCGAAGCTGTGGCCCAGCAGGGCGAAGCCCGTCACGTCGGTGCAGCTGTGGACGCGGTACTTCACCATGATGTCCCGGGCCGCCTTGTTCAGTGTGGCCATCTGCCGGTAAATGCGCTCCATCACATCGCCGCTTACCAGTCCCGCCTTGGCGGCGGTGGTCAACACGCCCACGCCCAGCGGCTTGGTCAGGATCAGCACGTCGCCAGGCTTTGCACCGCTGTTGGTCAGGATGCGGCCGGGATGCACGAACCCGGACACCGCCAGACCATAGATGGGCTCCGCTCCGTGGATGGTGTGTCCTCCGGTGATGATAACACCCGCCTCATAGGCCTTGTCGTACCCGCCCCGCAGCAGCTCCTGCACCATATCGGCGGTCATGGCCTCGGGGATGCACATGATGTTCAGCGCCAGCTTCGGCTCGCCGCCCATGGCGTATACGTCGCTGATGGCGTTGGCCGCGGCGATCTGCCCGTACAGGAAGGGGTCGTCCACAATGGGCGGGAAGAAATCCGTGGTCTGCACCAGCGCCGTGTTTTCGTCCAGATAGTACACGCTGGCGTCGTCGGACTTGTCAAAGCCCACCAGCAGCCGGGGGTCGCTGTGGGTGCGGAAGCCCTCCAGCAGATGCACCAGCGTTCCCGCCCCCACCTTTGCGCCGCATCCGGCGCAGGAGGCCAGCTTCGTCAGCTTTACTTCAGTCTCCATGGTCAATCCTCCGTTTCATCCGTGTGATACACGGTGGTGTATCCTGTGCCGTCCCACGTGGCCACCTGCTCGATCTCCTCAAGTCCGGCATCGGCCGGGGGGAGATAGTCCCCCTCGCACCGGACGCAGGTGCCGCAGCTGCTGCTCAGGTCTCTCGGCACCGGCATCATGCGGCAGGAGATGCCCCGTTCACCGCAGAGCTGCTTGTACCGCACCGCGCCGAAGTGGGAGAAAAAGGTCACAATGTACGTCACTTGGTAAAGGTCAGCGTCCACTCGCCGTCCTGTTCGCTGACGGCCACCTGATAGCCCTGATGCTGGGCGTAGCGGGTGGTGTTCTCCCGGGAGGCGTGGTTGTCCACAATGATCTGATAGGCGTTTTCCTTGCTCTCCATGGCGCTGCGCAGCAGCACCACGGGTTCGGGGCAGGAAAGGCCCCGTGCGTCGATGATTTTCATATTGGTATCTCCTTATTTCTTCTTGAAGGTGTTCAGGCAGGCAATCACCGCCACCACGGCGATGCCCAGCAGCACGGCGATCTTACCGGCGGCGGTGGGGCCGTCGGCGCTGGAGGCCAGGCCGAAGTTGTGACAGAAGGCCGCACCCACGATCAGGCCCAGCACAGTGACGGCGCTGTCGGAGTTGCCCTCGCCGGACATGACCAACTGCCGCAGGGGGCAGCCGCCCAGCAGCACGCAGCCAAAGCCCACCAGCAGCATGCCCAGGCAGTTCCACAGCCCGTCGGTGTGGGCGATAGGCTGGCCCTCGAAGCCCAGATGGAAGAAGGTGGCCTCACCCACGCCGTTGAGGATCAGGTTGCAGACCAGCGCGCTGACCAGGATAGCGCCGAAGCCCATCAGCAGCTTGGGTTCACGGAACAGCACGATGTCGCGGATGCCGCCCACCATGCACAGGCGGGTGCGCTGGGCCAGCGCGCCCACGATGAGACCGGCGATCAGGCTGATGGCCACCGCGGCGTGCTTGGCGCCGGGGCCGCCGCCCGCTTCGGTGAAGAAGATGAAGGCGGGCGCCGCCACCAGCAGGATGAACACCACCACCTGGATGGCGGGGAAGATCACGCCGTCCAGCTTGGTCTGGGTATAGGTGCGCTTCAGGGAGTAGCCCCGCTTCAGGAAGAACACACCGGCCAGGATGCCCAGCACAAAGCCCAGCAGGCCCAGCAGGGCGTTCAGGTCGCCGCCCGCCAGACGCAGGATCATGCGGAAGGGGCAGCCCAGGAACATCAGGCAGCCCACCATCACGAAGAATCCCAGCACAAATCGGGTGACGGGTGCGCTGCCGCCCTTGGCGGAGAACTCCTTCTTGCACAGGGCCACGATGAAGCTGCCCAGCACCAGGCCGATGATCTCCGGCCGGATGTACTGCACGGCGGCGGCACGGTGCAGGCCCAGACCGCCGGCGGTATCCCGCAGGAAGCAGGCGATGCAGAAGCCCATATTGGAGGGATTGCCGAAAAAGACCAGCAGCGAGGCAATGACGCCGATGATCAGTCCGGCGATGACGATTTGGATTCGTTCGCGTTTGACATTCATGTTGGATCTTTCTCCTCTTTATATAGTATCTTATCATACCATACCACCATAGTCGACAGAATGTCCAATACCAATTATAGATATATCCTCTGAAAAGATTTGCTTTTCCAATAAATGTGTGGTAAGCTGATAAAAAATAAGGAAGTAGGAGCGTGAGACCGTGGAGCGGATCTATCTGGATAATGCCAGCACCAGCTTTCCCAAAGCGCCCGGCGTGGCGGAGGCGGTGTACCATTATATCAGCGACTGTGGCTGCAACATCAACCGCGGCGGCTATGACGAGGCCTATCAGGCGGAGGAGACGGTGCTGCACACCCGCCAGCTGCTGACGGAGCTGTTCCGCGGCCCCGACTGCCGGAACGTGGTGTTCACCCGCAACATCACCGAGAGCCTGAATGTCCTCTTGAAGGGCTTTCTGAAGCCCGGAGACCATGTGATGGTCTCCGCCATGGAGCACAACGCCGTCATGCGGCCCCTGACCCAGCTTCAGGCACAGGGCGTCACCTTCGACCGCATCCCCTGCGCGCCGGACGGCACGTTGGACACCGCCGCCATGGAGGGCCTGCTGCGGCCCAACACCCGCGCCGTGGTGATGCTCCACGCCAGCAACGTCTGCGGCACGGTGCTGCCTGCCGGAGAGGTGGGGGCCTTCTGCCATGCCCACGGCTTGAGATTCCTCCTGGACACCGCCCAGACGGCGGGCGTCCTGCCCATCGACATGGAGGCCATGCACATCGACGCCCTGGCTTTCACCGGCCACAAGGGCCTGCTTGGCCCGCAGGGCGTAGGCGGGTTTATCCTCCGGCCGGACATGGTGCCGCTGGTGGAGCCGCTGATCGCCGGAGGCACCGGCAGCGTCAGCCATGAGGAGCGTATGCCGTCCTTCATGCCGGATAAGTTCGAGGCGGGCACCATGAACCTGCCGGGGATCATGGGCCTCCATGAGGCCCTCTGCTGGCTGAAGGGGGAGACCATCGACGCCGTCCGCGCCCATGAGCTGGCGCTGACGGAGCGGTTCCTCGCCGGTGCGCTGTCGATCCCGAACCTGCGGGTGGTGGGCCGCCGGGATGTGACAGGCCGGGTAGGCGTGGTGTCCGTGGTACCGGAGAACGCCGACCCCGCCCTGGTGGCCGACGCTCTGGGACAGGAATACGGCATCATGGTGCGTGTGGGCCTTCACTGCGCGCCCAATACCCACAGGACGCTGGGCACCTATCCCACCGGCACCATCCGCTTTTCCTTCGGCTGGCACAATACGCCCCAGCAGGTGGACACGGCCCTGTCCGCCCTGCGTGAGCTGTGTGGGAGGACCACATGGAACTGAAGCAATTACAGTCATTCTGCGCCGTTGTAAAGCATAGAAGCTTCACAAAGGCGGCGGAGAAATTATACCTGTCCCAGCCCACCATCAGCACCCATGTGCGGCAGCTGGAGGAGGAATTCCAGACCAGTCTCATCATCCGCACCACCAAATCCGTGGAGGTGACGCCCCGCGGCCAGGAGCTGTACGAGTGCGCCTGCAACATCGTGAACCTGCGGGACAATCTCATGCGCAGCTGGAGTGACGAGGATGAGAAGATGATCCGCATCGGCGCGTCCACCATCCCCTCGGCCTACATCCTTCCGGAGATCCTGCCTGCCTTTCGGGCCATCCGCCCCGCGTCCCAGTTCCATGTGTTCCAGAGCGACAGCCAGGGCATCGTGGACGGCCTGCTGTGCGGCGCCTTCGACGTGGGCCTCATCGGCGCGGACATGCACGAGGAGGCCCTGGAGCTGACGCCCTTCTATGCCGACCGGATGGTGCTGATCACCCCGGTCAGCGAACACTTCCGCCGCTATCAGGCGGCGGGCGGCATGACGCTCTCGGAGATCTGCCGTGAGCCCATGCTGCTGCGGGAGAAGGGCAGCGGCAGCAAGAAGTGCGTCTCCGCCTATTTCGAGCAGATGGGCGTGGACGAGAACGACCTGACCATCACTGCCCGCCTCAACGACCAGGAGTCCATCAAGAATCTGGTGGCCGGCGGCTTGGGCATCTCCATCATCTCGGAAAAGGCAGCGGAGGACGCGGTAAAGTCCGGACGGCTCATGACCTTCCGCCTGCCCCAGGGGGAGGCGCAGCGCAGGCTCTATGTGGCCTGCCGCCGCGGTGCGCCCATGAGCGGCCAGACCCAGCAGTTCGTCACCTTCGTCAAGCATTTTTACGAAAACTGACGGCGGCGGTACAAGAAAATTCCGCCGCATTGATTGACAAGCGCACAGCGGTGTGATATAACTTTATAAGATAATCACTTGGGAGGACATTACATCATGAAGCACATCAATACCATCGAGACTCGTGACCTTTGCGAGAGCGCCAAGAACGGCGGCTGCGGCGAGTGCCAGACTTCCTGCCAGTCTGCCTGCAAGACCAGCTGCGGTATTGCCAATCAGGCCTGCGAAAACAAGGAGACCAAGTAAACGGGTACTTGAAACTATGATGCCGCCCCTTCCGGGCGGCATTTTTAGCGTGCCCCATACTACCGTGAAGGGAATTAAGATATATGATCCATCAATATAAGCTGGGCGGCTATAACATCGTGCTGGATGTCTGCTCCGGCTCTGTCCACGCGGTGGACGAGCTGGCCTATGACATTATCGCCATGTTCGAAAGCGAGAGCCGCGACACCATCATCCGTGAGCTGACCGAGAAATACCGTACCGCCGAGGGTGTGACGGCGGAGGAGGTGGGCGAGTGCTATGACCAGATCGCACAGCTGAAGGCAGCGGGCAAGCTGTTTGCCCCGGATACCTTCCAGCCCATGGCGGGTGAGCTGAAGGCCCGTACCTCCGGCGTCATCAAGGCCCTGTGCCTGCACATCGCCCACACCTGTAACCTCAACTGCTCCTACTGCTTCGCCAGTCAGGGCAAGTACCACGGCGACCGCGCCCTGATGAGCTATGAGGTGGGCAAGCGGGCCCTGGACTTCCTTATCGAGAACTCCGGCTCCCGCCACAATCTGGAGGTGGACTTCTTCGGCGGTGAGCCGCTGATGAATTTCGACGTGGTGAAGCAGTTGGTGGCCTATGCCCGCTCCATTGAGAAACAGCATAACAAGCATTTTCGCTTTACACTGACCACCAACGGCGTGCTGATCGACGATGATGTCATCGACTTCGCCAACCGGGAAATGAGCAATGTGGTGCTGAGCCTGGACGGCCGCAAGGAGGTTCACGACCGCTACCGTGTGGACTACGCCGGCAACGGAAGCTGGGAGAAGATCGTTCCCAAGTTCCAGAAGCTGGTGGCCGCCCGGGACGGCAAAAACTACTACATGCGGGGCACCTTCACCCATGCCAACCCGGACTTCCTGGAGGATATCAAAACCATGCTGGAGCTGGGCTTCTCCGAGCTGAGCATGGAGCCCGTGGTGGCCGCCGCCGACGATCCCTCCGCTCTGACCGAGGCGGATCGGGCCGTGGTCATGGAGCAGTACGAGAAGCTGGCGGAGCTGATGCTGCAGCGGGACAAGGAGGGAAAGCCCTTTACCTTCTACCACTACATGATCGACCTGAAGGGCGGCCCCTGTATCTATAAGCGCATCTCCGGCTGCGGCTCCGGCACCGAGTATATGGCCGTCACCCCCTGGGGCGACCTGTACCCCTGCCACCAGTTCGTGGGCGACGAGAAGTTCCGGCTGGGCGACATCTGGCACGGCGTGGACAACCATGCCATCCAGGACGAATTCGCCTCCTGCAATGTCTACGCCCACGAGGAGTGCCGCGACTGCTGGGCGCGGCTGTACTGCTCCGGCGGCTGCGCCGCCAACGCCTATCACGCCACCGGCTCCGTCCGCGGCGTGTATGAGGCGGGCTGCGAGCTGTTCCGCAAGCGCATGGAGTGCGCCATCATGGTGGCCGTGGCCCGTGAGCTGGGGGGCGCTCAATGAGCACCCCCATCTGCGACTTCGTCCGCCGCTACCGGGACAGCGATGCCGCCCGGCTCCACATGCCGGGCCATAAGGGAAAGCCCCTTCTGGGTTTCGAGCCCTGGGACATTACGGAGATCGACGGCGCAAACGAGCTGTTCACCTCCCACGGCATCATCGCCGAGAGCGAGGCCCAGGCAAGCGCGCTGTTCGGCGCGCACACGGTATATTCCACCGGCGGCTCCACCCTGTGCATCCAGACCATGCTGCACCTGACGGCGCTGCACGCCGCGTCAAAAGGGGAAAGGCCCTGTATTCTGGCGGCCCGCAACGCCCATAAGGCCTTTGTCAACGCCGCCGCCCTGCTGGATATCGACATCCGGTGGCTCTATCCGGAGGCGGACAGCGGCTATGTCAGCTGTCCCATCACGCCGGAGCAGGTGCGCCGGACGCTGGAGAAAAGCGCCCAGAGGCCCACGGCGGTCTATGTGACCAGCCCGGATTACCTGGGGAATATGCTGGATCTCCGGGGCATCGCGGCGGCGTGCCATGACCTGGGCGTGCTGCTGCTGGTGGACAACGCCCACGGCGCGTATCTGAAATTTCTCCCTCAGTCCCACCACCCCATGGATCTGGGCGCGGACATGTGCTGCGATTCCGCCCACAAGACGCTGGGCGTCATCACCGGCGGCGCGTATCTGCACATCTCCCATACCGCGCCGGCGCTGCTGACCCGCCAGGCAAAGGCATCCATGGCGCTGTTCGGCTCCAGTAGTCCTTCCTATCTCATTTTGCAGTCGCTGGACGCTGCCAACGACCGGATGGCGGATTTTAAGGGTACATTACCGGCGTTTATGTACCAGATCAGCACCTTAAAAGACCGTTTATGTACCAATAAATACCGCCTGATAGGGGAGGAACCCCTGAAGCTGACCCTCTGTCCCAAGTCCTTCGGCTACACCGGAACGGAGCTGGCCGGGATACTGGAGCAGCATGGGCTGTACCCGGAATTCTACGATCCGGATCATGTGGTGCTGATGCTGACGCCCTATAACAGCGCCGATGACCTGCATCGGCTGGAAGCGGTGCTGCTGGGCCTGCCGCAAAAAGCGCCTGTCGCCGCCGTGCCGCCCCCTGTGCCGCACCCTCAGCCGGTGCTGACGCCGCGGCAGGCCATCCTGGCGGAGAGCGAGACGCTGCCGATCGGGCAATGCCTGGGCCGCGTTTCCGCCGCGGCCGCCATCAGCTGCCCGCCCGCCATCCCGCTGGCCGTCTGCGGCGAACGGATCGACCGGCAGGTGCTGGACTGCCTGCGGTATTACGGCGTCTCCGCCTGCGCGGTGGTAAAGGAATAGCATAAGAATCGTATACGGAAAGCCGCGGCGAAATGCTGCGGCTTTCTTTGTTGAAAACGCCAAATAGAAACGATTACATCTGTGCTTTTTTCACAGAAAGGCCACTTGACTTTCCGATGCGGTAAGCTTATAATCTCACAGCAAAAATGAAATGGCAGAAGTAAGGTGAGTATGATCATGGCACAAGCAAACGCAAAACGGCATATTTCGTCGCTCTTTCATCCGGTTGACCTGACACAGGGCACATGCTGGAGGACCATCCTGGTATTCTCCCTGCCCATCATATTGTCCTATCTTTTGCAGCAGGTGTATTCCATCAGCGACGCGGCCATCGTGGGCCAGACACTGACTGCCCAGGAGGTGGCGGGCGTCAACGATACCACATCGCTGGTGTTTATCTTTTTGCAGTTCGCCTTCGGCGTCAGCGCGGGCTTCTGCGTCATCACCTCGTGCAGCGTGGGCTGCCACGACCGGGAGGGCGTCCGCCGCTCACTGGTGACCCAGATCGTGCTGTCCGCCGCGTTGACGGTGCTGCTGACGGCGCTGGCGCTGGTGCTGCTGAACCCCATGCTGGCCTGGCTGAATATCACGCCGGACAACCCGGAGGTGTATCACGCGGCCTATACCTACTGTGCCGTGATCTTCGCCGGGATCGGCGCGCAGCTCTTCTATAACTTCATCTGCTCGTTCCTGCGCAGCCTGGGCGATTCCGTGACGCCGCTGCTGTTCCTGCTGTTCTCCACGGTGCTGAACGTGGGTCTGGATCTGTTGTTCATCATCGTGTTCCACTGGGGCGTGGCGGGGGCGGCCATCGCCACCGTGTCGGCCCAGTTGATCAGCACCGTGGGCTGTTTTATCTACGCCTTTGCCCACTATCCCGACATCCGGCCCCTGCGGAGCGACTGGAGGCGCATCACCTGGTGGGATATCCGCCGCCATGTGACCCAGGGCATCCCTCTGGGCCTGCAGTTCTCCGTGCTGGCGGTGGGCATAATCGTGATGCAGAGCGTGGTGGTGCAGTTCGACATGCTGGAGGGCGTGATGGTCTCCAGCGCGGCCCAGAACGGCTTCGGCGCGGCCAACAAGCTGTCCAACCTGGTGGCCACCCCCATGAACGGCCTGGGTGCGGCCATGACCAGCTTCACCGCCCAGAACCTGGGCGCGGGCAAGCCGGATCGCATCAAAAAGGGTACGCTTCAGGCCCTGGTGATGATGGCTGTCCTGGTGGCCGCTGCCGTGGGCATCGGGCTGCTGCTGACCTGCGGCGGCTTTTATCTCCATGTGTTCCTCAGCGCCGACAAGGTGACGGAGGAGACCATCCGCTACGGCAATACCTTCCTGTATGTGGACTTTGCTATGTTCCCCTTCCTGGGCTTCATCTTCTCCATACGCAACTGTGTGCAGGGCATCGGGAAATCCTCTTTTGTCCTGGGCGCCGGCGCGGCGGAGCTGGTGGCACGCATCGTGGTGAGTCTGCTGCTGCCGCCTCTCTTTGCCGGAGGTACCGTCAGCGCCCAGGCGGGTCCGCTGGCCTTCTATGCCCTGTGCGCCGCCGATCCCTGCGCCTGGATCGCCTCCGACTCCGTGCTGATGGTGCCCTTTGTCCGCAACATCATGAAGATGGACTACCGCTACATGCATCGGCACCGCATTCGCCACGAGACACATGAAGCATAATAAGGAGGAGGCCGAGAGCCTCCTCTTTTTGCGAGCTTTTCGCTGGTGCGGCTTGACGGCGCGGCGGAATTACGCTAAACTCTAGGGTGACAATGGACAAGCGCAGGGAAAGCGCAAAGAAAGGATATTCATGCATGGGAGTACAAGAGAACATACATACGCTGGCGCAGTTGGAGACTGGCCAGTCCGCCCGGATCACGGTGGTGGGCGGAGAGGGCGCCCTGCGCCAGCATTTTCTGGACATGGGCCTGATCCCCGGCGCAGAGGTGACACTGGTGAAATTCGCGCCCATGGGCGACCCCATGGAGCTGCGGATCCACGGCTATGAGCTGACGCTGCGGCTGGCGGACGCCGCAAAGATCGACATCACGCCGGTCAGGGCCGTCCGACAGGCGGCCGCTCCTGCGGCGGAGATCTGCCCGGACTGTGAGCATCCCGGCCTGGGCGAGGGGGGACGGTTCCACATCAAAGCGGGGGAACACCCCCTGCCGGAGGAGACCACGCTGACCTTCGCCCTGGCGGGCAACCAGAACTGCGGAAAGACCACGCTGTTCAATCAACTGACCGGCGCCAACCAGCATGTGGGCAACTTCCCCGGCGTGACGGTGGACCGCAAGAGCGGCGCCATCCGGGAATACCCCAACACCGAGATCACCGACCTGCCGGGCATCTATTCCATGTCCCCCTATACCAGCGAGGAGATCGTTACCCGGCAGTTCATCATCAACGAAAAGCCCACCGGCATCATCAACATCGTGGACGCCACCAATATCGAGCGGAATCTCTATCTGACCATGCAGCTTCTGGAGTTGGATGTGCCCATGGTGCTGGCACTGAACATGATGGATGAGGTGCGGGGCAACGGCGGCTCCATCCGCATCAACGAGATGGAGGCCATGCTGGGTATCCCGGTGGTGCCCATCTCCGCCGCCAAGAATGAAGGCGTGGACGAGCTGGTGCGCCACGCGGTGCATGTGGCCAAGTATCAGGAGAAGCCGGGACGCACCGATTTCTGCGGTATGAGTGACCACGGAGGCGCGGTGCACCGGTGTCTGCACGCCATCATGCACCTGATCGCCGACCATGCCGAGGCGGCGGGCATCCCCGTCCGCTTCGCCGCCACCAAGCTGGTGGAGGGCGACCACCGTGTGCTGGAGGCGCTGGCGCTGGATCAGAACGAGCGGGAGATGCTGGAGCATATCATCCTGCAGATGGAGACGGAGCGGGGACTTGACCGCTCTGCCGCCATCGCGGATATGCGGTTTTCCTTCATCAAGGAGCTGGTGGACGCCACGGTGGTGAAGCCCCACGAGAGCCGCGAGCACCTCCGCAGCCAGAAGATCGACCGCTTTCTGACGGGAAAATATACCGCCATCCCGGCCTTTATCGGCATTATGGGGCTGGTGTTCTTCCTGACCTTCAACGTCATCGGCGCATGGCTGCAAGGTCTGCTGGAGGAGGGCATCGCGCGGCTGACGGAGCTGGTGAACAGCGCCCTGATCTCCTGGGAGGTGAACGACGCGGTGCGCTCACTGGTGGTGGACGGCGTGTTTACCGGCGTGGGCAGTGTGCTGAGCTTCCTGCCCATCATCGTGACGCTGTTCTTCTTCCTGTCCCTTCTGGAGGACACCGGCTACATGGCCCGCGTGGCCTTCGTCATGGACAAGCTGCTGCGGAAGATCGGCCTGTCCGGCCGCAGCATCGTGCCCATGCTGATCGGCTTCGGCTGCACGGTGCCCGGCGTCATGGCCAGCCGTACCCTGCCGTCGGAGCGTGACCGGAAGATGACCGTTCTGCTGACGCCCTTTATGAGCTGCTCGGCCAAGCTGCCCATCTACGGCTTCTTTACCGCCGCCTTTTTCCCCGGACGGGGCGGCCTTGTGATGGTGGGACTTTATTTCCTGGGCATCGTCATCGGGATCCTGGTGGCGCTGATCTTCAAAAGCACCCTGTTCCGGGGCGAGGCGGTGCCCTTCGTCATGGAGCTGCCCAATTACCGCATGCCGGGATTGAAGAACGTGGGGCAGCTGCTGTGGGATAAGGCCAAGGACTTCCTGCAGCGGGCCTTTACGGTGATCTTCCTGGCCACCATCGTCATCTGGTTTTTACAGACCTTCGACCTGCGGCTTCAGATCGTCCAGGATTCCCAGAACAGCATCCTGGCGCTGGTGGCCAGCTATATCGCACCCATCTTCAAGCCCCTGGGCTTTGGCGACTGGCGCATCTCCACGGCGCTGATCACCGGCTTCATCGCCAAGGAGAGCGTGGTCTCCACCCTGATGGTGCTGGTGGGCGACGGTATCACCTCGCTGCTGACGCTGGGGACTGCCGTGCCGCTGCTGGTGTTCTGCCTGCTGTATACGCCCTGCGTGGCGGCCATCGCCTCGGTGCGCCGTGAGCTGGGCGGCAGATGGGCGCTGGGCATGGTGGCGATGCAGTGCGGCATCGCGTGGGTCTGCGCCTGCCTGACGCGGACGGTGCTGCTGTTGGCGGGGGTGGCCTGATGAATCTGGCCACAATATTGGTTCTGTTGGCGCTGGCCGCCGCTGTGGCCGCCGCGATCCGGGTCTACCGGAAGCAGGGAAAGTCCGATTGCTGCCGCGGCGGCTGCGGCAGCTGCGATACATGCTGTAAAAGGAAGAGGTAACCATGCTGCGTTCTGCGATTTTTGATCTGGACGGCCTGCTGATCGACAGTGAGACCGTCGCCTATCACGTTGACCGGGATATCCTGCGGTATTACGGCTACGATTTTACCCTGGCCCACTATGCCGAAAAGTACAGCGGCCGGACGATCCTGCGGAATATGACGGACTTCATCCAGGAGTACGCCCTGCCCATCACGGTGGAGGAGGGCATCCGTCGATACGAGGCGTGGGAGGCGGAATACGTCCGCCGGGGCATCTCGCTGAAAACCGGCGCACGGGAGCTGCTGGCCTGGCTGAAGGAGCGGGGCTGCCTGATCTCGCTGGCAAGCTCCAGCATCGAATCCAGAGCGAAAACGATCCTGGATCAGAACGGCGTCACCGGGTGTTTTGACTTCTTCACCTTCGGCCCGGAGGTAAAAAGCGGCAAGCCCGCGCCGGATATCTTCCTGAAGACCCTCGAAAAGACCGGCGCCGCGGCGGAGGATTCGCTGGTGCTGGAGGACAGCGATGCCGGTGTGCGTGCCGCCGTGGCGGCGGGGATCCCGGTGGCCTGCGTGCCGGATGTGGCCCGTCCCAGCGATGAGACGCTGCGAATGGCCACGGGGGTGTTCGACTCGCTGCTTCGGGTGATGGAGTGGCTCAAGACAAGATAAAAAGATGGCCTGCTTTTTTAAGCAGGCCATCTTTTTATGGGGTCATTTGTCCATAAACGGTGCGAATTTTTCGGCGAACAGCCTGTCGCCGCAGTTGCGCAGCTCCTGACAGAACTGGTCATAGGCTGTCAGCAGGGCCTTACCCTCCGGTGTCAGGGTGGCGCCGCCGCCGTGCTTTCCGCCAGCGGTGGAGTCCAGCAGTTTGAAGCCCAGGGCGCTCTCCGCGTTCTTGATGACGGTCCACGCCTTGGAATAGGCCATCTCCATCTCCAGCGCGGCGGCGCGCAGGGAATGGAGCCGCTCCACACGGTGCAGCAGTTGGGCAACGCCGGGGCCGAAGCACTTGGCATCGGTGAACAGGCGGCAGGATAAATTGTAGCGTAATTCTTTCATGAGAATATTGTACCAGCCGGAGGGCCTGCCGTCAAGGTCGTGATTGACTATCCCGGCGGGAAGTGTTATTCTCAAGAAAAAGAAACGACAGGGAGGTGCGCCTATGCGCGTATTGATCAGAGGAGCGGGGGATATCGCCACCGGCATCGCCCTGCGGCTTTACCGGGCCCGGATACAGGTGATCATGACGGATCTGCCCAAGCCCACGGCCATCCGTCGCACGGTCTGCTTTTCCCAAGCCATCGTCCACGGCGAGACGGAAGTGGAGGGCGTCCGCGCCGTTTACGCGGCGGATGTCCCGGCCGCGGAGGAGATCGCGGCGCGGGGGGATATCCCGGTGCTGGCCGATCCGGACTGTGCCTGCCGGGCGGCGCTGCGGCCCGACGCGCTGGTGGACGCCATCCTGGCCAAGCGGAATCTGGGGACGAAGATCACGGACGCGCCCATCGTGGTGGGCATCGGCCCCGGTTTTACGGCAGGGGAGGACTGCCACGCGGTGGTGGAGACCATGCGGGGCCACACCCTGGGCCGGGTGATCTACCAGGGCAGCGCCCTGCTCAACACCAACATTCCCGGTCTCATCGGCGGCTACGCCGGTGAGCGGGTGCTGCGGGCGCCGGACGACGGCATTTTCCACACGGTGCTGGATATCGGCGCCCAGGTGAAGTCCGGCGACGTGGCGGGCCAGGTGAACGGAAAGCCCATGGTCTGCACCATCGACGGTGTGCTGCGCGGCCTTCTGGCGGACGGCACGCCGGTTTTCAAGGGGATGAAGTCCGGCGACGTGGATCCCCGGTGCCGTGAGGAGTACTGCTATACCGCGTCGGACAAGGCGCTGGCCGTGGGCGGCGGCGTGCTGGAGGCGGTGCTGCATTTTTACGGATAAGCTGAAAAACGAATGCCTTCGAGCCTGACTTTTTGTTAGGTTGCCTAAAGCATTGTGAGATTTTTATACGGTTTGAACAATAGCATATCGGGAAAAGCTGTGGTATAATAACGGTGACCCTAAATGTGGGGGACATTCCATACAAGTAAAAACAGTTCATAATATATGTGAAAAGGAGTATCTACCATGATTGATCTGAAGAAGTACGGCATCACCGGCGTAAGTGAAATCGTCTATAACCCCTCCTATGAGACCCTGTTTGCCGAGGAGACCAAGAAGGAGCTGACCGGCTATGAGGTAGGTCAGGTCACCGAGCTGGACGCCGTGAACGTCATGACCGGTATCTACACCGGCCGCTCTCCCAAGGACAAGTACATCGTCATGGACGAGAATTCCAAGGACACCGTGTGGTGGACCACGGAGGGCTATAAGAACGACAACCACCCCATGAGCGAGGATGTGTGGGCCAAGGTGAAGGCCATCGCCGTCAACGAGCTGTGCAACAAGCGCCTGTTCGTGGTGGACGCCTTCTGCGGCGCCAACAAGGACACCCGCATGGCCGTTCGCTTCATCATGGAGGTGGCATGGCAGGCCCACTTCGTGGAGAATATGTTCATCAAGCCCACCGCCGAGGAGCTGGCAAGCTTCGAGCCTGACTTCGTGGTGTACAACGCCTCCAAGGCCAAGGTGGAGGACTTCCAGGCCCTGGGCCTGAACTCCGAGACCTGCGTGGCCTTCAACATCACCTCCCGTGAGCAGGTCATCATCAACACCTGGTACGGCGGCGAGATGAAGAAGGGTATG
>OLSN01000844.1_pt1 | contig 30594 bp, 22 predicted proteins | sample 1672411 | NCBI WGS metagenome assembly OLSN01 (sample SAMEA3136683, study PRJEB25190) | human gut metagenome | biome: human gut; feature: human-associated habitat; material: faeces | place: Austria | collected 2013 | reverse complement strand
TCTGCAAGCGAGGCGACGCTTAAGGCTTCAGCCGTGAATTGTGCGGTGTTGCCTTGGATGAAAAAGGGGTTCCCCACTCCTTTTTGGCGGCATTCGCCGCGTGGCTTGCACTTTGCTGCGCAAAGATGCATGGCTTTGCCACCGCCAGCTTTTTCCCCGGACGCTTCTTTTACTTCCTTATTTATGGAGGCTTTCTTCCGGCTCTGTTCGCCGGGCGGGTTCAATCTCCTTCCGGCACCCTGCGCACACGCTCGTAAAACTCCTGCTGCAGAGAGGGCAGCACCTTATCTTCCTTAATGGCGCGCAAACGGTCGGCCAGATCCAGCACGCGAGCCTCTATCATACGTTCGCCCTTTTCCTTTGTCGCGTGGGATGGGCTTTCTGTTACATGGAGGGGATATTTCGCATACCACCACAGGCCCGAATGTACCCCAGGCACCTGCTGCGTCAGGTCCATGCGCGGGAGTATCGGTTCCTCATAGACCTGCTGCTCCAGCTTTACAACGCCCTCCGGCGTGATGGCCATGATCTGGCTGGTCTCTTCTTCACCTGCATGGCCGTACTTCGTCTCCCACATATCGGCCAGAGCCAGCTGTCGTTTGCCTGCGCCGCGCAGGATATACAACGTGTAGTCCACCTCCCGGTCCAGCTGCGTCATGGCAAAGTAGTCCAGAAAATGGCTGTTTCCGCCGTGGCCGCTGAAAATCACGATTTTTTTAAAGCCGTTGCGGGCGATCTGGTCCAACAGCACTTCCAGCATCTCGTACAGCAGCCGGGGGGGAAAGTTGACGGAGCCCGCAAAGCATGACGCCTCGTGCCCTTGGCCGAACCAATAAGTGGGGAACACCACACACGGCTCCAGTTCCGCCGCGCGGCAGGCAATAGCGTGTACCGAGAGGCCGTCGGTGCCATACGGCAGGTGTTCGCCGTGGCGCTCCAGTATCCCCAGCGGCAGAATACAAATCTGCTCCTCTTTAACAAGCTTTTTGAATTCGGGCGGAGTCAAATATTCCCAACGTACCTGCATGATATCCAGTCCTCCTTTTATTTTTGGGGCATTCCGAAGAACGCCCGCTTTATCCCCTCCATTATATTCGTCCCCAGCGGCATCCAAACGGCTTTTTGTTCAAAAATGTCGGCAAATATCCCAAATCCATACCGAAATACACGCAACGCTGCACAAAAAGCGCAGCCCGTCCTTCCCCTTTGAGGGGTGGACAGGCCGCGCTTTTTCTTTTTGGGCGGTCATTGCCGCATCCATCCGCCTTACCCCAACAGCCCCAGCTTCTGCTTGAGCGTCAGAACGCGGCGCACGGCTTCATCAACTCGTGTCTCAGGCACCACTCCCTGCTCCACCGCCGCCAATACCGCCGGGATCTGTACCTCAAAATCCGTACAGCACAACAGGTCGTTGCCCGCAAGCACAGCCTGCACCGCCGCGCCCTCCACGTCCACAAAGTCCCGGATGCCGTCCATGTAAAGGTCGTCGGTGACGGTCACGCCCGTAAAGCCCAGTTCTTCCCGCAAAATTTCATGGACACGGGGTGAAAGCGAGGCGGGATATGCGCTGTCCATGCAGCTGACGATGTTGTGGGAAACAAGGACAATGTCCGCTCCTGCTTCGATTCCGGCCCTGAAAGGCAGAAAGTCCGACGCTGCAAAGCTGTCATAGGGGCGGTCGTCTACGGCAATTCCCGTGTGCGTGTCGGCGTTATTGCCGTAGCCGGGAAAGTGTTTCAGCACGCTTCCCATGCCGCGCTCACCCATCGTCTCCACCACGGTGCGCACATACTGCGCCGTCTCTGCCGCGTTCCGGCCAAAGCTCCTTTTGTAGATGAAATCCTCCGGGTCCGTGCTTACGTCGCACACCGGCGCAAAATTCACGTTGACACCAAGTTCTTCAAGAAACGCGCATTTTTCCAGCGCATCTTCCCGCACCGCGTCAAAGCCGCCCGCCTGGTACAGCTCCTGCGGCGAAGCAAAGGGCGTGTCGCGGAAAGCCGGATATCCGCTGATACGGTTGACGGTCCCGCCCTCTTCATCCACACCCACCAGCATCGGCAGCGCGGCGGCAGCCTGACGGCCCTCCGCCAAGCGCCCGACGGTCTTCGTCGCCACTCGACGCGTGCCGCGATGGCTGCGGGAACGGCGGCTGGTCTTCTCGGGCTTCTCCGCCTCGGGCTTCTCCGCCTCAGCCGAGGACGCCTCAGTCGCAGCCGCCTCCCCTTCGGACTCGGACGCGACGCCGGCAGCCTCTTCTGCTCCAGTCGCCTTCGCAGCCTTCTCGACCTTCTCGGCTTTCCCTGCGCGCTCGGGCTTCTCCGCCTTCTCGGGGCGCTCCTCGCCCTCGGCGAGCTCCACGGTGACCGAGCTGTGATCCTTGGTGATGCGCACCCGCGTGAACTCCTCGAGCAGCTTCGAGAGCAGGTTCGTGCCGTAGCTGCGCACATCGAAGTCGGGATAGCGCTTCTGCAGGCGGCTGCCGATCTCGCCCAGGCCGGTGGCCTTGCCGTTGTTCTGGTTATCGGTGATGATGTCCACCACGGCCTGCTCCACGGAGTCCTTTGGCACCGAGTTGCCGCTTGAGCCCTTTTCGTTGCGCTTGTTCTGCACAAGCAGCTCAAGGGTGGTAAACACGTCGCAGGCGCGCCGGAAGGGCGTGGGGGTCTTCTTCTCCCCCATGCCGATGACCATGCGCCCGCTCTCGCGCAGACGGCTGGCCAGGCGCGTGAAGTCCGAGTCGCTGGACACGAGGCAGAAGCCGTCGACGTTGTCGGTGTAGAGGATGTCCATGGCGTCGATGATCATGGCGGAATCCGTGGCGTTCTTGCCCTGGGTGTAGCCGAACTGCTGGATGGGCGTGATGGAGTTCTCCAGCAGCGCGTCCTTCCATTTCGCGTGCAGGGTGAGCGTCCAGTCGCCGTAGATGCGCTTGATGGTGACGGTGCCGTACTTCGACAGCTCGTTTAAGATCGGCTTCAAGTAGCGCGCCGACACGTTGTCCGCGTCGATGAGCAGCGCGAAGCGGCGATCCGACGATTCGGTAGTAGTCTTTGGTTCCATAGGAGATAAGTTCCTTGCTTGAGATAAGGGGGCTTTGGCGTTTAGTATGGCACATTTCGGCCCAAAATGCTGCCCCTATCTTGGACTTGGGTCGAGACGTAACGTTGGGAAGGGCCGACGGCCGCCCTTGCGTTGCGGGTAGCTGTGGGATAGGCGCACCCCATGCAGTAAAAAGGCCAGCGACGATGAGCCGCTGGCCTGATGTTTCAGTGGTGCACCATGAAGGACTCGAACCTTCGACCTTGGGATTAAGAGTCCCCTGCTCTACCAACTAAGCTAATGGTGCACTTGGTTCCTGCGCAAAGCGCTTGAATATTCTAGGCGAAGCTTTTCAGAATTGCAAGCCCTAAATTTTCAAACGCGCTGGGGTGGATGATGGGACTCGAACCCACGATCTCCAGAGCCACAATCTGGCGCCTTAGCCAACTAGGCCACACCCACCATTTCGCGCAAGGCAGAATTATAGGCAACGGAGCGTCGGGACGCAAGGATTATTTTTCCCGTGCCACTCCCCGCGCCGTGGGCGCCGCTCCCGCCCTCACTACCCCGCAGCTGATCCGCAAAACGCCAACGCCGAAGAACGGGCGACGTCACTCTCTAGCGTGTCGCCAAATCCTTCACCACTTCGCCGCCGAGGATGAGGCCGGCCACCGAGGGAACGAAAGCGACCGAGCCGGGTGCCGGGCGCGTACCGTTCTTCACCGCCCCATCGTCGCCAAGGGGAGCGAGCGGCGGCTCGGTGGAGTAAACCACCTTCAACGACGGAATGCCACGACGACGCAGTTCGCGGCGCATGACGCGGGCGAGCGGATCGACCGAGGTCTCGTAGACGTCCGCCACTCGAAACGCCGTCGGATCGAGCTTGTTGCCGGCGCCCATAGAAGACACGATGGGCACTCGCGCCGCAAAGGCCGCCTCCACCAGGGCGATCTTCGCACTTACCGTATCTACGGCGTCCACCACGTAGTCGAAGGCCGCGAAATCGAACTGGCCGGCCGTTTCGGGAAGGAAGAAGCATTGGTGCGCCCGCACGACGCACGACGGGTTGATGGAAGCCACGCGCTCAGCTGCCACTTCCACTTTCGAACGCCCGATGGCGTCTACCGTGGCGATGATCTGTCGGTTTAGGTTGGTGGCATCCACCGTGTCGGAGTCGATCAGATCGAGCGCGCCCACGCCGCTGCGGGCCAGCGCCTCCACCACGTAGCCGCCCACGCCGCCAACACCGAACACGGCCACCCGCGCCGCTGCCAAGCGGTCGAGGCCGTCCTGCCCCAGCAGCAATCGCGTCCGCGCGAAGAGGTCGTCCACGGCGCACTCCCACCTTCCCTAAAGAGCGTCGGATGCCGGATGCGTGCGCTCTTGCATAAAGTTTCGCAAAAATTGGTCAAAAAACCGAGTTTTGAGTCTTTCGGGGGAACCAAACTGCCCATTTTTGCCAGCAAACTGCGGAAGAAAGGCGTTAAACTAGGCAAAGTAACGTCGAAATCTTACGATCAGGACTCACAACTCGGTTTTTTGACCATTTTATCGCAATTTTTTGTCGGGAGGGCGCTTGCGACCCCGATTAGGAGAAGATCATGCCCCAACGATCCCCGCAGCAAGAAAACCATACCCCCGTCATCGGCATCGCTCTGACGCTCTTGCTTTCGATTGCCCTTGCGACCGGATGCAGCGCCTCGACGGCAGGCAATGAGGCACCGCCCGGCGAACCGACCCCCGAGCTTGCGAGCACGGGGACGCCCGACGGCCCGCAAGAACCCCAGAGTGCTCCCGCAGAGGATACAAACCAGCAGGAAACTGAGGCTGTTGGCGAAAATCGACCTGTGACCGACGATGGCGTCCTCAGCTATCGCGATGTCCCCGCCTTCGAGGGCAATCCCTACGTCTACGTGAACGACGGCGAGCCGACATTCACCGATGAGCAGCGCGCCGCCGAACCCGGGCACGAGCATTACGGCGAGCTGGATGAGTTGGGCCGTTGCACCGCCGCCTTCGCCGTGGTAGGACCCGAGACCCAGCCAACGGAGAAGCGAGGCTCCATCGGCGAGGTGCGCCCCTCCGGCTGGCAGATGGCCAAGTACGATTTCGTGGAGGGCAAGTACCTGTTCAACCGGTGCCATCTTCTGGGCTACCAGCTCACGGGCGAGAATGCCAACGAGCGAAACCTCATCACCGGTACACGCTATTTAAACGTCCAGGGCATGCTGCCCTTCGAGAATGCCGTGGCCGACTATGTGGATGCCACAGGCAACCACGTACTCATGGCCGTGATGCCCGTCTTCGAGGGAAGCGAGCTGGTGGCCCGCGGCGTGCACATGATGGCGGAGTCCGTGGAAGATGGCGGCGAGGGCGTGGCCTTCAACGTCTTCTGCTACAACGTGCAGCCGGGCGTGGTCATCGACTACGGCACGGGTGAATCGATGCTCGAGGAGGATGCCACCCCCCTCCCCGACGTGTCGGGAGCCGAAAGCGCGCCCGACACCGCAAGCGAAGGCGCCGGCGCCGGCGAAGCGTCCGAGAAGGGCGCGACGGGCTCCGCCGAGGGCAAAGGTACGACCGAGTACGTGCTGAACACGAACTCGAAGAAGTTCCACCTGCCGAGCTGCTCGTCCGTGGATCAGATGAGCCCCAAGAACCGCGAGGACGTCGAGGACACCCGCGAAAACCTCATCGCGAAGGGCTACGACCCCTGCAAGCGCTGCAACCCGTAGGCATCGACATCGGGAAGCGGTGATCCCGCCGTATGCCAAAGAGCTCAGCGGGAAGGTCTGGACCAATTCTGGGTTTTTGCCCGATTTAACCCCCATAAGTAAAGAAAAGGTCGGAAGCAATAAGCTTCCGACCTGGTGTTTCTTGGTAGGGCCGCCCGGATTCGAACCGAGAACCAAGGGATTATGAGTCCCCTGCTCCACCGTTGAGCTACAGCCCCAGATGCGTTGGCTATTCTAGCGCAAGTCGGCCAGGCTCGCCAAACCTACATCTTCACCGGAGCCGACACGCCCAGCAGGTTCAGCGTCAAGGCCAGCACGATGCGGGTGGCGTCGCACAGGGCCAAACGCGCCGTCTGCACGTCGGCGTCGTCGGTGAGCACGTGGCAGTTGGTGTAGAACTGGTGGAACAGCGACGCCAGATCCTGCGCGTAGTGGGTCAGGCGGAACGGCGCGCGGTCGCGGGCCGCCAGGGCGATGAGGTTGCCGAAGTCGGCCATCTTGCGCATGAGCGCCAGCTCGGAGGGATGGGTGAGCGGCGTCAGGTCGCAATCCTCGGGAATGATCTTCTCGGCGAGCTCGCCCATCGTCATCTCCCCCGCCTCGACGGCGGCGGCGTCGGCCTCATCGGCCGCCTTGCGCAGGATGGAGCAGATGCGCGCGTGGGCGTACTGCACGTAGTACACCGGGTTGGAGGCGTCCTTCTTCTTCGCCACCTCGATATCGAAGTCGATGGGCTGGTCAGCCGAGCGGGAGAGCATGAGGTAGCGGGTGGCATCCACGCCCACCTCGTCGATGAGCTCCTCGAAGGTGACCATCTCGCCGGTGCGCTTGGACATGCGCACGGCCTTGCCATCGCGGAACAGGTTCACGAGCTGCCCCAGCTGCACCTCCAGCGCCCCAGGCCAGCCCCAGGCCTCGAGCATGCACTCGCAGCGCTTGATGTAGCCGTGGTGGTCGGCGCCCCACAGATCGATAAGGTGGTCGAAGCCGCGCATCATCTTGTCGTAGTGGTAGGCCACGTCGCTCATGAAATAGGTGGCCTCGCCGTCGCCCTTGATGAGCACGCGGTCCTTGTCGTCGCCCAAATCCGTCGAGCGGAACCACAGCGCGCCGTCCTTCTCGTAGAGGTAGCCCTTCTCGCGCATGGCGTCCAGCGAGCGGGACACGGCGCTCTCGCCGTTCTCGTCCTCCACGTACAGCGAGCGCTCGGAGAACCACTTGTCGAAGGTGGTGCCGAAGTTGGCTAGCACCTCGCGCTGGTTCTTAAGCGTCATGTCGTAGGCCATCTCGCGGAAGGCCTCCACGCGCTCCTCGTCGGAGACGGAAAGCCACTTGTCGCCGTCGCGGTCGATGATGTCCTGGGCGATGTCCTTCACATAGGCGCCGCCGTAGCAGGCCTCGGGCATCTCCACGTCGCGGCCGAGCAGCTGCTGGTAGCGCACGTTCACGGAGTTGCCGAACACGTCCATCTGGTTGCCGTGGTCGTTGATGTAGTACTCCTCGTACACATCATAGCCGCCGTGGCGCATGACGCGCGCCATGGCATCGCCGAGCGACGCCCAGCGGCCATGGCCCACGTGGAAGGGGCCAGTGGGGTTGGCGGACACGTACTCGAGGTTCACGTAGCGCTCGCCCTCGGGGATGGTACCGCGACCGAAATTGTCGCCCTCCTCGCGCACCTCGCGTACCACACCCTGCAGCACCGCATCCGACAGGCGGATGTTAATGAAGCCCGGGCCGGCTATCTCCACGGAGGCGATCATGTCGTTTTCGGGAATGTGATCCACGATGATCTGGGCGATCTCGCGGGGGCTCTTGTGAGCCAGCTTGGACACGCGCAGGGCCACCGTGCTCGCCCAATCGCCGTTGGCCTCGTCGCGGGGTCGCTCGAGGGCCGCCTCGGGTGCCTCCTCCAGCTGCAACGAGCCGTCGGCACGGGCCGCGTCGATCGCGGCGTCGATGATCGCTTCGAGGGATTCGCGAATTTCCATTGATCTAACTTCCTCTTCTGTACGTCTTCAGTACGTCGGCGTTACCACGCGCGCGGGCTGTGCCGTACCCAATCGCGCCTATAAGCGGCCATAATAGCATGAATGGCCCGAGAAAAACAGGAGCGCCCGAGCACTGTGCCCGGGCGCTCCCGCTAACGGTTCCGCAGGTCAGAACTGCGCAACCGCACAAAACCAGTCGCTCGCCTTGGATGCTACGACAGGATCACCATGGCCGCCGTGAGGATCACGATGCAGACCACGCCGAGAGCCACGAACAGCTTGGCGCCGAATTTGAGCCACGTGGAGTACTCCACCTTGGCAAGGGCCAAACCGCCCATGATGGCGCCGGAGGTCGGCGTGAACAGGTTCACAAGACCGTTGCCAGCGGAGTAGATCATGACCATGGTCTCGACCGAGAAGTTCAGCTGGTGGGCCAGGCCGCCCAGAATCGGGATGGAGACCGTCGCCATGCCGGAGGAGGACGGGATCAGGAAGGACAGGACGATGTAGAGCAGGAAGGACAGCGGCGCGAAGATGATCGCCGACATGCCCGTCAGCGCCGCGGCGGCGTTGTTCAGGATCCACATGTCAAGGCCCGTCTTGGCCATGAGCACGGTGATGGAGCGGGCCAGCGCGATGATGAGCACGACCGACATCATGTCGGCGGCGCCGTTAATGAACGCCTTCACGAAGCGGCTCTCGGACACGCCGCCGATGACGCCGATGATGAGCGCCATGAGCAGGAACCACGTGGAGGCCTCGTCGAAGTACCAGCTACCCAGCGGCACGCCGGTCAGGAAGGAAGACCAGGCCGGGGTGACCTCCTCCTCGGATACCGAGGTGGCCTCAACGGGCTCGGCGATGGTGGTCGTAGTGGCGCCGTCGTTGGCGTCGTCGATGAAGGTCGCGATCTCATCGCCGGTCATCGTGGTCGTCACTTCCTGGGTGGTGGCGCCGGCGTCGAAGATGGTGACGCCGAGGTCGGCCCAGGGAATGAACGAGACGATCATGATGACGAAGGTGAGCGCGAATACGATGAGCGACCACTTCTGGCGGCCGGACATCTTGGGCGTCGCAGCGGCATCGTCATCGGCGGCCTCGGTCTCGGACTCCTTCAGCCCCCACTCGTCCATCATCGCCTGCTGCTCCTGCAACGACAGGAAGGTGGAACCCTTGTCGGCCTTCACCTTCTTGGCGTAGCGCATCACGAAGACGATGGCGATGGCCAGCGACACGAGCCAGATGATCACGCCGAGAGCGATGATGATGCCCTGGTTCACGGACACGCCGATGCCGTTCAGGGCATCGACGGCCACGCCGACGGCGAACGGGTTCACGGTGGAGCCCATAACACCGACGCCGGCGCCGAGCAGCACCACGGCCGCGCCGGTCAGGCTGTCGAAGCCGGCGGCCACCATGGTGGCGGCGAGCAGCAGGTAGAAGGGCACGGTTTCCTCGCACATGCCGTAGGTGGTGCCGCCGATGGAGAAGATCGCCATCAAAATCGGGATGAGCACGAGCTCGTTGCCCTTCAGCTTGTGCACGAGGGCCGCGATGCCGGCGTCAAGGGCGCCGGTCTCGGTGACGATGCCCAGAAAGCCGCCCAGGATCATGACGAACAGGCACACGCCGATGGCGTCCTGGAAGCCGAACACGGGCGCGGTGAGCACCTGGGAAAGCGTCGCGCCCTGGACGCCCTCGACGCCCGACGCAGACATGATAACAGTGACAATCGCCAGAACCACCAAGATGATGAGCAAGATGGTGAACGAGGACAGAGGCGCCCTCTTTTTCTTGCCTTTCTCTGCAGCTGCCATGGTTATCCCTCCTTAATCGAATGACTGACAAAACACGGGGGCCGTGCGGTTCCCCTCCCGACTCCGCACGGCCCCGAGGTGTCGAACTATGTGCCAGCTACCGTAGCGGTACGAAAGCTACTGCAGGGTGGCGTACATGACGGCCTTGATGGTGTGCATGCGGTTCTCGGCCTCGTCGAAGACCTTGGAGGCCTTGGACTCGAACACCTCGTCCTCCACTTCCATCTCGGTGACGCCGAAGCGCTCGGCGATGTCAGCACCGATGGTGGTGTTGGTGTCGTGGAAGGCCGGCAGGCAGTGCAGGAATATGGCCGTGGACTTGGCCATGGCCATGATCTCGGTGGTCACGCGGTAGGGCTCGAGCTGCTTGATGCGCTGCGCCCACACCTCGTCGGGCTCGCCCATGGACACCCACACGTCGGTGTAGATGACGTCGGCGCCGGTGCAGGCGTCCTTCACGTCGTCGGTGCACTTCACGGTGCAGCCGTTCTCGGCAGCGATGGCCTCGCAGGTCTTCACGAGCTCGGCGTCGGGCATGTTCTCCTTCGGGCCGCAAGCCACGAAGTTCATGCCGAGCTTGGAGCACACGACCATCAGCGAGCGGGCCACGTTGTTGGCGGCGTCGCCCATGAACACGAGGGTCTTGCCCTTGATGTCGTAGTTGAAGTTCTCCTGCACGGTGAGGATGTCGGCGAGCATCTGGGTGGGATGCCACTCGGTGGTCAGACCGTTCCACACGGGCACGCCGGCGTTCTCGGCCAGATCCTCCACGTCGGTCTGGGCGAAGCCGCGGAACTCGATGCCGTCGTAGAAGCGGCCGAGCACGCGGGCGGTGTCCTCGATGGACTCCTTCTTGCCCATCTGGGAGCTGCCCGGATCAAGGTAGGTCACGCCCATGCCGAGATCCATGGCGCCGACCTCGAAGGCGCAGCGGGTGCGCGTGGAGGTCTTCTGGAACAGCAGCACGATGTTCTTGCCCTCGAGGTAGCGGTGCGGGGTGCCGGTGCGCTTCAAGTCCTTGAAGTTCTTGGAGAGCTTCAGCAGGTACTCGATCTCCTCGGTGGAGAAGTCGAGCAGGCGGAGGAACGGACGACCGCTGAGATTGATAGGCATGTTCTGTTTCCTTTCCCTTGAAAGAGACATTTGTATCGCGCGGGGCCCCCGAGAACCGGGGAACCCGCGCCTCTTTTACGGCCCAGCGCTGGCTGGCTAGACTGGGCCGGAAAAGACGGACGTAAGAGTGCTCCTTGACGGAGCGGGCGCCTTGCGGCTTACAGAGCCTCGCGCCAGGCCGGCATGGACATGCAGCGCGGGCCGCCACGGCCGCGGGAGAGCTCGGCGGACGGCATGACCAGGCAGTTGATGCCGTTCTTGTACAGCACGTCGTTGGTGACGTTGTTGCGCTGATAGACCACCACGGTGCCGGGACGGACGCACAGGGTGTTGGAGCCGTCGTTCCACTGCTCGCGCTCGGCCGCGATGCGGTCGCCGCCGCCGCAGGGGATGAGCGTGACCTTCTCGCCGACGTACTCGGAGAGCACGGACTCCAGATCCTCGTTGCGCTCGCGGATCTTGGTGCCGCCCTTGCCGTCCGGGGTGATCTCGAAGACGGTCAGCGGACCCATGATGCCGGGATGAATGGTGAACTTATCGCGGTCGATCTGCGTGAACACGGTATCGAGGTGCATGAAGGCGCGGGACACCGGGATGTTGAACGCCAGGATGGTGTCGATCGGGCTCGTCTCGTCGTTGAAGATGTTGTGAGCGATGTGGTCGATGGCGTCGGGCTCGGTGCGCTGGGAGATGCCGATGGCCAGCACGTGCTCGTTGATGTTCAGGATGTCGCCGCCCTCGATGTGGAAGGTGTCGTTGCGGCTGTAATACTCGGGGGTGCCCACGAAATCGGGGTGATTCTTGAAGATGTAATCGCCGTAGATGGTCTCGCGGTTACGCGTCTGGCTGTACATGCGGTTGATGGACACGCCGTTGCCGATCATCGCGAACGGGTCGCGGGTGAAGTACAGGTTCGGCATCGGGGCGCAGACCAGCTTGCAGCGGTCGGACACCATGTCGACGAGCAGGTGGGTGTCCTTCTGGGGCAGCTCCTGCAGGTTGATGCCGGCCATGGTCTTCATGACCATGTCCTTGGTGTTCGGGTAGTTGCTCTCGATATAGTCGGTGATGATGTCGTGGTACATGTCGGTGCGGATGCCGGCCTCGTAGATCCACTGGTCGAGGAACTGCTGGCGCAGCTCGGGCTTGGCGTCCAGAACCTCGGCCATGAGGTCCTCCAGGTACACGACCTCGACGCCCTCGCCGCGAAGAATGTTCGCGAAGGCGTCGTGCTCCTCCTGGGCCACCGGGAGGAACGGGATGTCGTCGAACAAGAGCTCCTCAAGCGTATTGGGGGTGAGGTTCAGCAGCTCGTCGCCGGGGCGGTGAAGGATGACCTTCTTGAGGTTGCCGATTTCGCTCTTGACGTTTACTCCTTGCATGTGACTCTCCAATCCGGCGGTTTTGAGATCCGCCATCATAGTTGAGAAGCTGCGGGCGCGTTTCAGCCCTCAGCCCATCGCGGTCGGCGCGATGGATGCACCCAATGTCTCAGAATCCGAGCCAGGGGGAAGAGGTAAAGCGGTATTAGATGAGGGTTTAACTTGTCATTACCAACCCTCTGCCAACCTTACACCCTTAGTAAACGCCCCTTGCTACGCCTCCTTCGCCCCAGGTCAAGCGTGCGACCCGAAGCTTCTGCATCGGATACCTTCCTCGCGCATCGACGGTGTTTCATTTTCGGCGCCTTAACAGTTACAGCCGAGGTCACAATTCGTCGATGGCCCTAAAGTATCATCATTTTTGTTCACATGCAATAAAAAAGTTCCAATCGTTTAGGGATTCAATCAAATTTCACGAATGCACAAGATAGCGCTGCCATCCTCTTGAGTTCACTCAAGCTTAGAAGACGATCTCTTTTTAATTATTTCACCAGTTAAATTGCGTGTTTCCAAATTGGCTCATCTCTTATGCACTCTTATTGACATTATGATTCACTTGTCAACTAGCAGAGCATGCATCATCTCAAAGCTCTTGCTTTCATCTTTTTCCAGTCCACAACTACAAATTTCGTAGTGCAGATGAACAATTTTACTTCATGACGTATACTGCATCTGAAAACCAGGCTGCCCTTCACGGGTCGGCCGGCCGCTCCGTCGCTCGCCTTCGGAAGGAGACGTACCATGGCAACTTACTGCCCTGCCGATCGAATCCTCGTTACCACTGCCTTGTTCACGGGTGCTTCCGACGAGCCCGCACCGGGGGCCGTGGCCATCGGGGGCGACCGCATTCTCTGGGCCGGGCCCCTCGAAACCATGCCCGAAGCTCTGCGCGGCGACGCTACTGAAGTCATCGATTACGGCGACGCCCTTATCATGCCGGGCTTTCACGACGCCCACCTTCATTACTTCCATTCCGCGCTGTACCTCTCCCCTCTGGCCGAGCGCTTCGTGGGCGAAAACGAGGCCGATGCCGTGGCGCGGCTGGCGCCCCTGGCTGCCCGGCGTCCTGCCGACTCATGGCTGCTTACCCAAGGCTGGCGCGACTACCTGTGGAATCCCGCCGGCATGCCGAGCCGCGCGTCACTGGATGCGGCCTACCCCACACGTCCCGTTGCCATGTACTCCGGGGACGCCCACACGCTGTGGCTGAACAGCTGCGCGCTGGAACGCCTGGGCATCACGGAGGAGAGCGAGCCGCCCGCCGGTGGCAGCTATGACAAAGATGCCGACGGGCGCCTTACGGGCATCGTGCGCGAGGCAGCGGCCATGGAGCTCATGCCGCGCATCGTGGCGGAGTTCTCGCGCGAGGAGCTGCTGGACGCCTACCGCTCCTTCGAGCGGTACTTGAACGAGCACGGCATCACGGGGGTGTGCGACGTGTCGCTCATGGCCATGCCCGGCCTCGATTTCGTGCGGGACGACCTGTTCGGCGCCTTGGAAGAGGCCGGCGAGCTCACCGTGCGCGTGTTCATGTTCCCCACGCTTCTGGAAGACCGCAGCCGTCTGGCCGCCCTGCAGGCTGCCCACACGGGCCCCCTCCTTTCGGCTCGGGGCTTCAAGCAGTTCTTCGATGGCGTTTCCAGCCAGCACACCGCCTGGGTTCACGACCCCTACACCAACGCTCGCTTCGAGGGCGACTGCGGGCGCCCCACCGTGGGCGCCGAAGTGATGGAGGCGCTCGTGGCCCCGGCCGCGGACGAGGGATCGCCCGTGCGCATCCACGCCATCGGCGACGAGGCCATCCACCGCTGCCTCGACATCTTCGAAGCGTACCCCGTCGCCGCCCCCGCCCATCACACCATCGAGCATTTGGAGAACTTCCAACCCGACGACATCGCGCGACTTGCGCGGGCAGACGTCATCGCCAGCGTGCAGCCCCGCCACATCACCCTGGATCCCGGTGGCCCGGAGCGCGATTTGGGGCCCGAGCGCGTCCCTTATATGTGGCCCTTCCGCACGCTTTTGGATTCCGGCGCCACCCTGGCCTTCGGCACCGACTCCCCCGTTACCGATATCGATCCCATCGACGCTGTCTACACCGCCGTCACCCGCCGCGACGCCGATACCCACGAGCCGCTTGGGGGCTGGCTGCCCGAGGAGCGCATCACTCTGGCCGAGGCCCTGCGCGCCTACACCGCCGGCAGCGCCGCCGCCGCCCAGCGCGAGGGCGAGCTAGGGCAGCTGGCCCCGGGCATGTTCGCCGATATCGTCGTGCTGGACCCGAACCCCTTCGAGCTGGCCCCCGAGGACATCCAGCAAGCAAAGGTGCAAGCCACCTACGTCGCCGGCAAGAAGGCGTACGAGCGATAGAAGGCGTGCTGTCCGAATCGTCACATCCGCCAGAAAACAAACCGTGCAGTTGCGCCGTATTCGATTTCTGCGCGGCCCATATTTCTCATAAAGCACCTTTTAGGCTAAAATACGCTCAATCTGTATTTTAGCCTAAACAGGAGGACTCATGCGCTATATCGATCGCTCCATGGAGCCACTCATCGGCAGCATAGCCGACGAGTTCTCGGTCATCCTCATTACCGGTCCTCGCCAAGTGGGCAAATCGACGATGCTCGAGCACGTGCTTGAAAAGCGCCACGAACCTATCGAGGTTGTCACCCTGGACAACCTCACCGACCGCCAGCTGGCAGCCACCGATCCTGCAATGTTCTTCCAAGTTCATCGGCCACCCGTAATGGTGGACGAAGTACAGTATGCGCCGGAGCTATTCAGCGAAATCAAGATGATGGTCGATCGCGGGGCGCCTCCCGGCTCTTTCTGGCTCACGGGCTCGCAGCAGTTCAAGCTAATGGAACTGGCCGGCGAATCGCTTGCGGGCCGCGCGGCCGTCCTCCCTCTCTCATCGCTGACTCAGGTCGAATCTCTGGGACTCGCCCCCGGCGTCTTCTCTTTCGACATTGATTTCTGGAAGCAGCGCGAAGCTGAAACTCGCCCGCGCTCGGTGACGGAGCTGTTCTCCGCCATGGTCACCGGCTCGATGCCAGGTGTCCTTTCGGGGAAGTACTCGAACCTCCCGGTATTCTACGAGAACTATATCCGCACCTATATCGAGCGCGACGTACGGCGGCTGCTCGGCAATGTGGACGCGCTGCAATACGCCTACTTCATGCGCGCCGTCGCCGCCCGCTGTGCGCAGATGCTCAACGTGGCGGCCATAGCCGAGGATGTGGGCATACGCCAGGAAAAGGCGAAGACGTGGCTTTCGGCGCTAGAGCGGTCGGGTATCATCTTCTACCTGCATCCCTACTCTAACAACCAGCTCAAACGCACCGTGAAAGCCCCGAAGCTCTACTGCCATGACTGCGGACTCATGGCGCACCTGACCCGTTGGACGAGCCCCGAGACCATGGAAGCCGGCGCCATGGCAGGCACCTTCATGGAGAACTTCGTCGTGTCGGAAATATACAAGAGCTACCTGAATACGGGCGTGGAGCCGCCGCTGTACTACTACCGCGACCGCAATGCCAAGGAGATAGACATCGTCATCGAATGCGACGGCGAGGTGCACCCCATCGAGATTAAGAAGACCGCCTCGCCCAACCTTTCCATGACGCGCTCCTTCAGCGTGCTCGACAAAAGCGCGATCCCTCGCGGTCGCGGCGCCATCATATGCGCAGCGGAAAAGTTCGGAGCCCTTGACGCTAACACCCTCGTCATTCCGGCTGGCCTTCTGTGATCGGCACTGCGCCTTCCGCTGGGCGCGCCAACTGAGGAGCGAGCCCGCGCAAGCAGGCTCGCTCCAATTCGACATATGGAAAGGCGACGGAACGCGGGGGAGGAAGGAGAACGTCCCGCCGCCAGTTTCCCTTCAGTGATTAGGCGTCGGCGCGTCCGTCCTTCTTCATGACGCCGCCCGCGGCCATGTAGCCGCCCACGAAGGCCAAGCCTAGATCAGCGAACACGCCAGTGAGAGGCTTGCCTGCAGGGTTGCCCTCGCCCGCCGACCCGCCGGCAGTATGCCAGGCGGCGTACAGACCCGGAATGGGCGCACCCTCGGTGCTGATGACCTGCATGTCGGGGTTCACCTTCAAACCGCACTTCGAGCCGAACACATGGCCACCAACGATGGCTCCATAGTAGGGCGGCTCATCTAAAGCAAGCAGCCACTCCTTCGGATATTTGTAGGTGGCAGCGTAGTCCTCGCCCGCCGCGCAGGCAGCGTTCCATTTCTCCACGTTGTCCACGAGAACGCCGTCGCGCAGGCCGAGCGCCGCCTCCAGCTCCTCGATGGTGTCGCACTTGCGAATGACGCCGGCCTCCACCATGTCGTTGAACCCAGTGTGCCAGTCGCGCAGGTACTCCGGTACGCGATCGTAGAAGGGATCGTCGTCAGCGAGGATCTTGCCCTTGCGACAAATCACCTGGCCGAAGTAGTTGTCCAGCATGAGCTGCTCGTACTTCGAATCGAAGATGCAATAGGTCTTGCCGCCGGGCTGGCTCATCTCGATGGCAGCTGTCTCGCAAAGTCCCTCGGAGGAGGGCGACGCGTCGTTCACATAGGGATAGACGCGGGCGCTCGTGCCGATGTAGGGGACGCGGTTGCCGTCGCGGTTGATGCGCAACCAGGGCTGGCGCACTACCTGGTTGCCATCCTTGTTGATGTGGCAGTCCATCTCGGTATCGAACTCGTCATAGTCGCGCCACCACACGCCGCCGTCGAAGGCGCCGGTGGAATCGTATCCGGCCAGATCGGCCCCTACGCCCTGCCCCATGCGGATGCACTCGCCGGTGCCGTTGGGCGGCGTGGCGATATTCGCGATACCCTGAAGAGTCGTGGCGGAGTACTTGGCCATCATGGCGCGGTTCACCTCCATGCCGCCAGCGCACAGGATGACGCAGTTGGTAGCATGGATGAACTTCTCGCCCTCCTCGTCGGTAACCTTCACGCCCACGACGGCCTCACCGTCGAAGACGAGCGTGTCCACGTTGCTGTTGGCGCGCACCTCGGCCCCGTCCTTCTGCGCCTGCTCGGTCAGCAGCTGCAGGGGGATCAGGTTCACGTTGATGCCGTTGGTGGGCGTGGACATGCCCTCCCACTCCAGCATGCCCGCGCCGGCGGGGCTCGGGTTCATGGGCACCCACTTGGCGCCGGCCTTCTCGTTCATCCAGTCGATGCACTTCGGGCCTTCCACCAGCATAGCGCGCATGAGATCGGGGTCGCCGGTCTGCTGCTGGCAGCTCATGACGTACTCCAGGATGCGATCCACGTCGTAGGGGTACTCCGGATAGGCGAATTTGCGCTCTTCAGCCGCCTTGTGACCACCCATGTTCGAGAACACCGACGAGTGCTTCGAGTTGCCGTTCAACTCCATGTTGCGCTCTAGCACAAGCACCTGGTAGCCCGCTTGGCCCAGACGGATGGCGGCGTTGATGCCCGCGGCACCGGAACCGACCACGATGACCTCGGCCTCCTCGTCCCAGCTCTCGGGAACACTAGCCGGCTCGATGGGGGCAGCGGCAGCCTCGAATGCCTCTCGTTCCTTGTCGCGAGCATCGCTTCCGCCAGTGTCGGCCATCTCGGCTTTCGGAGCACAGCCGGCAAGTCCCGCTGCGGCAGCCGTTCCTCCGAGCAGCGCCCCCTTGAAAAACGTCCTGCGATCGATGTTCATAGGTCTCCCCTTTCCTTCAGGTTTCGTCGCCCCTCCATCATAGGGGCGCCCCTGCCGGGAATGAGGGAGGTTAATTGCGAGCGCCGTCGGTTTCCTTTGCGCCTCTGTTCAGGTTGGCAACGCACGTGTAAAGTAATCTTTACAGCAAGCTGTTTGAGTGGGACACTGGATGTCTCGCCGTCATGTTTGGAAGGAACGCGCCGTGAACACACGCTATCTGAAGGAATTCCTCGTCATTGCCGAGGAATTGAACTTTTCTGCAGCGGCCAAGCGGCTTTATACCACGCGCCCCACTCTCAGCGAGCATTTGGCAGAGCTGGAGGATGAACTGGGCTGCAAGCTCGTCGAGCGCGGTCGCGGAAAGCCCGCGCTGACGCCGCTTGGGAGGCGGTTCCTCGGCACAGCCTCCGATTTGCTGGGGCAATGGGACGAAGTTGTCGGCGAATACCGGGATCTTTCTGACAACCTGCTCACCGTTACCGTATCGGCCACAAACCTTCCCTGGCTTGAAGCGCCTCTTCTGCGCGCACGGCACCGCATCGTCGAAAAATGGCCCGAGGGCAAAATTGATATCGTCACCGACAACGGTCCCTTGGCCACCGTAGACGCGCTGGGTGAGCGGAAGAACGACATCGTCGTCGTGGGCTGCAAGAGCTTCAGCGAGGCAGGGCATCGGCTTCTCACGAAAGAACATCCAGGGTTCGTGCTGAACGCTGAGACCACTCACCTGTTTATGACCGAGGATAATCCATTGCTCGGACGCGATACTATTCGCGCCGCCGACCTCGATGGCGCCGTCCTGCTCCTGCCCCCCGATGTCCACCAGAGCTACGAGCGCGACGGGGTAGCCGACCGCTTTGCCGCGAACGGCGCCCGCATCACGCTCAAGACAATGCCCTTCCGCGATCACGCCGAGTACTTCGCCCACGATTTCGGATGCGCCATCGGCGTTGCGCCCGACACCCTTGTGCCCCGCTTCGGACTCGACCGACGCCCTGGATTGCGTCTGTTCGACCTCGACGATATGGATTTCTCGACGGACTTCATCGCCGTGTTTCGAGACGAATTCGTCGAAAGCCCCCACGGCCGCGTCCTTTTCGACGAGATGAAGGCCGCTGTAGCCCAGGGAGAGCCCGCGGCTTAGTCTAGCCTTCCAGCACTTTCGAAAGCCGCCAGAGCTCTTCCATCTCCTCCATGGAGAGGTCTTCCACGCGACGCCCCTGGCCGGCGGCCGCACCTTCCATGAAGGCCCAACGAGCGCGGAACTTGCCGCAAGTGGCGCGCAGGGCCTCCTCAGCCTGGACGCCCATCTTGCGGGCCACGTTCACCAGGGAAAACAGCACGTCTCCCATCTCCAGCTCCACCGCTGCGACAGCCGCAGGGTCGGCCGCGGCATCCACCTTGCCGTTCGCGGACTTCGGCGCGGCGGCGTAGGCGGCCTTAAGCTCGGCGACCTCCTCGTCCACCTTGGCCCACACGTCGTCCACCGTTTCCCACTCGAAACCGGCCGAGGCCGCCTTCCGCGAGATCTTCTGCGCCTGCTTCAACGCCGGGAAGCTCTTCGGCACGCCGTCGAGCAGCCCCTGGGGCACGTCGGCCGCGGCATCGGCGGACTCCTTCTCGGCCATCTTTATCTGATCCCACACGTCCAGCACCTCGTTGGCGTCGCCGGCCACCACGTCACTGAACACATGGGGATGTCGCCGCACGATCTTCGCGTTCACGTCGCGGCACACGTCGTCGATGGTGAACTCGCCGGCATCCGCGGCAATTTGCGACTGCAGCACCACCTGAAGCAGCACGTCGCCGAGCTCCTCGCGCATATGCGCCACGTCATCGGCCTCGATGGCGTCCACGGCCTCATAAGCCTCTTCCACCATGTTGCCGGAGATGCTCTTGTGGGTCTGCTCCTTGTCCCAGGGGCACCCGTCCGGCGAGCGCAGCGCCTCGATGGTGGCCACGAACTCGTTGAAGGCGGGGTGCTCGGTCGGCTGCACCTCGGCTACCAGCTTCTCAGTCACAGTATTGCTCCCTTCGATTGCGGTTTTCCGCAGCATTATAGCGCTCCTGCTTTCGCGCGCTCCTCCGACGTCTTCGAGCAGCGCCTTTCCGCCCTTTTTCGCGGTTTCCCAAGAAGCTCGACCGGCCTCATCCGAGCTATTTCGTCATCAAATCCCCATTTCGGAGCCTTAAAAGCGCACATTTTTCTGCAAAAACGCGACATTAGCGGGAAAAGGGGTGTACAACCTGCGGTTTTCTATTATGATCGTGTAGCTAAAAACGGAGAAACGCTGGTACCGAAGCCTTCTGGTACCAGCGTTCTTCGAGTGAAGGCCCTGTTAGAAGGGCACCGACTAGAGAAAGAGAAGTGATATGCCCGCACCTACCATGACCCCTGAGCAGCGCGCCGCCGCCCTCGAGAAGGCTCGCGTCGTTCGCGCCAAGCGCTCCGAGATCACCAACAAGCTCGCCATGGGTCTCACCACCCCGGCCGAGGTTCTCGATCAGATCGACGACCCGATCATCGGCCGCATGAAGGTCAAGGCTTTCGTGAACGCCCTGCCCGGCTTCGGCAAGGTGAAGACCGAGAAGCTCATGGAGGAGCTGGGCATTCCGGCCGAGCGTCGTCTGCAGGGCCTCGGCTCCAACCAGATGGCCGCCCTGAAGGCCGCCCTTTCCTAAGTCTCAACCGAGGCAATCTTGAAAGCGCCCGCTCCGAGAGGATGGGCGCTTTTTTCATATTCAGGGGCCTTAGTCTATGTCAAACGCATCCTTTCACTCCTATGCTCGGAGCATCGCTCCATGCCAAAGGCATTCTTTCGTTCGCGCCCTCGGGATACCGCGTCACGGCAAACTCGTTTCTTCGCTTGAGTAAGGCGAAACTGGCTTAAAAATCACGAAACATCGGTTGTCAGAGCTTTTTTCAAGTTCGAAAGCGTAAAATGGCTTGAAAATCACGAAAGTTCGGACGGGTGAGCCCGGAATTGAGCGTTTTTCGCAGCGCTGTGATACAGAAGAGATCATTTTCCCTGGTGGTGTATTACAACGTAAGCCCCAATCACGCATAAAACCCGAACTTTCGTGTTTTTCAAGCCAAAACAAGCCTCCCGGCAATGCAAACCGATCTTTCGAAGTTTTCAGACCAGGACGAGCGAGGAAAGCGAGAGAACGTCGTGCCCCTTATCTATGTAGACACGTTGGACGATCCGCGGCTCGATGCGTTCGCGCGGCTGACCGAGGCTCAGCTGCGCAGCAAGCTGGAGCCGGAGCGGGCGCTGTTCATCGCCGAGTCGCAAAAGGTGATCGAGCGGGCCTTCGAAGGCGGTATGGAGCCGATCTCGCTTCTCATGGAAGAGAAGTGGCTGCCCTCCATGGCGCCGCTTATCGAGCGAATGGAAAAGCGCACGAGCGAGCAGACCAGCGGCGAGGGGCTGCCGGTGTTCGTGGCGCCCCATGACGAGCTCGAGCGGCTCACCGGCTTCGAGCTGACGCGCGGCGCCCTGGGGGCCTTCCGTCGCCCCGCGCTTCCGCCCGTTGCCGACGTGCTGCGCGATGCGCGCCTGGTAGCGGTGCTGGAGGACATCACGAACCACACGAACGTGGGGGCCATCTTCCGCAGCGCGGCGGCCCTCGGGGTGGACGCCGTACTCGTCAGCCCCGCCTGCTACGACCCGCTGTACCGCCGGGCCGTGCGCGTTTCCATGGGCACGGTTTTCCAAGTGCCGTGGACCCGCATCGGCGACGCAGACGTACCGAACCGCCCCGGCTGCGGCATCTGGAGCGATGAGGGCATCGCCGAGCTGCACGAGCACGGCTTCACCTGCGCCGCCATGGCGCTCTCCGACGACTCGATGACCCCCGACGAGCTGAACGCGCGCCTGACCGAGCGCGAGGCCGCCGGCGCAGCGCCGGCAAAGCTGGCGCTGCTGTTCGGCACCGAGGGCGAGGGGCTCTCCCCCGCCACCATCGCCCGCTGCGACTACACCGTGCGCATCCCCATGGCCCACGGCGTCGATTCCCTGAACGTCGCCGCTTCCAGCGCCGTGGCCTTCTACGCCTTCCGGCAGCTGAGCCAGCTAGGGAGGTAGGACACAATGAGATCCTTCAATCCTCGTTCCGCGGCCCCCCTTCAAGACAACACAGGGAAAGCGAGCGCCCCCATCGCCCAAAACGATTCGCAGCTGAACAGCGACCCCACCGACCAGAGCGCGACAAACAGGAAGATCGGCAAGGACAGCGCAAGTCTGCAGAAAGTGCCGCGAAGGGTCACCGTGGCTACCTGGGTCGTGCGCCTCTGTTTCGCCTTCGTGTTCGTCGTGAACGTGCAGTGCGCCCTGGGGTTCGCGCTCACACCTGAAGCCTACATGGGCGCCTACGAGCTCGCCGGCGTTCCGGGGCGCGTGGCCACCCAGGGCATCGGCATCGCCTTCCTCATGTGGAACTGCACCTACCCGCCGGTCATCTGGCAACCATGCCGCCATCGCGCCTTGGCCGGCGTCGTGCTGGCTCAGCAAATCGTGGGGCTAGTCGGCGAGTCGCTCATCCGCGCCACCCTGCCCGTCGGCCACGATCTCCTCGCCAGCAGCATCGACCTGTTCATCACCTTCGACGCCGCGGGCCTGCTTCTGATGAGCGCCTCGTGGGGATTCTTGCTTCTGCTTGAAAGGCGCGTAAAACAATCTGCCCTCCGGCAAAAGATCGAAATTTCGAGTTGTTAGACATTCGGAAAGCGCCTTCGACCCATTTCCTTCGGCTTACCTGCCCAATGCCCGATAAAATCAACGTTATTCGCTAAAATGGAACCTTGTTCGGATGGTGCGGCGCTAAGGTACTCCGCAAGCCGAACCCTCGACATCTAACAACTCGAAATTCTTGCTCCGAAACCGGGAAAGGATCGCGCGAAGGCGATCCTTTCCAAGAGAGAGGAGGGAGTCTCGAGTTGTTTCAGTTCAGCGGCGCCGAGCATCGACCTCGCTACTTCATCAGCTCGCTCACGGCCTGGGCGAAGGCGAGCGGGTTGTCGGGCATGACGCCTTCCACGAGGAGCGCCTGGTCGAACAGGATGCCGGCGTAGGTGCGCACCTTGTCGTCGTCGCCGGCCTCATGGGCCGCGCGCAGGGCTTCGAACACCGGGTGCTTGGCGTTCATCTCCAGCACGAGGTGCAAATCGGGCAGCCCCTCGGCACCAGGCTGGCTCTTCAGCACCTGCACCATGGCCAGCGACACGCCGCCCTCGCTTGTGACCACGGCCGGCGCATCGGTAAGGCGAGTGGAAACGACAACGCGCTCCACCTTTTCGCCCAGCGCCTCGCGCATCACGTCGAAGAGCTCAGCGTTGGACTCGGTGGCCTCCTCGGCCTCCTTCTTCTCCTCATCGGTGGTAAGTCCCAAGTCCTCGGAGCCCACGTTCTTGATGAAGTAGGGCTGCTTGCTCTCCTCGTCGCCATCCACCGCGTGCTCACCGTAGGTGCCTATGGCCATCATGCAGAACTCGTCCACGTCCTGGTCGCACAGCAGCACGTCGTAGCCCTTGGCCAAAACCGTGGTCACGAGCGGCATGGCGGCCAAACGCTCCAGCGAATCGCCCGCGGCATAGAAGATGGAATCGGCGCCAGCGGGAGCCGCGGCCAAATACTCGTCCAGAGTGATCATCTTCTGCTGCTTGGCGGAGTAGAACAGAAGCAGGTCGCCGAGCGTGTCCTTGGCCATCCCGTAGCTCTGGTAGATACCGAACTTCAACGTGCGGCCGAACTGCTCGAAGAACTTCTCGTAGGCTTCGCGGTCGTCGTCGCGCATGTTCACCAGATCGGCCTTGATCTTCTTCTCTAGCCGGCGGGCGATGGCGCGCAGCTGGCCGTTGTGCTGCAGCGTCTCGCGGGAGATGTTCAGCGTGAGGTCGGATGAGTCAACCACGCCGCGCACGAAGCCGAAGTAGTCGGGCAGAAGCTCCTCGCACTTGTCCATGATGAGCACGTTGGAGGAGTACAGGGCAAGCCCGCGCTTGTAGTCCTTCGAATACATATCCCACGGCGCGCGGCTCGGCACGAACATGAGGGCGTCGTAGTTGAGCGACCCTTCCGCGTGCACGGAAATGGTACGGGCCGGGTTTTCGAAATCGTGGAAGTCGGTCTTGTAGAACTCGTCGTACTCCTCCTGGGAAACTTCGGACTTCTTGCGCTTCCAGATGGGGATCATGGAGTTGATGGTCTCCACTTCAGTGTAGCTCTCCCATTGCGGCGCTGCCGGCTCCTCGCCTTCTGCCGGCTCGGGGGCCTCCACCTTGCGGCTCTTCGTCACTTCCATCTTGATGGGGTAGCGCACGTAGTTGCTGTAGCGCTTGATGAGCCGGGTGAGCCCGTGCTCGCTGGCGAAAGTGCCGAAGGACTCGTCGGCGGTGTCGTCCTTCAGGTACACGATGACGTCGGTGCCGTGCTCGGCGCGCTCGGCCGGCTTGATGTCGTAGCCGTCGACGCCGTCGGATTCCCAGGCCCAGGTCTCGTCGCTTCCGATGGCGCGGGAGACGACGCGCACCTTCTTGCCCACCATAAAGGCGGAGTAGAAGCCGACGCCGAACTGGCCGATGATGTCCACATCGGTGAGGTCGTCAAGGCCCTTCGCCTCGCCGGGCTCGGAATCGGCAGCGGCCTCGGCCTGGGCGGCCTTGAACTCGAAGGAATCGGAATGGGCGATGGTGCCCAGGTTCTTGTCCAGCTCGTCTTTGGTCATGCCGATGCCGTTGTCGGACACGGTGACGGTGCGCTCGTCGGCGGAAAAGCCCACCGTGATGGCCAAGTCGTCGCGGCCCACGGCCACCTCGGGGTCGGTGAGGCTGCGGAAGTACAGCTTGTCCACGGCATCCGACGCGTTGGAGATGAGCTCGCGCAGGAAAATCTCGCGGTTGGTGTAGATGGAGTTAATCATGAGGTCGAGCAGCTTCTTGCTCTCTGTCTTGAACTTGCGCATAGGCTGGTTCCTTCTTTCATACGATCGGAAGACGCTTGACCGCCCGAGTGTAGGTCGCTCGCCGGCAGTATCTCGCGGTGCGTACGGGTTGTGCGTCAGTCGTTGACCGGCGGCGACAAAGGCGTTAGCAGTCTTCCCTTACGAGTGCTAATAGCACATTGTAAGCAGAAGGAAACCTAAGTCAATACCTATCAAGTTTTCTTTAAGTTCAGATGAGGGGAAGCCTCTCAAAATGAGGTTTCAATTTTGAGAGGAAGGGCAAAGGAGCATTCTATCAGAATCGAAACCCAATTTTGATAGTTGGATTAGCTTCTGAGAATTCATGAAATATTGCAGCAGCTTGCTGCAATATTTACTCATAGCAAAGTCCATTACCGCACAAACCATATGTTTATATGTGAGCCATTTTGCCCTAAAATTGCCATTTGTGCTAATATATGAGCCATGATTTCATTCGAGCAGAAAACCGCCTACGATCTCACGCACGAAGCGGCCGCGCGCGTGCGGGCACGGCGTAAGGAGCGCAAACTCACGCAGGCTCAAATGGCGAAGAAGGCTGGCATGTCGTTCGCCTCCTATAAGCGCTTCGAGCAGACAGGGGAGATCGCCTTCCGCTCTCTGTGCAACATCGCTATCGCCCTCGGCTGCGAACAGGACTTCGACGAGCTCTTCGCACACCGCCAGTACACGTCAATCCAGGAGGTCATCGATGCCCAGCGTGACGCCCGCAAGCGATAAGCCTCGGCACTCCGTGGCTCCCACTTTCGACGTGCAAACTCTGGGAGTATTCCTCGCCGGCAGCCCCGTCGGCACACTCGCCCAAACGCCGGATGGGCCCGTGGCCTTCGAATACCACGATGAATGGCTAGCCCATGGCTTCTCCATCAGCCCATTAAGTCTCCCTCTCGAAAAGCGCCTTTTCGTTGCCGCGCCGCGCCCCCTCGAAGGGCTTTTCGGCGTTTTCGACGACAGCCTTCCGGACGGCTGGGGGCGCCTGCTAGTAGATCGTATGTTTCGCGAACACGGCGTAGACACCTTTGTCGTCACTCCCCTCACACGCCTCGCCATCGTCGGATCTTCCGGCATGGGGGCGCTTGAGTACGAACCGGAGCTCACTCTTATGCCCCAAGCAGCGGAGCGAACGCTCGACGAGCTGGCTGACGAATGCGCGGAAATGCTCCGAACTGATTTCTCCGACGATCTGGACACCCTCTACGCTTTAGGCGGCTCATCGGGAGGGGCGCGACCGAAGATATTCACCGACATCGATGAAGAGCCGTGGATCGTCAAGTTCCCTTCCTCGCATGATCCGGCCGACATCGCCACCCAAGAATTCGCCATCGCCCAAGCCGCCTCAGCGTGCGGCATCGCGATGCCGGAGGTGCGACTTTTGCCATCGTCTAAACGTGACGGCTTCTTCGCCATCAAACGTTTCGATCGTTCAAAAGGCAGGGCAGATGGCGTTCCCTCTCGCGTTCACATGGCCTCGGCGGGCGCGCTCCTCGAAACATCGCATCGCATTCCCAATTTGGATTACGGAATCCTGATGAAGCTCACCATGCGCCTTACAACCGATCTCGAGGAAATCGCACGACTCTACCGCCTCATGACCTTCAATGTCATCATCGGTAACCGAGACGACCACGCGAAGAATTTCACCTATCTTTGCGATGGAGGCGCATGGCGTCTCTCCCCCGGTTATGATCTCACGCACAACAGCGGTATCAACGGCGAGCATTCGACCACCGTCAACGGCAAAGGGCGAGACATCGACCTCGAAGACCTCCTCGCCGTAGCCGCGGGCGCCGGAATAAGCAGAACCGCCGCTCTCGCCATCACTCGCGAGATTTCCGACGCTGCGAACGATTTGCTCGCAGGGGTTATTCCCCTCGAAAGGCTGGCGTAGCTGGCTGCAACTCCACCGGAGAACGCCACGCCGTTCGAACGCCAATGACCTGATGGTTGCGAGCCACAAAAATCTTTTCAACTAGCGAACCTCGATCTCGGCCTCATCCAGAGCCATCTCGTACGAGAAGCCCGATCTTGCGCTCAGAACTACCGCCGACTCGCCTTTCCATTTTAGGGATCCCACGTATTCGTACGGAAGCCCTCAGGAGGCACGTGGCAAGCCAGTTGCAACATCCTCGCTCTTCAAAAGCGTTCCGTCCTTGCTAAATGCCGACAAATTAACGACCAGGTCATCGGTCGTATAATGCACCTTCACCTGAGCGCGTTTTCTCTTCCGCGATATTTTTTGTAGCCAAACCACGTCATCAGGCAGTCCCGCCTCCGCGAACCTGCGGCATCCCTCTTGAACAAATCGCACGGGGTATCCGACGCTCTCCAATATTTTCAACCCCGACAACATCATGTCCAATATCGCTACTTTCCGCTCGTGGCCAGGAAGAGGAAATACGCTGAACGGATTGAACGGCACCCAAACCTCAAGGATTTTATCGCAAAGAAGCGGAGCTCTACACTCTTCGACGCTTTGCTCGCAGCAGAAGATAATACGATAAGAACAGAACTTGAAAGGGTCGCTCAAGCGAACGACGTTGTCGAGGTCGCTACAGAAAAGGACTTCTTAGTCTTCAAATGGCTTGGAAATCACGAAAGATCGGCGTTGACTGCGAAATTGCGTCTTCGTTGTAATACGCCACCTGGGAAAACTCCAGCAATAATCAGCAATCGAGCCTCTTGGAGTTCGAAAACGCCGATGTTTCGCGATTTTCAAGCCATTTGAGCGCCCCGAACATTCATTTTCGCCGTCTTTTCCGATGTTTCGTGATTTTCAAGCCATATGAGAAACGAAACACTGCGCAAGTTAGCAGAAAGCCTGTATGCCGTTGCTACATCCAGGCTTTCATACGAAGTTCAGCGCAGGGGGTAAAAGAGCACGCATCGCGTCGTGGGCCGAGCCCAACTTCTCCAGCAGAGCACGCAACGCCTCATGGGGCAGGCCCTGCGCTCCCAACGAAGCGAGCGACACAGCCCCTACTTCTCCAGGATGTCGATAGCCTCCACGAGCGAGCGCATGATGTTGCGGCGGGACAGGGCGCCGACGAGCTTGCCGTTTTCCACTACCGGCACCTTCTTGATGCGCTTGGCGGCGAACAGGGCGCACACCTCGTCCACCGGCGTCGTGGCCTCTACGGAGATCACGCGGCGGGTGGCCACGGCCATGACGTTGAGGCCCATGAGCTCGCGCAGGCGCGTGGCGGCGTCCTCGTCGTCGATGTAGCGGTAGCCATTCAGCAGCGTGGAATCGACGAGCGCGATCTCGGTCTTGCCGAGGTAGCTCGCCACGTCGCCGTCGGACACGACCTTCGGGAGCCGCCGGTCGACCTTGGGGGCCGACAGCACGCTGGCGGGATCGGCCGGGGCGAGGCCGATCGCGCACGCCCAGCGGAAGAACGTGCGCAGAGACGACAGGTGCCGCTTGATGGTGGTGCGGGCGTAGCGCGCCTGGTCGAGCTCGGCGAGGTAGCGCCTCAGCTGGCGGTAGGTGGGAGCGAGCGGGTCGACACCCGCCCGCTGCGCCCAGCGCAGGTAGGCCTCCATGTCCTCGCGATAGGCGCGCACCGTATGGGCCGAGGCGCCCATCTCGGAGGCGAGGTGATCGCAGAACCGCGCCACCGCCTCTTCGCCGGACAGCGGCGCCCCGTCGGCGGCGTTTCCGCCGCCAGCGCCTTTGCGCCCCGTCACGGCAGCAGCCCCGCCTCGGCCAGGGCCTCCCTATAGCCCGCAAGCGCCTCGTTGGCGCGGTCGGCGTAGGCCTGGTAGCGGGCGCGCTTGTTGCGCACCGGGGGCGAGAGCGGAGCCATGAGCCCGAAGTTCACGTGCATGGGCTGGTAGTCCTTCGTCGCCGGATCCGTGGCGTAGGCCAGAAGCGCCCCGAACACCGTCTCCGTCGGCAGCTCCGGCAGCGCGATCCCCGCAAGATCGGCAGTCACGGCCAGCGCGACGTGCAGCCCGCTGCGGATGGCCTCGCAGTAGCCCTCGGTGCCGGCAAGCTGACCCGCCACGTAGACGGGGACGCCGAGGGCGTCCGCTTGCGGCGTGACGAGCCGGTTACGACGGTCGAGCAGCCGCGGCGCGTCGATGAAGGTGTTGCGGTGCATGACGCCGTAGCGCGCGAACTCCGCCTCTTCCAGGCCGGGGATCATGCGAAACACGCGGCGCTGCTCGGGGAAGGTGAGGTTGGTCTGGAACCCGACGAGGTTGTAGCTGGCGCCGTGGGCGTCCTCGGCGCGCAGCTGCAAAGCCGCCCAAGGGCGGCGCCCCGTGCGCGGATCGGTGAGCCCCACCGGCTTCAGGGTGCCGAAGCGCGGGGCGTCGCGGCCCGCCCGGGCTATCTCCTCGATGGGCTGGCAGGCTTGGAACAGCTCGCGGGTCTCGAAGTCCTTGGCGATGACGCGCTCGGCCGCGAGAAGCTGCTCGATGAAGGCGTCGTACTCCTCCCGGGTGAACGGGGCGTTCAGATAGTCTCCGCCGGCACCGGCGTCCTCGTAGCGGCTTTGGCGGAACACCTTCCCAAAGTCGATGGAATCCGCCATCACCACCGGCGCCGCAGCGTCGTAGAAGGCCAGGGCGTCTCGCCCCGTCAGGGCCATAAGCGACGATGAGAGCGCGTCGGAGGTGAGCGGGCCGCTCGCCAAGACGATCGCGTCCGAGCCGGCGGCAAGGGAGGGGATGTCCGTCGCCTCGCGGCGCTCCACCGCAATGAGGGGATGCTCCTCCACCTGGCGCGTCACGTCTCGGGAGAACAGCACCCGATCCACCGCCAACGCGCCGCCCGCGGCCACCGCATGGCGTTTCGCCGCCGCGATCAGCGGCGACTCCAGAGTCGTGAGCTCCGCCTTCAAAAGCCCCGCCGCGCTGTCGGGCTTGGTGCTCTTGAGCGAGTTGGAGCAGACGAGCTCGGCCGCGTCTCCCGTATGGTGCACGGCGGTCGGACGCGCGGGTCGCATTTCGACAAGGCGCACGGAGATTCCGCGCGAGGCGAGGTTCAGGGCCGCCTCGCTGCCCGCCAGTCCTGCGCCTACTATGGTTACCGTATTGCTCATGGGGCAAAAGGATACCAAACAACGGTGCCGTAAGGCCCGTCAATTCCGCTTGGGCGCCCCAGCTTCTCCCTATCGACACAGCCATGGCCTACACCGCCGTCCGCAGGGCCGGATGCGGGCCGTAGCGCCCGTCGGGGTACTGGGCGATGAGCCCGTCGCGCTGGGCCTCGGCGAGCCAAATCATGAGCCAGGTGAACGTGTCGCCAGCCGGAGCATGATCCTCGGCCAACTGACGCAGGGCCTCCATGCCCAAAGGCTCCGCTTGCAGCGCCGCGAGCAGAGCCTCCTCGCCGCGATAGGGCTGGCTCGCCTTGCCGCGATCGTCCGCAGCCTCGGCCCGCTGCTCCTTCAGGCAACCGAAGGTGGCGAAGAGGGCGTCGGCGAAGGCTTCGTCGTCCACAATGGGGAGCGCCCCCTGGTACAGCAGGCGGTTCGCCCCCTTCGACGCCGCAGAGGTGATGGCCCCCGGCACCACCCATACCTCCCGGCCCGCGAGCAGCGCCTCGTCGGCCGTGGAGAACGTGCCCGAGGGCAGCCCCGCCTCCACGATGAGCGTGGCCCGGGAGAGCCCCGCAATGAGCCGGTTGCGGGCGCGGAAGGTGTGGGGCTGGGGCGGGAAGTCCCATTCGTGCTCGGAGACCACCGCGCCGCCGGCTGCCACGATGCGCTGGAAGAGCCCCGCGTTCTCCGCCGGGTACAGCTGGTTGCAGCCGCCCCCGAGGAAGGCCACCGTGCGCGCGCCCGCGGCCAAGGCCGCCTCGTGGGCCACGGCGTCGCAGCCCCGCGCGCCCCCGGAGATGATGG
>OLSN01000837.1_pt1 | contig 30745 bp, 26 predicted proteins | sample 1672411 | NCBI WGS metagenome assembly OLSN01 (sample SAMEA3136683, study PRJEB25190) | human gut metagenome | biome: human gut; feature: human-associated habitat; material: faeces | place: Austria | collected 2013 | reverse complement strand
GCACGTCCATCACTTCGAATGTGCCGATTTTGTCCTTCCAGTTTTCATAACTCATCGTCTTTACTCCTTTTACAGAAAGCTCACGCCTCCTCGAAGCTGTCCTTACCCACGCCGCACAGGGGGCATTCAAAATCCTCCGGTACCTCGCTCCATGGCGTACCGGGGGCGATGCCGCCCTCCGGATAACCTGAGCTCTCATCGTATTCCCAACCGCAAAGACTGCATACATACTTCATTGTGCTTCTTCCTTTCTTTTTCTAATGATTTTGTTATTCTTCTACCAGCCGGCCGTCCACCGTGATGGTGACCACCTGCCACGGAATGAATTTCCCGCTCTGCTGGAGTGCCTTTTTCGCCGCCAGCTCCAGCCCGCCGCAGCAGGGCACCTCCATGCGCACGACGGTGACGCTCTTGATGTTGTTCTCCCGGATGATCTCCGTCAGCTTCTCGGAATAGTCCACGCTGTCCAGCTTGGGGCAACCCACAAGGGTGATGTGTCCCTTGATGAACCGCTCGTGGAAGGCGGCGTAGGCATAGGCGGCGCAGTCGGCGGCGATGAGAAGCCGCGCGCCGTCGAAATACGGTGCGTTCACCGGCACCAGCTTGATCTGCACCGGCCATTGGGACAGGCGGCTTGCCTGTTCAGCGCGGGGTGCTTCCGCGGCGGGCGCGGCCTCGCGCTGAATATTCCGGGACTGGCTGCCGGGGCAGCCGCAGGGCAGCGTCATGCCCTGTTTCCGCATTTTCCGCTGCTTATTTTCCATGACGGCCTGCTCGTCATAGGCCGCCGCCTCCCGCTCCACAAAGGTGATGGCCCCGGTAGGGCAGGCGGGCAGGCAGTCCCCCAACCCGTCGCAGTAATCGTCCCGCATGAGCCGCGCCTTGCCGTCCGCAATGGCGATGGCTCCCTCATGGCAGGCCTCGGCGCAGGCACCGCAGCCGTTGCATTTTTCCTGATTGATCTGGATGATCCTTCGAATCATTTTGATACCCCCTTGCGGTTTCTCTTGACTTTGTGATTTTATTCTACTATCATAATTTATGAAAGTCCGTTGGCACACCAACAAGGAGGCGAAAAAAATATGCAGATCAATTTAGCAAACACACGGCTTTTTCGCGGAATGGAGCCGTCGGACATTGAGGAAATGCTCGGTTGCCTGCACGCGAAGGAGCACGCCTTTCAAAAGGGCGAGATTATTTTCCCGGAGGGGACTGCCACGGAGCAGATCGGCGTGGTGCTCTCCGGCCGGGTCATCATTGAAATGGGAGACGTGTGGGGCAATAACAGCGTCCTGAGCAGCATCGGCCCCGGCGGCGTCTTTGCGGAGGCGTACGCCTGCGTGCCGGGCGAGCCGCTGATGGTCAACGTGACCGCCGCCGAGGATACGCGAGCGCTGCTGCTGAATATCAGGCGCGTACTGGAACCCTGCGCCAATGTCTGCCCGCGCCATGTACGGCTTGTGCGGAACCTGCTGACGCTCTGCTCGGAGAAAAATTTGCAGCTCTCCCGCCGGGTGCTGCACACCGGCCCCAAGTCCATTCGAAAGCGGCTGCTATCCTACTTTTCGGAGTGTATCAAGCGCACCGGCAGCTATTCCTTTGATATTCCCTACAACCGCCAGCAACTGGCGGATTATCTCAGCGTAGAGCGCAGCGCACTTTCCAACGAGCTGTCCCTCATGCAGCGGGACGGGCTTATCCGGTATGAGAAAAACCATTTTGATGTTATGGAGCAAATTGATGGTTAATGTAAAGGATGTCGCCGGTGAATATCAGAAAACGAACGGGCGAAGTTGTCCCGTTCCAAGAAGAAAAGATCCTGAACGCCATGAAAAAGGCATTTTCCGGCCAAGGGCAGGAGATAGACGACCGGGCGCTCGATGAAATGCTGTCGGTCGTCCTCAAGCGCCTGCCGGAAAACGGTGGGCTGACCGTGGAACGCGTACAGGACGAGGTGGAGCGCGTACTCATGGAGTGCGGACACTATGAGGTGGCAAAAGCATATATCCTGTACCGTGAAAAGCGCGCCGCCCTGCGCCGCATCCGCGCAGACCTCGCCCGCGAGGTGGGGGATGATGCCCTTGAGGACCTCCTACGGCAGATCCAGAAGGATTTCGAGGAAGAGATTTATCCCCTCAGCACCTTGCAGCTGAAATTTGAGAGCTTCTGCAAGCCCGCCATGACCATGGAAGCGAAAATGGAAGCCCTTACCAAGGCGGCGGTGGAGCTGACCACGGTGGAGGCGCCCAAATGGGAGTTCATCGCGGCACGGCTTTTGAATCACACCTTTTCCAAGCGCAATGCCTCGCGGTGGACAGAGCGCGGTGTGAAAGGCCTGTATGAAAAGCTCCGCTATCTGACGGATAAGGGGCTGTACGGCGACTATATCCTCGCCCGCTATTCCCGCGATGAGATCGATGCGGCGGCGGGCTTTCTATGCCCGGAGCGGGACACGCTGTTCACCTATTCCGGCCTTGACCTGCTGCTCAAGCGATACGTCATCCAGTCCCGCAGCCGTGAGCCGTTGGAAACGCCGCAGGAGATGTTCCTGGGCATCGCGCTCCACCTTGCCATGAACGAGGCCTCTGACCGCATGGGCTGGGTCAGGCGGTTTTACGATATGCTCAGCCGCATGGAGGTCACCATGGCCACCCCCACCATGTCCAACGCGCGAAAGCCCCATCACCAGCTTTCCAGCTGCTTTATCGACACGGTGCCGGACAGTCTGGACGGCATCTACCGCTCCGTTGACAATTTTGCCAAGGTGTCCAAGTTTGGGGGAGGCATGGGGCTGTACTTTGGCAAGGTACGGGCCACCGGCAGCGCCATTCGGGGCTTTCAGGGGGCGGCGGGCGGCGTCATCCGCCGGATCCGGCTGGTGAACGACACTGCCGTTGCCGTGGATCAGCTGGGCATGCGGCAGGGCGCGGTGGCGGTCTACTTAGATGCGTGGCACAAGGATCTCCCTGAGTTTTTGCAGCTGCGCACCAACAACGGCGACGACCGCATGAAGGCCCATGATGTGTTCCCCGCCGTGTGCTATCCCGATCTGTTCTGGAAATTGGCGGAGAAAAATCTTGACGCGCCGTGGCAGCTCATGTGTCCGCATGAGATTCTCACCGTCAAGGGCTACGCACTGGAGGACTATTGGGGCGATGAGTGGGAGAAACGGTATCTGGACTGCGTCAGTGACCCCCGCATCGAAAAGCGCACCGTCACCGTCAAGGACATCGTGCGGCTGGTGCTGCACTCGGCTGTGGAGACCGGCACGCCCTTCGCATTTAACCGGGACGCCGTCAACCGCATGAACCCCAACGGCCACGCGGGCATGATCTACTGCTCCAACCTCTGCACGGAGATCGCCCAGAATATGGCGCCCATCGAGCATATCAGCACCTCGGTGCAGACGGAGAACGGCGATACGGTGGTGGTAACGGCCACCCGCCCCGGCGAGTTCGTGGTCTGCAATTTGGCCAGCCTCTCCCTTGGAAATCTTCCCGTGGAGGACGAGGCCTACATGGAGTGCACGGTGGAGACGGCCATCCGCGCGCTGGACAACGTCATCGACCTGAACTTCTACCCGCTGGAATACGCCCGGCTCACAAACCACAAATACCGAAGCATCGGCCTTGGCGTCAGCGGCTATCACCACATGCTGGCAAAGCGCGGCATCCGCTGGGAGAGCGAGGAGCATCTCGCCTTCGCCGACACGGTGTTTGAGCGCATCAATTATGCCGCCATCCGGGCGGACACGGCACTGGCACGGGAAAAGGGCAGCTATGCGCTGTTTGAGGGCAGCGACTGGCAGACCGGCGCGTATTTTGAGAAGCGGGGCTACGCCTCCGACAAGTGGCGGGAGCTTGCCGAAACGGTGGCGGCGCAGGGAATGCGCAACGCCTACCTGCTGGCCGTCGCCCCCACCTCCAGCACCTCTATCCTCTCCGGCACCTCCGCCGGGATCGACCCTGTCATGAGGCGCTTCTTTTTGGAGGAGAAGAAGGGCAGCATCCTGCCTCGCGTGGCCCCGGAGCTGTCGCTGGATACCTGGTGGTACTATAAGGCGGCTCACCTCATCGACCAAAGCTGGTCGGTACGAGCCGCAGGCGTGCGCCAGCGGCACATCGATCAGGCGCAGAGCATGAACCTGTATATCACCAACGACTACACCATGCGGCAGGTACTGGCGCTGTATCTGGATGCGTGGCACAGCGGCGTCAAGACGATCTACTACATCCGCAGCAAGTCCCTTGAGGTGGAGGACTGCGAAAGCTGCGCGTCATAGGGAGGAGCAGTACCATGGTAGAACTGAAGAAAAAGCCGCTTTTTAATCCGGAGGGTGACATCGACGTGCGCCTGCGGCGTATGATCGGCGGCAACACAACGAACCTCAACGACTTCAACAACATGAAGTATCCGTGGGTCAGCGACTGGTACCGGCAGGCCATGAACAATTTCTGGATTCCGGAGGAGATCAATCTCTCGCAGGATGTGAAGGACTATCCCCGCCTGCTGCCCGCCGAGCGCATGGCCTACGACAAAATTTTAAGCTTTCTCGTCTTTCTGGACTCCATCCAGACGGCGAATCTGCCCAACATCGGCGCGTATGTCACCGCCAACGAGGTCAATCTCTGCCTGTCCATTCAGGCGTTTCAGGAGTGCGTCCACTCCCAGAGCTACAGCTATATGCTCGACACCATCTGCTCCCCCGTGGAGCGGAACGACATCCTCTACCAGTGGAAGACCGACGAGCACCTTCTGCGGCGCAACACCTTCATCGGGAACTGCTACAACGAGTTCCAGGAGCAGAAGGACGCCCCTACGCTGCTGCGCGTGATGATGGCCAACTTCATTTTGGAGGGCATCTATTTTTACAGTGGCTTCATGTTCTTCTACAACCTTTCCCGCAATGGCAAGATGCCCGGCTCGGCACAGGAGATCCGCTACATTAACCGGGACGAGAACACCCACCTGTGGCTGTTTCGCAACATTATTTTGGAGCTACAGAAGGAGCAGCCGGAGCTGTTCACGGCGGAAAACGTGCAGGCGCTTCGGGAAATGATGCTGGAGGGCGTGGAACAGGAGATCGCGTGGGGGCATTATGTCATCGGGGACGAGGTGCCGGGGCTGAACCGCCGGATGGTCACAGATTACATCCGCTACCTCGGCAATCTCCGCTGGACGAGTCTCGGGTATCCGGCGCTATATCCCGGCTTCGAGCACGAGCCGGAGAGCATGGCATGGGTCAGCCAGTACGCCGACGCCAACATGGTCAAGACGGATTTCTTTGAGGCCCGTAGCACCGCCTACGCCAAGAGCACCGCACTGGTAGACGATCTATAAAGAACGCCAGGAGCAAAGGTCTATATACTAGACTGTATAGGGGAATGTAATCTGGGGTGCATACTATCAACTGTAAGGACACATATGTGGGCACAAGTATTTTGAAGGAAAAAGCAGAGAGCAGAGAGCTTATCTCCTCCCATCTTGACGAGGACGAGTTTTGCCGCTATGTGATACACAGTGGGACATAAGCGGCATAGCCCTTGACCTGCCGGAAACCCACAGGGACGATTTTTTCAGCGTCCCGGAACAGGCGGCTATGGCGCTTATAAAGAATCAGCCCAGCAGCTTTGCCTTTATGCTGCTCTCCTTTACAAACGGGTCCGACCAGAAGCGGGAATCATAGGAGTGGTTGGCATTGTCGCCCTGAACGTAATAACAGTTTTCCGGCACAATCAGCGTAATGCCATTCCGAACGACAGCTTCGCCGCCGGATGCCGTAATTCGCTTTACAAGCAGCCGGCCATCCCGTTCAAAAATGATAATATCCCCATCGGTCAAATCTCCGTACAGCCGTGTCCCTAGAATAAATGAGTCTTTCTTCAGTGTCGGTTCCATGGACTCAGTCGGGACATACCCGAGAAAGAGCACTGTTTTCATAAGGACAAGCAGCAGCAGTGAGGACAGGATCGGGATAAGCAGCCAGCGGTTATTCTTGAAGAGTTCCATAACTTCCTCCAAAATGCAAAACCCGCCCTCCGCAGTGTTTATACTGGGGAGGGCGGGTTTGCTGTATCGTTTTCAATTGTGCATAAATCAGAATGCCGCAAGGTCCGGATGCGACCTGAGATATTTCCTGGTGCGGGAGATTCGGGCGGCGACACATTTGTCGATTTCCCCGAGTATGCTGCCGATTTCCGCGTGGGAATAGCCTTTGGCGCTGAGACGGATCGCCCGGATGCCTTTCGCCATCGCCTCGGAAGCGTTGGCCTCCAGCCGATCGAGTATCATACTCAGTTCGTGATGCTCGTCTAAACTATCTTCTTTCCCGAGCACCTCCGGGATCAATTCGCACTCCTTTGCCGCCCGGCGGTTGGCATAGATCAACGCCGTGCATATCTCGTTCCAGATTAGCCTGTATGCATACGTAGAGAAGCATCCTCCTTTATCGCTGTATGCCGCCTTGCAGAGACCAATGCAGCCGATCTGATAGAGGTCATCGTAACTGTAGATACTGTTTTGACCGGGATTATGGACCTTGTCCTTGATCACCTTCCCGACCAGTCCGAGGTTTTGCTCCACTTTTCTCTGCTGGGGTTGTGTAAGCGTCATGATGCTTCGCCTCCTTTGCATGGGCGAAATCCGGCCGGCTGTTGTTTCCTGCGCCGCTCCAGGAGCTTCTTGCTTTCGGCGATGACCTCGTTGCAGTAATATTCACCGAGAAAGCCAATGTGCGCTTTGGAAAGCGGTACTTGCAGAAGCCCTGCCAGCCACAGGTAGGCGTCCTGTTTGCTCATCAAACCGCTCAGATATAGTTGGTCGAAATAGTAGTGCGCCTGATTCCGAAGCGTGCGCAGCTCGCGGTTAGCCAATGTGCCGACGGGGATATTCGTGCCCGGATGGGTGCGGACATAAGCGTCACACCGCGGATAATTGCTGCAAACATAGAGCATGGTATGGCTGTGGTTCTCATGGTAGATGCCGTCTGCGGAGCGCAGCAGAACGATGCCGCCGCAATACTGACAGCGCATGGCGGACGGGTTGATTCCTTTCTTCTTTTTCTTGTGTTTCACGGTTCTTTCACCTCCGTCAGGATATAGAGAAAGGCCGGAAAACTGCATGAAAACCAAGGACGGCAAAGTCGGTTTCTACATACCGAGCACGTTCCTGTCATCAAAGCAGCTTTCCGGCCAATGAGTTCAGTTGTGGCTTGCACCGTATGGATCGCTCAGTGCGCAAATCCGTAACAGTTTCTCTCCCGCGGGGAGAGTCTAACTCCGGGAGCTCTTCCGAAGTACTGAAAGCCTGAGTGCAAGCCCCTGCCACGGTTACAGCTTAGCATATCAGGATCCAAAAGTCAAGCCTTAAAGTAATGTTTTTAATTATTTTATTATAATATTTCTTAAAGTTTTGTATTTTGCGATTCAGAATCAGTCTGGTGGAAAGAAACGCCTCTCCAATCTGCCGCGCTCTCCAGAATGGCGATGTCAATATTCGTAATCATCCTCGTCATCGTCCTCATCGTCCGGATCATACGGCGAGCGTTCTGTTGGGCGCCGGTTCCAAATAAAGCGCATGGCGACCAGCGCACCTGCCGCAAGAAGGAGTCCTCCGCCGAACAGGATAATGTGCATCACGGGAATCCCGCCGACGGTAGGACGGCCCATATCCTGCTCTTGCACATTCTGCGAAGCGGCGTCCGCGTTCTCCGCACTGTCTGTTGTCAGCGGCTCCTGTTCTTGTTGCGTCACATCAGGACTTGGGATATCACCCGGCGACGGCACGGCGGCATTTAACGTCAGGCAAGAAAGGACATAGCTGCCGCTATTGCCCAGCTCGGTTCGTAAAATCCCGTCCTGCCCCACGGCAATCGTGCCCGGATAAAGTCCTACATCCGTCTTGAGCTGGAATTCAACACCCGCCCATTGGGGGCCAAGCTGTACCTCAAGGATGACGGGCTGCGCGACTTGAAGCTCCGTGCCGTCCGTATCATCGCCGGTAGCATAGACAACACCTGTACACATGAGGATGCAGCACAATAGCGCCAGCATTACGCCGATGCCTGTTTTCATCTTTTTCATAATGACCTCCTGTAATTTGCATAGAAAAAGACGTCCTGATTTCTCAAGCCGTCCTCTCTGATGCTGTATTTTGTTTTTACTTGATCGTGTCCTTGAGCGCCTTCCCCGCCTTAAAGGAAGGGGCTTTGCTGGCCGGGATCTCGATCGTTTCCCCGGTAGCCGGGTTTTTGCCCATCCTCGCGGCGCGCTCCTTCACTTCAAAACTGCCGAAGCCGACCAGTTGGATCTTGCCGTCGGTTTTCAGTGCTTCCGTGATACCGTCAAATACGGAATTGACCGCTATTTCCGCGTCCTTTTTGCTGAGATTGGCCTTTTCAGCCACATAAGCGACAAGCTCTTTCTTTGTCATAGACTTTATTCCTCCTTCTGCACCCGTTTACAACCGTGCACCAATTATCCTTTGGTCTGAGCGCAGTCAGTCATAGCCTTACGAGTGATGTGGGTATATTATAGCATGAAGAATTCTGATTGCAATGCTCTTTCAATGCTGCGTTCATCACCGGCAATAACTGAGAAAGGGACACCATGTCCGCTGGAGATGAAAAAACACGCTGACCCGCAGAAAAAGGACATGGACGCTTTCGACCTCTTGGATAAGATCCCCGGTGTCAGGCGTGATCCAGGCGGCGTGATCTGCCTTTATGACAGGCTGGTCTCACTGAAGGGTTCGGATCGGGTCATTCCCATCAATTATCTCTGACATCTGTACTGCCCGCAGGATTTTGTCCTGCGGGCAGTTTTTCACTGTTTGAGCGTGGGTTTTGCTGCAAGCACCCGCATTTAAGGCATACGCCGCCCGACCATACGTGCCGGCATTCCTTGCCCAGGGACTGCTTGACGCCCTTCTTCTCACGGTTCCGCGGCCGATTTCTTCTGCGCCTGTCGTTTTTCATATCGTTCCTCCATAACGAATCCGGGGATATGCGTTCAAGCATATCCCCGGACAGGTGTTATTTACTTCTTCACGGCAATATGCTTGCCCGTTCTGCGCTTTTTCAGGTAGAAAAACGCTGTGCAGCCCGCTCCTGCCGCCGCAAGCCCGAGCAGTGAGATCCAGAGCATAAGATCGGTGTCGTCTCCGGTCTTGGGAACATCCACCTTCGTCTTGTCGTTATGGATCTTTACCGTCAGCGTTTCATTTGCAACAAGCGTGATTTTGACGGGGTCTGCGATCTTGTACCCTTCGCTGGCGCTGTTTTTCAGCTCCGTGACGGTATACTCGCCGATGCGCAGCTTCTCAATGAAGATTTCGCCCTTGGCGTCGGTTGTAAACGTCATATCGTAGCTGTTGGCGCCGGTGATGCGGAACGCAAAGCCCTCTTTCTTTCCGTCGCTGGTGGTCTTAATAATCTTGAGGGAGCCTTTCAGAGCCCGGTTGATAAAGCCCTTTCCGGCTTCGTTCTCAACGGTGTAGGTTTTTCCGTCGGTATCGATCTCCACATAGTAGGCTTTCTCGTCCGGAATAAAGCCCTCCGGTGCGGTTTTCTCCCTAACCAGTACGCCGCCGTACTCCAGATTCTTCATCCAGTAAACGCCGGCAGAGGACTCCTCCATGGTGCCGAGCAATACATCGTCCTTGTCCAGCGCCTTGTTCCCGTTAACATCACGGTAGACCTCGAATACCGCGCCGCGGAGTTTATTCTCGGGATAGTCTGCGTCATACTTTGTCAGTGTGACGCTGCCGCGGATAAGTTTGTTCGCAATCTTGATCTCAATGACCTGTCCCTGCTCCTTGACCGTTACCGGGAACAGCTCTTCGCTCAGAACGAAGCCCTTGGGCTGCTTGATCTCGCGCACGAGCCAGTTGCCGGCAGGGATCTTTTCGAAGCGGAATCTGCCATCCTCGGCGGATACGGCTGTCAGCAGTGCGGTATCCTTCGTGAATCTCGTTTCAGATGCAGCAAACAGACCCATGACTGCACCGGAGAGTGGCTTATCGTTTGCATCAACCTTCAGACCCGAAACGGAGCCGTAGGTCAGCTTATTCTCAATGGCCGCGCCCTCGTTGGCAATCAGCTTGACAAGCTTCTTGTCTTGCCCGGCGTAGTCAAACGACACCGGATACTTCGTATCGCCAAGCTGGTAATGGCTGTCGGTAGAGATCTCCTGCAGGTAGAAGCGTCCAAAGGGGAGATCCGTCTTGCACGTCGCTTTTCCGTCTTTATTCAAGGACACCATCTCGATCAGGCCGTCCTGCGGGATGCTGCTGCCATCGGCTGCCACAAGCTTCTCCGCAGCATAAAGGCCGAATGTAACGTGCGTGAGCTCGCCACTTTGGCCAATGCCGAACAGCTTATCCGTTTCCATGGTTTTTACCAGACTGATCTCCACACGCTGGCGCTCATTGTACATATCTGCCCGAAGCTCGGTGACCGTGACCTCCTGTCCGGCATATATCAGCTCAACCGTATGCGCTTCGGTCTGAAGCACCATGCCGTGCGGAGCTTGCTTCTCGGTGATCACATACTTGCCAAGGTAGAGTGCCTTACTGGAGGCCATGCCGTCCGATTGCGTGGTGACGGTGTCTACGATGTCTCCGGCCTTTGCACGCAAGGTTCCGTCAGGGGTGTAAATATCCTCCGCAGCAGCGATATCAAAGACTGCTCCCGGAAGTCCGGTATTCTCATATACAGGCCGGAAGATGGATCCCTCGTTTACTACGCTGCTGAAGACCTCTCCGGTCTTTTGGATGCGGATGACGCCTTTTTGCGCCATGTTGGACTTTGTAACTGTCACGACAGCCTCTGACCCATCCACGGTAAACGGAACCGGGGCAGTATCCAGCACATAGCCATGGCAGGTTGCCACCTCGATCAGCTCATAGCGGCCGTAGGGCAGCTCGCAGGGGAGCATAAGCGTGCCGTCATCTGCGGTATAGAATGTGGAGATGGTCACTGGTGCCGGATAATAGACGGTCTGTGAAATCAGTTCGCCGGAGGTCAGGTCTCTGACCTGAAAACCGATGCCTGCTGCCGGAATGATCTTCCCGGTCTCAGCATCGCGTTTTTCCACGCGGATAAAGCTGGTGATGGTCTGGTTGTTCAGGATATAGGAGTACAGGTGTCCGTTGGAGCTGATGAATACGGTGAAGTCCGGAACAAAGGCCTGTCCTTCCTGACCCTCGATCTGGTGTACGGTATAGCGGCCGTAAGGCAGATCCTTGGAAATCGCTACGCCGTTTTCATCCGTCACCAGCAGATCGCGCTCGCCATCTTTGGCTGCGTCATAGCTTCCGGCACTTGAGAGATAAAGCTGGAACATCGCGCCTGCTTCCGGCTGCTCGATAATGCCTGCATTGCCGGAGGGTTTGAACTCCGCCGTCGGTACAGATCCGTTTTCGGGCTCTGGCTCCGCTTCATTCTGACCGGGAATCAGCGTATCGGCTGCTTCCGGCTCAGACTCGGCCGGCGTTTCCGTGTCGGCTTGATTGGGCATTGGGGTTTCTCCCGCTGCTGGTTCGGCTGCGTCCTTTGCATCATCGGAAGCTGCAGTTCCCTGCGCATCCTCCGGTGCGGCAGCGTCCGGGCTAACAAAATATGTGGAGCCTTCCGGCGCAGAGGGGTCCGTTGCTGCGAGGATCTCAGCCTCCGCCTGCGGGGTTGGCGCGTTCTCGGAGGTTTCCAGTTCGGCATCAATATGCTTGATCAGGCGGATGCTGCCTTTGATTACCGTTTCGGTCACGGCGTTAGCCGTTGTATTGTGTTCAACCGTATACTGACCGGGCGCTGCACCAACGGCATGTTCCGTCGTATCGAGGAGGTACCCCTCCGAGGGTTCCATTTCACGGATCGTCCAGTCGGTATCGCAGATATACTCTTTGCTGGTGAACTGACCATTGGCGTCTGTGTAATACACATCGACAAGCTTCCCGCCCTTGTAGATCCCGTATTTAGCGCCTGACAGCGTGGCGTCGCCCTGCGGTGTTCCGGTTTCTGCGTCCGTCTTGGTTACTGTCACGGTAAACTTTTTGAGGATATTGGCAAAGCTGCGCTCTGCAACCCGGTTCCACTGGATAGATACCGACTGGGGATCAGGGATAACGTAACGAATGGCCGTATCGACCTCCTCGATGGTATATGGGCCGCCAATCAGGACATTGCGGAACTTAGCCACGCCGGTGGAGTCCGTTACCGCATACTCATCGACGTTCAGGCCGGAAAGGGATTTGCCGTACAAGCGAAACTTTACGCCCTCAACGAATCCGTCTTCCGAAGTCTTGGTCACCTCCAAAGCACCGCGTTTGAGCACGTTGTTGAAGGTCACGGTCGAGGTCTGCCCACCGACAATGGTGACCTGCTGTGAAGTCTGGGGCGTATAACGCTCAATGTCCGCTTCTGTTACGGTATAGGTGCCGGCCATGAGCTCGGATACGTCAATCGTGCCGTCGCGGCCGGTAGTCACAGTCTTGGTGATTCCGTTGCCGGAAATCGTGAAAGAAATGCCGGCCACAACGCCATCCTCGCTGGTCTTGACCAGGTGCATGACGCCGAGCGCCTCCATCTCAAGCCGAAGATAGGCGCTGACAGGGTCTGACACATTTTCGCCGTAGGTGACAACGTCCTGAATGCCGGCGCCTTTGTTGCCGTCCGTCCAGACGACCACACCGCTTCGCACGCCGTTGGTCTTGCTGGCGCTTACGCGGATATCGCCTGCAATCGGCATGTCAGAGGTGATTGTCAGGCGGTTCCCGCTTCGGGAGAAGCTGATTCCGGATTCCGAGGAGCTGAACGAGAAGTTCGACAGCACTCCATTGGTATCCGTCAGTGTCACGGTATATCGCGTGCCGTCGTATTTGAGTTCATAGCTGCGTGCGTTGCCAATGCTTCGTGCGCAGAAGCTGGGGATCTCTGCGTGACTCTGCACGCTGGCGGCCATGGAATTATAATAGGAGCGAATTTGGCTGCGAAGCGGATGCTCGTCCCGGATATAACTCCAAACCGCGCTCTTCCCATAGCCGGAGGGATCCACCTTGTTGAAGCTTGCGTCACGCTCGCCGACAACCGTCTCCCAGACCAGCAGCTGCGTAGCGATTGCATGGCTGAGCGCAGCTGCATCCGAGGCGTTCTGAGAACGCCAGGATGTGGATACATTGCCCTGATAGCCATACTGCATGATCCGGCCAAGCAGGACCTTGATGGTATCCGGGGAAATGGTCGGATTGAGGTGGCTGGGGTAGTTTTCCCAAAATGTCTCATCCTTGTGGGAGAGAGTATCGCCGACATTTTGCCCGATGCCGGGCTCGATGCAATACGAGACTTGACCGTTATAGGTGCCGATGCTATGCACCGTTGTGTATTTGTTGTTGAGAAACCGCCAACCGCCCATCAGAGACGTGGCAGAGTGGCCCCACGCCGTCGCAGAGTAGTTGCTGTCACCGTCGCGTGGGAAATCCACCATGTAAGCGTCTACCGTCGTTGCGGCAAACACAGGTGTGCTGATAGACAAAAGCGTCATCATGCACATGAGCAGGGACAAGAATGCCGAAAAGGCTTTCTTGAGCGTTTTACGTTTCATCGGTCCTTTACCTCCTGTTTTTTTGCAGCAAAGAAGCGCACCGTTTCCGATGCGCTTCTCGCTGCGTGATGTGGTTTGGCTCAGGTGCAGCCGATATACAGATCGTATCACGCTTCTGTTCTCAGCTGCGCCCAAACGCAGAAATATATGATGCCGTCTGCTGCGTACAGTTCCAGCCGCGATTTGATATCCCGCGCAGGATGGATGGATATATCTCCGGCGATAATGGGGGTATCCCGGCGTCCTGTTGCGGTAGAGTCATAGGTGAAGCCAACTCCAACGCCGCAGTTTCGCGCAAATGCAGTTCGTTCATGGCCGGCTCTTCGAGTATGGCTGGTTCTGATTCCGGAGGGCTTGACGGCTGTAAGGTGTACTCCGGAGTGCCGCAGTATGGCTCCCGGCTCTCACTTGAGGCTTTCCCCGGGTACTGCCGGGAGGCGTTGGGGTTGTCCGGTACGCGGATACGCACTGAGCATTACGGCAATATACTCATCCTGCCAGATTGAAATAGCCACGATCCGCTTCGTCAACGCAGCGGCTGAGTATTTCAAAGAACCGTTCCGGCGTGAGCTCCGTATCCAGCCAGTGGGTGGCGCGATAGGAATAACAGCCGACGTCCTCGTTGATGGCGTGGCTGCCCAGCACGCTGTGCAGGTTCAGCTCGTTGGCAAGCTGCTGTTTTCGTGCGCCATCCGGGTTTCGGATCGCCTTAGCCAGGCAGACGACCAGCAGCGGGTGCAGCGGCGAGAACGAGATCTGCATATAGTAGCCGCGGTGATCCAGCGTCAGCGAAGTTTCGTCCTCCGCCTCCACCTTCATGTGGGACAGGATCATCCTGCGGGCTGTTTGCGCAAGATCCGTTCTTCTGACCTGCTCTGCGCGGGTCAGATCGTAATCAAGCATAGTTGTTCAACCTCCTTGTCATTTTCTGTTCGCTCCAGTCATCTCGGGGTAGCGATGTGTGTGATTGCGCCCCAGATCCGATTGGATTCGTTGTTGATGCCCAGAATCCGTACCGTTACGCGAGAGCCTCTGGGCGGGCGCCCGCGCTTAGGATAGCTGCACAGACAGTCGATGCCGCCGTCCAGTGAGACAAACACGCCGTTCATGTCCACCATACTGACAGTACCTACATAGCGGTTGCCCACAGAATAACGCCGCAGCGCCTTTTCATAGGGATTCTCGCCGGCCTGCTTGATGGAGGCGCTGACCCGGATACGGGTTCGGTCACTGCGGTCGATGCTCAGGATTTTAACCAGAATGCGCTGCCCGGGCTGAAAACTGTCCTGCGCATCCAGCATACGCTGGTAGCTCAGTTCGCGAAGCGGGATGTAGACCTCCAGGCCGAACAGATCCGCGAAGATGCCGGCACGAATGACGGATACGACGCGAGCTTCCGCACTGATACCTTCGTAGAGCAGATTGTTTCCATCCCGGTCTGTACCGAAATAGTACGCGCGGCGCTTAGCGGACATAGCCTCAAGACGGCTGCCGACTGCAACACCTGCCTTGGCGTCGATGCCCTTGATGATGTAATCCACCTCCGCCCCCAGGCGTTTGGTGACCATATAGTGCAGCACATCCTCCGGAAGCCTGCCGCGGAAATCCTCCGGCGGCTCCACCGCCTCCTCCGCAGGAATGATTACCTTGATATCGCCATGATAAATGACTGCAAGAGAACGAGAGGGATGGTCAGCGGGGCGTTCGATGCCCTGAATGGTCCCGGTCAGGATCCGCTTGGTCTTTAAGGATTCTACCAGGTCCAGCAAATCGTTGCGGGCTTTGTCCGCTTCCGTTTCCACACTGGGGCGCTCGTCGATGGATACCACCGGCGACGCCGGTCTGGCAGCGGCGCGCCTGCGAGGCTTCTTCTCCGGAGATTCGACGCCGTCGGATGCATCCCCGGGCGGTTCTGCCGCTGCTGTGTCAGACTCACTTTTCTTAGCTCTTGGTTTTCTAGTTCGGCGGGCCGGCGGGCTCTCTTCAGGTTCTTTCTCCTCTAAGTCGGAATCGGTCTGAGATACCGGTGCTTCCGGGGTATTGCGCGCGGCGTCTTCGATCGGCATCCCTTCGGGATTCGCAGATTCGGAATCAGTCTGGCAAATGTCGATGAGATCAGCGTCTCCGGGCGCCCCTTCAGCGCTGAGCACTCTATCAGGCTCAGGTTCAGTTTCAGTCTGATGTAATGCGTGTTCATTGATGTTTTCGTCCGTCGCGGCCGCAAGAATTTCTTCTTCCGGGATCACCGCCGTTTTTTTCGTTGCCATTGTTTGATCCTCCGTTTCTTTTGTTTGAATATAAAAAGAGCGTCCCATTTCTGAGACACCTCTCTGCCGGTAATGTGTTTTATTTGTTAGTCTGTCCGTATTGCCGATACGCTCGGTGTTTTGTGATATAGTCCATTTGCTCGCCACCAATTTAACTATCTTTCAGCATTACAACATCACTAAAGTTAAATGTCTGCTTTTTAGTTAAAGCATTGAGTTCAAAACTCGCTCGGCGGTTTCGCGGAGCTGTACAGAGTTCTGCGTTTTGAGGGTATGGACGATGTGTGCGGCCGCTCCTCAGACACTGCGTGTGGCAAAGTCGTCTCGGTCTGGAGAAAAGGCGCTGCCGCGTGCGGGGGTGTGTAGTCAAGAATGCTGACGGGAGTCAATTCCTTGGCCAGCGGGTGGTCAGCATAATCAAATTTTTTCAGTTTCAGGACATTGTGTCCTCGGATGACCACCAGCAGTTCCTCGTTGGGGATGCGCAGCACCTCGTCCGGAGTCAGCAGCCGTCTGCGCCCCTGGCCCTCCGTCTGACGGTATTGGGGGATGACCTGCACTACGGCAATGGTCTTGCGCACGGTCATGGTGGAGTTGATCTCCACCGACATATCACCGCTCCGCGCGGAGAAGTACTCGGCGCTGACCTCATCGGTACAGCCCAGCATGAGCTGCACGTCCAGGTTACCGACGATCTCCGCCCAGAGATTGTTGGGATACCGGTTCTGGAGCTGACCGAGGCTCTGCACGGCCAGCATCACATAGATCGCACGGCTGCGGATAACGCTGAGCGTACGGGCGAAATCCGAACCGTCCGCTGCGCTACCGAGCTTGCCCACATTGTTGAACTCATCGAAGATGAGGTTGACCGGGACTTTGCAGCGCAGCTCCGGCGTGCTGTCGGCATAGCGCACCAACTTGATGAATAGAAACGAAAAGAACAGCGAGGACAGAAATGCCATCGTTGCGTCCTGGTCGCTGAGTATGACGAAGTAGGCGCATTTGCGCTTGCCCGGCGCCGTGAGATCGATATCGCTGCGGCTGATGATGTCCCGCACAGCCTCGTTCTGTAAGACCTGTAACCGGGTGCCGAGTCCAAGGACGATGCCGGAACGCACCGTGTCGCTGGCCTGCGAGAAAAGATTGAACGGCGCACGGGCGGGGTGATCCAGCGGCAGCTTTTCAAAAAGTGCCGTCAGCTGCCGTTCGCTGTTTTGGGTCAGGAGTTGGTAGGCGGCCGCCAGGTTCTTCGTCTCCGGGCTGCGGCTCCTGTCCAGATCGATATAGAGCACCAGCGCTTTGAGCAAATTGGCCTCGCCGTTGTCCCAGAAATGGTCGCCCTTGCCCTCACTGGTGTTGGAGATGATGACATTGGTCAACACCTGCGCCAACAGAGTATCGCCGTTCAGGTCTGACATGCAGTTCCATGAGTCGCCGTGCCGGGGGTCTACCATGTTGAATACTTTTACCTCATACCCGTTCTTGCGGAACAACTCGGCGGTATCGTTATAGAGCTCCGCCTTCGGATCCGTAATGACCGCCGACTCTCCGCGCTTGAGTATGGTGAACAGCGCCGGACGAATCACGCCACGGGATTTTCGGGTACCGGATGCACCGAATACGGCGATGTGGCGGTTCAGTCTGGTGTCTTTAGGTAAGCAGACGACGCTGCCGTTTTTTTCGCCCAAAATGATGCCATCGGCCTGCGACGGAGGCTTGATCTCCAGAATCTCTTTCAGTTCCTTGTCCTTCATCCATGAAGCGGTGCCGTAGGTTCCGTATTTGCTGCGGGTAAATCCGCGCTCATCGTAGTCCTTGGAGCTGAATTTATCGTGGAAACGCACATAGGCCGTGATGCCGACCCCGGTCAGCAGCAGTATACCGATGCTTTTTAGCCCCGGGATACTGAAGGCGCTGCCCAGACACACGATCGGATTCCAGTCTACGGCGCCGATGGTCGTTTGCCCTGTAAGACCGCCGGAATTCATCCAAAGCTCGTAGTTTATCAGCAATTGGCCAAGCACTCCGCCCAGGTAAAGCAGGGTGATAAGTCCCGGTATGGAGACGGCGATGATGGCTGCTGCTCGCTTTTTATCCAGAATGCATTCCTCCTTTATAGTCCCAGTTCTGCTTCTACTGTGGCAGCGTCGATGGTTTTGAGTGTGATATGCGGGCCAAGGTACTCTCTTAGAAAATGCGCTTGATCATCGAAGCAGAGTACCTCGAAGCTCCCTGCGCCGGTCTGCATTGCCTCACGAAAACGGATCAGGCGTGCGATGTCACCGTCAAGATGCGAGAAAACACAGGTGCCGCCGATACTGGCGTCGTATTCCATGAATCCCCGGTTATATGACCGGACGTCTGGGTCGAACAGCAGCTCAAGCAGCTTTTCTTTCCAGTCTGGGACGGTGAGCAATCTGAACTGCCGGATGCCGCCGGCATTCATGGGCACAAAATAGATGTGCCGATAGATGCCGTCAAACCGAAGTTCCAGTCGCCGGTTTTTATCCGACTCCAGCAGTGTGGTCAGCGCCGTATCATAGGACTCGCCCAGCAGGATTGCGGAGTCGATGCTCTGAACCCCGGCGTTCATGCGGGCAAGCTCTGTCAGGCTGTGGAGCGCTTTGAACTCTCCCATGCCGTTCCATTTCATCGCGGCGTTCCGCGTGTTGTAAACGGCGTAACAGCCGCCGGGATAGAAGATTGCGCCGACGATGCGTGTGAACATGGTTTTGTTCTGTTCCGCTGGGGTGATCTTTTTGAAGTCCCGCGCCAGATAGAAGGCAGGCGCGTCCGGTGTTATCCGAAGGATAGCCCGGTTTTGCAAGGCGGGGAGTAGATAGACCCTTGTCTCGATACCGGCGGTCAGGTGCATCCCAATCGTCTCGGCAACCCGAAGGTTACGGTCCCGATGCGCCATACCGCCGGGGAATCTATGATTGTAAAACGCGGCCATATAATAGCCGTATGCGTCCGGATGTATCCATTCCAGTATGGGGAGAGCGCCCTTACAGAAACGAATTGCTTTGGCATTCCCGATACCGGTCAGCTGCAGCAGCTTTACCCTCATCCGCTCGCCGGTATCCGGGTTACGAAGCTCCTGTGTTGTGGAAAGTTTACTCACCAGCGCTCTGAGAGTACGCTCGTTTCCCAGTACGCCAAGCGAACGGACAGGGTATTCGCCGGCGAGCCCAAGCACTGTGATAAGCCGATGCACATGACTTCCCGGCCGAACGGTAATCATTGTTTCAAACCCCGGAATGCAGGAGCTTTCCGACAACATGACTGCTCTCTTTGTCGGAAACCGTCCGCGCAAAAAGCCTGAAAAATATCGGTTTCATCGGTGTTTTCCGGCTGTTAAAAGATATGTCATTGGGGAGGCGGGTTTTTGCCCTGTTTTTACACATGTTTTTGACGCTGCTCCGGCACATTTTCATGGAGCATCACCCCCTCATCCGGGATCAGGGGCTCCAGCACCAGCCACTGGGGAAAATCCCGTGCCGGGACCACATACACCTCAGTACGCTCCTGCGTGGAGGCCGCGCTGCAGTAGAAATGATCGCAGCACGGCGGCGCGTCATCCGTAAGCACATACATAGCGACGGTATCGGAGACCATATTGACCTCAATATTGTCATGATCCCGGTACCGACGCTCCGGCCTGCCTTTTTCATATACATGGCGGAATATCATGATGCTTTCGGGGTATCGAACCGGCGCTTTGCCCTGAAAGAAGCTCCTGAGCGCCGGATACAGGATGCCCCGAATATAGGAGGCGGAGCCCCTCTCCTTTTTGGGGAGCAGCAGAGGCAGCCGGATGCAGAACCAGCCTTCGATGGTAAAGCCCGCTTCTATTGGAACCGACTCTGCTGCAACCGCATCCACATCCTGCAGCGCCCGCGGATTTCCCGTGTAGGCGGGAAGCGCTCTGGTCAGCAGCGTCAATTTTTCGCTTTCCTCAGCCAGCTTCAGCGCCATGGCATACGCCAGCTCCATGCTTTTCCCTCCGGTCAGACAGCGGAGATTTTTTATGGTCATGCCGAGCCGTCGATCCTGCGTCTCTATTTTATCCAGCAGATGAATGAACGAGTTTATCGAGTCCATCGGTTGCAGCCTCCTCTGTGTAAAATGTAATGTCCGGTTCTTCCTGCCCGGCAAAGTTGACGGTTGCAAACAGGCAGGGCGCCTTGGGGAGCATCATCTGGGACGCCATGGCGATATTGGGCAGGACAAAGATATATTTCATCTCGTCATCCTGCGGCTGCAGCAGCTTGCTAAGGTGCTGCTCGCCGTCATACAGCACAACGATCTCATAGCCGGTGTTTTCCTTCAGAAAAAAGATTTGGGACGGGTAGACCGCAGGATAATGCGCCATGGGATCCACATAGTCGATAAACCGCAGCAGCACCCATACGGCAAGGATCGTCCGCTGATCCGGCTTGCATAGCCCATCCAAAGCCAGATAGTAGCCACCGGCCACATCCGAGATTTGATGCTCCCTTTTCAGATTGCGAAGAATCTTCTCCGCCGTCTCCGGGGTTTTGTCCCGCAGCAGTCGGATCACCTGTGTTTTGGTCAGTGCGCCGTACTGCGACAGCCATTTGATCACATGGCGCTCATCATCAAGCAGCATGTTGTTCACCTCCTTCTGTGTGTGCGTATTCTTTGCGAAATGCGTATTCTACGCTGAATGCGTTTTCTCCCTCTGCCGTTCTTTGAGGATTGCCTCCAACTCGGCGCGATCCGTGGTGATCATTTCCTTTTCCAGCTTGGAGGCCTTCACCACCACGGGCACTTTGTTATTGTTGGAGCTGATGAGCGCCTCGCCGCGCTCGAAGCGGGTGATGGCGCGGATCTCCGTGCGGGTGAGCTTCAGCGTTTCCTGTACATAGCGGGCCTCGTCCGGCTCCAGGTTCAGAATGATCTTGTTCTTGGAGTTGTTGATGATCGCCCTGCCGTACTTGCCGTCCTCCAAACCGAAGAAATCTGACAGATCCTGCGTTGCGGAAATGGCCGCTCCGCCGAAGCCGCGGATAACCTTGAATATCTCAAGGCAAAACTCTGCGGCCATGCGGTTGGAGCTGGCGCCGATCAGCTGCCAGATCTCGTCGATAAAGATGGCTTTGCGTTTGGTGCGGTCGGACTTTATCTGATCCCACACATAATCCAGTGCGATGAACATGCCCACCGGAAGCAGCTTGCCCTTCAGCTCCGACAGGTCAAGTACGATGTATTTATTAGAGAGGTCTACATTGGTCTGCCTGTTGAAGCTTTGGGCGCTGCCGGTGACAAAACGGCTGATGATGGCCGCCAGCCGCTGGGTCATGGGATTCTCCTGCAGGTGCTTATGCAGGTCGCCCAGGATAGGCATCTGCTTCATTTTGGGCGAAGCGGAGGCCATATCCGTATAGATGGAGTCGTTATCATGGGTGATGCCGAAGTCCGCATAGGTTCGAATCAACGCTTCATCCAGCATCTGTTCCTCTTCATTGCTCATATCGGGGATCAGCAGGCCGAAGAAGGTCATGAGCTGCTGAATTTTTCGAGCCAGCATGGAGCCCATCTCCACATAATCGATCTCGTCAATCAGCTCCATCTCCGGCGACATGGTATGCCGTATCTCCATTACGTTGATGCAGTGGGGGGAACCGGGTGCGATCTTGATAAACTCGCCGCCGATCTTATTGCAGGCTCTACGGAATTCGTGTCCCTTGATGGGCGCCAGAATGTAGCACTGAATGCCGCGCATCCGCATCCGAAGCGCCAAAAGCTGCATGGTGAAGGTCTTACCTGCGCCCGATGTGCCCAGCAGGTTCAGGTTGGCATTTTTATTGATCTTTGTGTTGAACAGATCCACGATGCACAGGGAGTTGTTGTATCGGTTGATGCCCAACAGCACGCCATTATCGTCCGACAGCTCAAAGCTGGTGAAGATATAGCTGGATGCGGCGCCGCTGGTCAGCACATTGCGCTGCGCCTTTTTCTCCAGCTTGGGCGAGATTTTCAGGAACGGCATCACCGACTGCAGTGCGGCCTCCTGCTGAAAGCTGCACTCGCTGGTGTACATATCCATGGATTTGAGCATATCCACCATCTGCTGCTTGCGCCAAAGCAATTCCTCGTAGGTTTTGGCCGATACGGTGATGAAAACGCTCATGTAAAAGAGGTCCTCGTTGTAGTTGGCGATGCCATTCTTGATAAAATAGCCCGCCTGTATGGAATTGGTCAGCTCCTCATAATCGGTGCTGGTATCCTGCATGCTCTTGAGCTTGGTGCGGTTGAGCCTGATCCGCTGGGCGACCTTATCTATGGTGCGGCTGCGGTTCTCACGGCGGAGATGGACGTCGATATCTACTCCTTCTCCGGCGTTGATGAGCGAGGACATCCAGCCGGCCCGGACGCGGCTTGGATACCCGCCCGCCTTGATGTAGAGGAAGGAATAGTACAGCCCGTCCATAACGACATAGTTATAATGGCTCAGGTCGATGCCGCGGGGCGCCAGAAAGTTGGCCATACGGATAGGCGGCACCGGGTCCATGCCGATGATTTTCTTCTTTGCCGCCATGGTGTCCACCACGATACGATCTACACGGGAGGAAAACGGTTCGTCCGTGCAGGAGCGCCGATTGTAAAACATGTATAGGATTTCGGCAGTCGCTTCATCCGGGTCTTTGGACTGAACGATGCTGTTGCCGCATTGCATGAAATACGCCCGCGCTGTCTGCTCGGCGGTCTGGAGCATACCGTAGATCTTTGCATAGTCGTCGCTTTCGTTGCGGCCTACCGCCTCATACTGGAAAATCAGAAAGAAGCGCCTCGTCAGCGCTTCCCGATTTCCCACATCCTTGATGAGTTCGATATAATCTTCGCCAAGTTCCTTACATTGCGGATTCTCCTCGTGTTCCAATTCCTCGCAGATCATGGATATGTGCTTATCCGAGTCCGCGCGGCGCGTAATGGACTTGAACTGCAGCCGCATGGGGGATATCTTCAGCCAGCTGGCAAAGCTGGAGATTATGTTGAACTGCTCCTCATCGGAGCGCAGCGTGAAGTTGATCGGCTCGATCTCAAGAATTTTTATGTAGCGGTTGTCCGTCGTTTCAATGATCCCGTTTTTCAGGTCGCGGATGGGCAAATAATCCTGTACAAACTCAAGCTTTTCTTTTCTGCGGTTTCTTTTTCCTTTTGCTTTGGCCATAGCGATATCCGATCCTCCTGAAGTGTAATTTCCTGCGGTGTGTCCAGAAATGGATGATATGGCCGATGTACTGAAACAGCGACCCGCCATCCACGCCCATTGCAGACACCACCGCCAGCGGCAGCAGCGTGACCGTCATGACCACGATGTGGATGGTGCCGGGCATGGGGATCAGAATCAGCTCCGGATAGCCCAAAGCCAGCACCAGAATCACCGTTTCAATTGCGTTGCGGGTATCGATCATCCCTCCCAGCAGTTTGCCGCTGTCCGTATAGTTTGCGGGGATTGCGTACACGTTGTTGTATTCTCTTTCGTCCAAGTTTTTCACCTGCCTAATCTGTAAATTGTTGCGGTTGTGGTATACCGTCCCATCCGCAGCGCCTGCTGATGGTCCGGCACATAGATATCCACGCGATGGATATTGTTCTCTATGCCCGAGCCGCCCCGATCTTCCACGGTGTACATGGTACCGTTTATCATGATTTGCGTGCCGAAGGGATAATGGCTGGACATAGCGACCATACCGACCGCTGCCTGTTTGCCGCTGGCGGTAAGCCCCTGCGCATTGCTGCCGCAGCACTTTGCGCAGGCGCAGTAATGCGTCACCTCTACCTCCAGCGTATAAAGCGCCTCGCTGATGGGGGCGTTTACCACCGGCGCATCGTAATCCACGATGCTGAGGCGGCGATAGGAAAGCCTTCCTTCATAGCTTGGCGTATTCAGGATAACGCCGATGCCGCCGGAGGAATGCACCCACATACGTGTCCCTTCCGCATCATATCCGGCAAAAATAAGCACATGGCCCCAGCCGTCATCATCCGCAAGGAATCCCAAATCACCCGGCAGCAGCTCCGCTGCGGAGACGCCGTAGGTATTCGGGTACTGTCCGTTGCAGCCGGCGCCGATCTCAACGCCTACTGCCGTATTGAATACCCATGTGGTGAATCCGCTGCAATCAAGACCGTAGGGCCGAATCGTGCCGGTCGTCGGAGAACCGGCTGACGTCACCAGCCGCGGCGTGTTCCAAGCATCGTTCCAGCCGGGCGCCGACTTGCCGCCCCAGAAATATGGGACCTTGCCCATCAGCGACAATGCCGTTGTAATGATGTGCTTCCGCATGGGGCTGCAGTTCTGCGCGTTGACAAAGGCGATCAGCTCCGCATCGGTCAAGGGAACCATCTGCCCGTTGCCTAATGTCCCATACAGCGTCATTTTCAAGGCGTTGGCCATCTTCTGAATGGCTTCGCCATAGGTTATTTTGAATTGGTCATAGGTGGCGGAGGGATCGATCCCGAAGGCTCGGATGATGACGCTGTTATCAAATGGCTGTATGGCGCATTCCACATACTTTACGACCTCCGTTTCCGGAGTGAGCGTCTCCGTGCCGCCCTGCTCATAATAGATTTCGCTTCGTGTGCCGGTGATTCTGCCTCCGCTGTATATGGGAACGGAAACTGCCACAGGCGTATAGGCTGCCACATTGACCGGCTCCGATGTTGTTATCGTTTCGTCCGGCTCATAGTAGGTGCGACGGGCTGTGGTATAACGGTACTGCGGAACGCCATTGATGGTTCCCGTCTGTGTCTTGGATGTGACGACCGTCACGGTAACGGGTCTGTATGTAGCGTAGGTAAAGGGGACGATTTGCTCCGATTCCTTCTCTACGAAAGATACCGGAAACATACTGTCGGCAACGCTGCGAAGCTTTGCCAGCATATCCTCCTTACCGGTATTGCGTTGTTGAAGCGATGCGGAGTAGGCCGCAAGGATATAGCTTACATCGTACCCGGCGGAACCCTGTGCGTAATTGATAAGTGCATCCATAGACAGATCGTAGTCGTATCCGCCGTCCTCAATGATCTGCTCGACTTTTGCGAGGGCTGCGTCATACCCTTCCTCCACAACTGCGGAAATATCTGCGGCAAGGTCGTTATAGGATTCCAGCAGTGTTGTGGGGTTTTCCATGTCCACCATCGACCCATCCAGCCCAAACACGCTGTTTGTGACAACGCTGGGCAGTGAAACGATCAGGACGATAATGACAAGGAAAAAAAGGCAGATGCAGACAAGTATCTTAAACAGCGTGTGACGCATGGCCCATGCCGCCGATAAAATTGCACCCCACGGTCCGCCCGCAGCGGTTCCTGCGGCTATCTCTGCAACCGCCTTGCCGCCCTCCACACCTGCCTGCACCGTCGCGGCTGCTGCATTGGCGCCGGCTTCAGCGCCTTTCACGGCGGCTTGCTTCGCCGTCTCTTTTCCTGCTTCCTTTGCGGCTTTGGCCATCTGCTTGGCAGCTTCGCCGTAATTATCGCTGCCGTCGCCTATCTGCCGTTTATCCGGATCAGCCATTTTCTTTTACACCTCCCCGGTGAGTATCCGAAGCCGCGCATGGCGGCTGGTTTCTTTATTCGCAGGCAGGCAAAACAGCCGGAGGGATGTCATCCGCTCCGGCTGTTGCCCGCTGCATTTATTTCCTGCGCTTCGGCGCCTTTATGCCGCTGTCCGGACGCTTTTCCGGCTCCTTAAAGCGGCTGGGCGTGTTCTTGTATCGAACCGACTCCACGGACACCGTGCGGACGTTTTCACCGTCGTAGACGGGCTTTCCGTCCTCGAACACCGGCTTGCGTTCCACAGCGGGGTCTCCATGGATGGCGATCCACTGCTGCCCTCTGACGTCCTCATATACCTGATAATCTCCGCGCGGTGCGGCGAATCTGGCGGTGTCGTAAAAGGCCGTCCCGGAGCCATCGGTATGGCGGACCTCGAAGTGTCCGTCCTCCCGATGCGTGCCGTCCACATGTGCCACCTGCTGCTCAAAGCCGGGCATGAAATTACGGAAGGCCGCCTGATTATATGCGTCTGCGGCCTCTCCCTGTTCAAAGGCAGGCGCTTCCGCGTGCTGCTGCATAGCGTACCAGTCTACGCCGTTTGCCGCCTGCATGACAGTGTGCGGTGCGTCGGGCTCATTGTAATACGCGCTGTTGTACCACAGGCAGTTTCCGCTCTCGCTGCTAGCTTCCATGATGCCTTCGCCCGTGTTGCGAAGGACTGTACCTTCAGCAGCGCCGGGGAAGGCTGCTGCAACCTGTTCGGATTCGGCGGGGCTGCCGGTAAACCCGGGCGCATCGTAGAAGGCGTTTCGGCCCTCGCCGCTGGCCATCTGATACCAGGTGCTGCCGTCAGAGGCAGTTACAACGGAGTGCGGAGCGGCGGGTTTTTCAAACTGCGCCGTATTGAACATCTCCACACTGCTGACCTTGCCGTCTGTGCCGGTCGCCGTCGTACTGATATGTCCGCCGCTGATCTGGGTTCCCTTGAGTGTATGGTCCGCAAGCTGAGGCATGTAGTTGCCAAGGCTGCGGTCGGCGATATCGCCGGCAATGGTGCCGGCGGCTTCTGCGGGACGCGCTGCTACGGAGGAGATGGATTCTCCCGTAAGCATCGCACCGTTTCTGGCAGCAACACCGCCAAAAACGCGCCCGACAAAGCCGACGCCGCCGCCCATGCCCATGCGCGTGCCGCCATCAACGACGGCGTCACGGACATAGCTGTTACCCTTGAATCTGCTGGCAAAGCCGGATGCAAAGCCGCTGGCCGCGGCGCCGGTTCCGGTTGCAGTCGAACCGCCTCTGCCGAACACGCTGCCTGCGCTCTTTGCGCTGTGTCCCACGCCGCTGATCACCCTTGCGGCCATCAGCAGCTCCATGCCCATGCTGGAACCGGTCTGCGCTACATTAAGTCCCATAGCGGCCATATAGCTGTCGAATTTCTGCGCGGTCTTTAGGAATGCCAGGGCGCAGAACAGCCATAGAAAGATAGATCCCTGCCCTGTACTCAGCGCGCCGCCGTTTCCGATATACTGGCCTACCGAGGAGTTAAATCCCCGGATAAACCACACGTTCATGACCAGCAGGAGAAGCTGCGAGCCTACCATCCTGCACCAGCTTTTAAAGACCTGATTGGTCGCCTTGGAGCCGCCCATGCAGAATGCCAGCGGGGAGGTATAGCACAGCACACCGACCACGATATACCGTTCGACTGCCTCCAGCAGCAGCTTGAAGTAATTCCATCCGAGCGCGATCAGCAGGATCAGAACCAGTATGGGCCCGACAACCGTCACGGTTGAAACGATTGTCAGCAGTCCGTTGCTCAGCACCTGCTCCACACCGGCAAAGGTGAATTCCTCCGCCGTCATGCTTACATCCATCAGTGCCGTATACGGCGCTCTGGCAATGTCGAGCGCCAGCATGAAAATTGGTTTTGCGTATCCGATCAGCAGCGCGAAAATCGCGCCACGCACAACTAATTGCCATGGGTTTTCGGCTTCGGTAATGGGTCCTCCGAACGCACGGAACAGCTGCCAGACCACAATGAGAAAAAGGACTGCCCAGGCTGTGTACTGCATGACGTCAAAGGCCTTGGTGATGAAGGGGAAATACTCCTCCATGGTCACCATGTCTGTTCCCAACGCATTGAGAAAGAGGCCGGAAACCGCGTCCATGATCTGCGAGGCAATACTGGAGATCCATGTCACGATCCCTTCAAAAATCCAGTCTAAGATAGTCGTTCACCTCCTGTCTGATCCCGAACTGTTGATCATTAACCTGTGTACTGCCCGCCGGCGATCAACGGCTGCAGGTATGCTACGATAAAGCCGAGTGTGTTAAGAATAATCCAGGTCACAACGACTCGTTTGAGCCAGCTGGTAGCCTCGTCCACCGCACGCTGGTTCCGGCTGACCATCCGCACCAACAACGCAATGGCTGCCACGGTCACGGCGACAATGGTACTGATCCCGACCAGTTGTCCGTAGATATCCCGCATGATCGTGGAAAAGCGATCCCAGATCGTTTCAGCCATTACGGGCTGGACGGAGAGGATCGTTGCCGACGCGGCGCCCACTAACGACCAGTAGGTATTTCTGAGCCGATGCTTACCTGATACAAGTTGCTTTGACATGCTTTTACCTCCTGTTTTTCAATTCGGCACATAAAAAGGCACCGCTCTCGGAGGCTGAACTGCCTCGCAGAAACGGCGCCTTTATGGTGTGCTCCTACTATCGGACGCTAACAGTATAGCATGTTTGCATTTACATGTCATCGGCGCGAACCGTGCCATTTTCTCCGCCTTTTTCTGTGCCATCCACTATGCCAGAAGGGAATGGCGTTTGTTCTGTTGCGGAGAAACCGGCAACTTTACAACCGGTAAGACAATCAGCGTCGTGAATTATGAAGCCGCTACAGCAAATGGATACCTCTTTCCAGATTTCTGAGTGCATCCATCACTGTGTAAAAAGAAGGAACATCACCATAGAGCATATCCTTCATGGCTTCGTAATCCGCAGCCAGCGCTGAAAAGCGATACTCCGGGGGAACCAGCTTCAAGGTGCCCGGGACAGCCTCCTGGTACTTTGCCCAGACTCTCGGATAGAACTTCATTTTGAAGTCTACTACCGTTTTCAGCAGGTCCACCCGTGCAAAAGCGGCCTCTTTCACAGGCGTCATAGACATCCGATATAGGTCATAGTAATGCCGGGAATAACGCTGCGGCATTTCCGAACCTTCGGGTCTGTTAGCTTCATGGTGCAGGATCGTCGCCTTTTCCCAGAAGGTCCGCTCCGGCGCAACGGTCAGAATTGCCGTATCCTTTTGTGAAAAAACTTTTGGATAATAGGTTGCTGCATAGGGCTCGATCTGCGCAATTTTTGCAGGCGTCCAAGCAGCCAATGCGCCAATCTCCAAACGAATGACCTGCAAGGTGGCAGGGTTTGTGAACAGGTGCGGATAGGCAAAGATGACGGTCTGTTTGTCCTTTTCGTCTATGTAAATGTTCGCCTCACAGCCAAGCTCCCGAGAGAACTCTGCCTGAACGGTGGGGCAAAACTGTTCTGCGAGGAAAACTTCCGCCCGAGCATTGGCTTCTTTGTTGAATGCATCCTGCTTGGTGTTGGAGCGCTTTTCCCATGGCTCGTCTTTACCATATCCCAACACCCGCCAATCCAAAATCAGATCAATATCCTCGGAAAAGCGGCTGATCAGGTTGAATGCTTTGGAAAGGCTGGTACCGCCTTTGAAGGTAATAGCATCTTTCCAGGGGCATCGGTGGAACAGATGGTCAAGCGTAAAACATACCCAAAAATCTTTTTCTACGATGGCATCATTCAAGCCCATTTTATCTGCTGTATTTCGGAACAGTTCGCCCCGGTCATTGTCCGGCAATCGTGCTACATTTCTCATTGTGTGTCGCCTCCACACATTTTCCGTATCGTATCATAAACCCAATCCGTAGATTCCGTCGCCTCTTTCAGGCAGGCTTGCTTTTCGTCCTCGGACAGCTTTTCAGAAAGTGTCTGTCTGATCTCCGCCGTCACATTGGTCCTTCCCAAAGTTTTCAGCGCCTGGATCACCAAGCTCGTCATGTAAGACAGACCGGTGATTTCCTTGTTGGTCCTATGCTTAAATTCCAGCTTTGTGGAGTTCCACTCATAGGTCTTATACGGGCCGTCGCTGATATAGGACCAGACCGCCGTTACCTGTGTGGAGAGCCCCAAAAGGTTCAGGGCTGTATTCCCACATGGAACGATGGTCCAATGGTAACTTCGCGCCAATGCTTTTGCAACTGCGTCCGGGTCGGCCGCTACGTATTCATCAAGCAACTTGCTGTACTTCGGCTTTTCGTAAACACCCTTTAATATCCGGCGAAGCATACCGATTTGCGTTAATCTGTTCAGATTGCGCCTGGTTGTTTCCGAATCAGCAATATCCGCGAAATCCGAATTCACGAAGATTGTGCCGTCGTCCGCACCGTTGATTCGCTCCTGTATCTGCTTGGAATATCCAGTTTTCATCCTGCTTCCCTCCTTTGCTCTGTCCCGAATATTATATAATATTCGGGACAGAATTTCAACCGGATTTGCGATCCTTATCTACAGTATCCCCAAACAATCTGCACATAATCAAACAGCTGCCATGCCGATGCTCCTGTGCGGTATCATTTGTCCCGCTCCTGTAGAAGCAATGCAATAATCGAGGCCTTTAACCTTACCAGTTTTCCAAAATAGAAAGAACCTCCAGCCAGGAATCCACCTCGCCGGCAGGGGCAGACCATAAACGCAGGGCGATGATATTGATTGCCTGCGTGCGGAGCCGGTAATAGTGCCGGGCAGAGATGTCCAAACGATACAGAAGCTCTTCGTGCATCAGCTTGTCCGGTCCGAGAAAGGTCATGTAGATGATGTCGTACATCTTGTGCCCGTTGACCGGTTTGGATTTCAATATGCTGACCGCATCGTTGAGCCGGTCAATCAGCAGGCGGGAGCGGCGTACACTCTCCATCCGGCCTTCCAGCTTTCGATTGTTCATCCCAAGTTCCAGGTCGATCCGATCCAGCAGCGTATCCAGATCCTTCAGCGGGCGATCCAACTCCTCTGCTACGCTGGACGGGAAGCATTCCAGCGTCCAGAGAATGGTTCGGTAGTGCTGCAGCAGGAGAAGCGTGTTATGATACATGCTTTTCTTTTTCTCCTTTTTGGCTTGGCGGACTCTGTCATCATCGATAGACGAATCTCCCAGAATGCCGCGCTTTGTTAAAAGCTCAATAAATGCGGCAGATTGCTGCGACAGCTTGGTTTCCTGCTGTTCATAAAGCGCCTTTCCGGCACTGCTTTCGATTTTGCTCATGTC
>OLSN01000824.1_pt1 | contig 31037 bp, 28 predicted proteins | sample 1672411 | NCBI WGS metagenome assembly OLSN01 (sample SAMEA3136683, study PRJEB25190) | human gut metagenome | biome: human gut; feature: human-associated habitat; material: faeces | place: Austria | collected 2013 | reverse complement strand
GCACTCCTTCAAAATTTCGTAAATCTCGTCATGGCTCAGCTTCTTGCAGCAGCCGTGGGTGAGAACGGTGGAATCCGCGATGGCGCGAAAATCGGTGTCATCGGGGATACCCAGCTCTGCAAAGCTGGTCGGCAGACCAATTTCCTTGATGAACGCAGCCAGCGCGTCGATACCGGCAGCAGCCGTCTCCTCAATGCTGCCCTTGGGTGCGACACCCCAGACATTCTGCGCAAACCGTGCAAACCGCGCCGCGCCGGACTTGTAGATATGGCGGTACAGAACGGGGTGGATCACCGCCAGACCTGCACCGTGGTTGCAGTTGGTGTACGCGCCCAACTGGTGCTCCAGCATATGGCACTGGAAGTCCGTGACTTTTCCGATCTTCAGAACGCCGTTCTCTGCCATCGCGGACGCCCACGCCAGCTCACTGCGGGCATCGTAATTCTCCGGGTCGGTCAGCAGAACGCGGATGTTGCGGATGACGCTGCGCATGACGGCTTCGTTAATATCGTCGGACAGGTTGTTTTCATCCGGCTTGCCGAAGTAGGTTTCCATCGCGTGGCTCAGCGTGTCGAACGCGCCGGAAATAACCTGCTTCATGGGAACGGACAGCGTGTAGCTGGGGTCAAGGAACGCGAACTCCGCCTGCGCGCCCCAAAGAGCGCCCTTGATCTTCTTTCCCTCGTGGGTGATGACGGCCCCGTTGTTCATCTCGCTGCCGGTACCGAACACCGTGACAATCGTGCCGAGGGGAATAAACTTGGTTGGCAGCGTGTGCTTCGTGTACTGCATCTCCCAGATGTCCTCGTCCAGCTTCGCCTGTGCGGAGATGACCTTGCAGCAGTCGGAAACGCTGCCGCCACCCACGGCGAGAATCAGATCGGCGTGATTTTCACGCGCCAGCTTCGCGCCCTCCTGCACCTTGGCATAAGTGGGGTTCGACATGATACCGGAGAACTCCACGATGCGCTTGCCTGCGGCATTCAGGATACCCATGATCTCATCGTACACGCCGTTGCGCTTGATCGAGCCGCCGCCGTAGGCCAGCATGACGGTTTCGCCGTAGTTCCCCAGCAGACAGCCAAGATACTCCTTGACGCCGCCCTTGCCGAAATACACCTTCGTCTTGTTCTCAAAAATAAAGTTGTTCATATCAGGAGCTCCTTTCGCTTTTTCTGCCCCTATTATAAGAAAAGCGAGACTTCCTCGGAAGTCTCGCTTTGTTCATCAGTATATACCTTTGGGTTATAATCAGCCGTACAGTTCTTTTCTGACGGCCTTCGCCGCATCCAGAAACCGCCGTACCGTAGGCGTCGGCTCCGGGGAATGGAGGATGCCGTAGGGGATGTTGTGTTCCCATTCGACAGGAATGACCTTTAGAAGCGGATGGACATTCGCCCAGCCGGGAATCGCCAGCAGCACATCGTTGGTGTTCTCGCAGCGGTTGAACACGTCCATGCTGTAAAAATCAAAATCCACAATGTGAATTTGCGGGTGGTGCTGCCACAGATCGTCCCGAAGCTGATCGACATAGTGGCTCCAGCCGCGGTGCATCAGCAGCAGATTCTCCCCATAGAGGTCAGAAACTTGCAGCTTGTCTTTGTCCGCCAGCCGGTGGTGGATGGAGACTGCACAGCAGAAGCGCCCCCGCGTCAGCTCCAACCCGGCACAGCCCCGCAGGTGCAGCATGGTCTCATCAAAAATACCGCCTACAATATCAATGTTTTTGCCGAGATTGGCAAGAATTTCCCGCGCATTTTCCGGCGTGTTCTCAAAGGGCACGATCTGGAATTTAATATCGGGGTGCAATGCTTGCACTCTCGACCAGAGATCCATCAAAAGCTGTGCGGGCGTCATGGGGGACGAGCCGATGCGGATGATGTTTTCGTCCTCCTGCATGGCGTTCTTCGCCCGCGTCACAGAGTCGCGGCAATATTGGATGATGTATCTGGCGTCCTGATACATGGAGCGCCCAGCTTTTGTCAATGTCAGCCCCCGGTGGCTGCGGTCAAAAAGCCTGACGCCAAGGGATTCCTCCAGCGAATTGATCTGCTTGATGACCGCCGTGGGCGTGATGAAGCTCTCCTCCGCCGCCTTATTGAAGCTCCCAGCGTCTGCAACACGCAGAAAGGTTTCAAGCTGTGGGTTATACATGGATTACCTCTTATTTCATAGCATATTAAAATGCTTCAGTGCCTCCGTGATCGCTTCTTCCTTCTCCGGCGGGCATTGAGGCTGCTTGGCGTTTTCGGATTTCGGTTTATTGTAGTTCTCACGCTCAATGATGCCGTATTTCTGCTTCACCTGTGCGATATACAAGCTGCTGACTTTCAAGCCGCTGTGTTCCAAAACATAATCCTTGATTTGCCCATAGGTTGCCATTCCTCTTTTATCCTGCACCATTTCTTCCACATCCACATCAATATTGATATGTGTCACAGGATTTCTCAGAACTAAGAGACAAACCGTCTCCACATGCCGTGTCTGGGGGAAGAGGTCCACCGGGGTGAAGCCCTTTGCCTTATACCCATGGCGGGCAAAAATCGCTACATCCCGCGCCAAGGTCTCGGGGTCGCAGCTGACGTAGACTACCCGGCGGGGGGCCATTTTGGCCACGGCGGTGATGCACTCGGGCGTGCTGCCGGCGCGGGGCGGGTCCAGGAAGACCACGTCCGGATGCAGGCCCTCGTCTGCGGCGGCGGCCATCCACTCGGTAGCGTCGGCGCATACAAATTTGGCGTTGGACAGCTTATTATGCCGGGCGTTGGCGGCGGCATCTTTCACGGCGGCGGGGTTGCGCTCCACGCCGATGACCTGCCCTGCGTGGGGCGCGGCGCACAGGCCGATGGTGCCGATGCCGCAATAGGCATCCACCACGGTCTCCTTGCCGGTCAGCTTGGCGGCGTCCAGCGCGGCGCGGTACAGCACCTCGGTCTGCCGGGGGTTGACCTGGTAAAAACTGCGGGAGGAAATGGCAAACTGCAGCCCGCACAGCGTGTCCAGCACAAAGCCGGGGCCGTAGAGCGTTTTCTCCCGGTTGCCCAGCACAGCGCTGCTTAAAGTGGGGTTGATATTTTGCACAATACTGACGACCCAAGGCGCTTTTTTGCGCAGAGCCGCGCAGAAATTACGGCTGCCGGGCAGCTCCGGCCCCGGTGTGACCAGTGTGACCAGCACCTGCCCCTTGCGGGAGCAGCGCAGCACCACGTGGCGCAGCAGGCCGGTGCGCTTATCCTCGTCAAAAGCCGTGTAGCGGCAGGCGCGGGCGGCGTCCTGCACGGCGACCAGCGTGCGGTTCAGCACCTCGTTTTGCAGCAGGCAGTCGGCCGAGGGCAGCACCTTATGGGTGCCCTCGGCGTACAAACCGCAGACCAGCTTGCCCTGCTGGGTGGCAAAGCTGGCGATGGCTTTATTGCGGTAATGCCACGGCTCGGCCATGGTGCGCAGCGGGGCCACCGGAGCAAAACCGCCCAGCAGCTTTTGCAGGCGCTGCTGCTTTTCGGCGGTCTGGCGCGGATAGGGCAGTGCCAGCAGCGGGCAGCCGCCGCACTTTTTACTAAAATTAACACAGGTCTTGGCCATGGGGCATCTCCTTTAAAATTGCAAGGGCAATACCGCATAATTCTAAGTGCCGATACGGCGAGCGAGGTGCGGCAGCTGCTAAGCCAAAAGCGCAGATAATACTTTGTGTATTATCGAGCATTTTGGCAACGCAGATGCCGTGCCGCACACCGAGCCGCAGCGAGGCGCTTCGGAGCGCAACCGACGCTTTGCGGCGGCTCTTGGCGCGGAGATCCGCCGGAGCGGTGCTTAAGCCGTTAGGCGGGAATTGTGCGGTGTTGCCCAAGGTCTTGCGCGGTATGTTACAATAAAGCTAGAGCATTTTTTGCGGCGTATGCCGCATATTGTACAAACGGAGGGACTTTGTATGAACGTACTGCTGATCAACGGCAGCCCCCACAAGGAGGGCTGCACCTACCATGCCCTGTGTGAAGTTGCCAAAACGCTGAACGCCGCGGGCATTGAGACGACGATCTACCACATCGGCCCCGCGCCGGTGGGCGGCTGTGTAGGCTGCGGCGGCTGCGCCAAGGCCGGGCACTGTGTGTTCGGCGGGCCGGTGGTGGATGTGCTGCCACTGGTGGAAAAGGCCGACGGCATCGTGTTTGGTGCGCCGGTACACTATGCCACGGCGGCGAGCAGCATGCTGGGCTTTATGCACCGGCTGGCCTACAGCGCCGGGCGGTATCTGCGGCACAAACCGGCGGCCATCGTGACCAGCGCACGCCGCGCCGGCACCACCACCGCCATTGAGGCTATGGAAAAGATCCCGCAGTTCTACGAGATGCCGCTGGTCAGCTCCACCTACTGGCCGATGGTCCACGGCACCAGCGGCGATCAGGTGGCCCTGGACGAGGAAGGCTGCCAGATCATGCGCAACCTGGGCACCAACATGGCCTGGCTACTGAAGTGCATCGAGGCCGGCAAGGCCGCCGGTGTGGAAGTCCCCACCGCCGAGGGCGGCAAGCGGACGAATTTTATCCGTTGATAAGCTGTTTTTGAAAGGAGCCGCGCGGCGGCTCCTTTTTTTATTTTATGGGTACAAATTAAATCACCATTTAAATTACCATGATGGCGTAAAATCCCAGTGCCGAAGCCGCCGCGATATAGGCCGCACGCCCGGCCACGGCAAACACCAGCCCAAAGGCCAGCCCGGCCAGCACGTCGCTGACAAAGTGTACGCCCGTGACAACGCGGGAGACCGCTATGATGACGGCCAGAACCGCCAACACTGCCCCCAACGGCGGCAGCACGTACCACACCGTCGCTGCAATGGCCGCGGCTGAGAAGCAGTGGCGGCTGGGCATGCTCTGGCCGGTCTTATCTTTTGGAAACAACGGTACAAAGCCATATTTCGTATAAGGGCGCGGACGGTTAATGGCCGCACGCAGAGCCGTACCCACCACAAACGCCGCCGCAGGCACCACGGCAGTAACCCCCAGCGGCACCCACATGGCATGCCAGGCCAACCAGGCCAGCAGGCCCAGATACAGCAGATACACCGCCACCGCAGACCCCGTGCTGACAGCCCGCAGCGCCTTTTTTGCCGCCGGGCGGGCGTTGAACCAGCCGATCACCGTGCGATATTGCTGTTCGTTCATGGGTAGACCTCCCTAGTGTAAAATAGTACAGCATAAGCATAACACCGCGCAAAAGGGTTGTCAAACGCAGCGGCACACAATATAATAGGTGTAACGTAAAAATAGGAGGATCCTGTTTTGTTTGGTTTTGCAAATGCGCTGCTGCTGGCCCTGTTTGCCGCAGCGGGTGTTGATTTGGTTTTGGCGCTGCGCCGCAAGGCAGTTGGGCAGCTGTTTACCGTGCCGCACTATCTGTTTGGGGATTGGGGCGGCGAGGCCCGTGCCCGGTGGGGGCAGCGTGCCTTTTTGCTGGCGCTGATGCTGTATGAGTTCACGGTGGTGTTCTGCAACAGCATGGCGCGGGAGAACTGGCCCTTTTTGCAGGGGCAGCTTGCCCCGGTGTTAGACATGATTATGTACACGCTGCTGTGCGGCAAGATTTTGCTGGGCACCCGCTACACCTGGCGGGAGCTGATCTGCGCCGGTGTGCTGTATTTTGTGGCGCGGTGGGTATATTTCAACGGGCAGAACATCTGGTTTTTGGGCCTTGTGATGGTGCTGTTGGCAGCCAAAGCTGTGCCGCTGCGGCGCAGTTTGCAGGCGTTTTTAGGCTGCGGCGTGCCCACGCTGGCGCTGGTGGAAGTGCTGCATTTTGCGGGCATTATCGCCCCCGACGCGCTGAGCGAGCGCAGCGGCAGCTACCGGCTGATGTTCGGGTACGGGCACCCCAACACCTTTGGTGGCATCGTGTTTGGGCTGGTGCTGGCCTGGGTGCTGCTGCGCCAGGCAAAGATCACCTGGGCCGAGATCGCCGCCGTAGCGGGCGTGGGGCTGTTTTTATACAAGGGCCCGGCGTCGCGGTCGCCTGCGCTGTGCGCGTTTTTGCTGGCAGTGCTGCTGGTCTGCGCCAAATCGGTGGGCGCACGCAAAGGGTGCAAGCTCGCCGCCGGGCTGTGCGCCGCCATGGTGCCGGTGGTGGGGGCCATCAGCTATATTTTGCCGTTGTTCGTGGTAAAAATTGGTCCCTGGGCGGACGAAATCGGTCCTGCGTGGCTGGCAAAGCTGGACAGTCTGCTGACCTGCCGCATCTCGCTGGCGTGGGCGGCGTACCGCATGTACGACATAAAAGTTGCCGGCCAGATGCTGATGGACTGGCCGGCGATCGACAATATTTTTGTGTATTTTCTGTACCAGTTTGGACCGGTACTGGTGGTGTTGGCGGGCATCCTGATGGCCGTGACGCTGTACCGGCTGGCCCGGCACGGCCGCTGGCAGGCGGCGGCCTGTTTGCTGGTGGTGCTGTTTTATGGGTATATGGAGACGCAGGTCATCCACATCACCAGCAACCCGGCGCTGTTGCTGCTGGTACCAGCAGTATTTGGGGATTCGCTTTCAGATTGATTTTGGCCCGCTTGTCGCAGCTGGCTTACGTGGCTCACCACCTTGCGGTGAGCCACTTTTTTAACGGCATCTAACCGTTATGCGTACTCTTTTGTGACCAAAAAGGGAGGCCCTTATGGATGCAACCCATGATAAAAGGGCGTCACCGCATGATGGCGACGCCCGCAGGGCTGTACCTTAATCCTCAGGGTATTCGATCTCCACGCCGTCGGCTTCCGCGGCGGTCTTCGCCGCCGTAACCAGCCCGCTTACCTCGCCGGAGGGCTTCTCCAGCAGGTACGCCCCTACCGGTTTGGTTTTGTACACCAGCAAAACGCAGTAGGTATCCTCGTCGCCGGTGGAAAGCTGCGGGCAAAGCAGCGTCCACTTTTCCACCGTTTTGCCTTTGTAGCTGCCCAGGTCCAGGCCGCTTTCCTGCACCACCTGGTTGAAAGCGGTAAAGCTGTCGTCCCACTTTTTGGGGATCTTCACCTTATCCACCGCCGCGCTGGACAGGTCCGTCTCGAACCCGTAGCCCGTAAAGTAGGTGCCGATGTCCTGGGTGGTCTCCACCGTTGCCGTCACCGGTGCAGCCGCAGCCACCGCGTCGCCGGAGAAATGCACCGCTGCCGCCACCGTGCCGCACAGGCATACCGCGCACAGGGCAAGCGCCCCCGCCTGCCGCAAGCCGGGTTTTGTTACCGTAAATAAAAACATACGCAGCCCCCCTGCCATTCGTTTTCACATAATGGTATGCGGGGGCTGCGTTTTGTATGTTATTTGTATTTTTCCACCGGCTCGTACCACTGGAAGATCACAGCATCGTTCTCGGCTTCCAGCTGCTTGGTGTTATGTTCCGGCAGGGCGGTCCACATCACCGGCATCGCGCCCAGGGCGTCGGCCAGGCGGACAGCCCAGTTGCGCTTATCGGGGCACCAGGCAATAAAATCCGGCCGGCCCAAAAAGTTGCCAAAGCAGTGGGACAACACATACGCCGGGACGGGATGGGTGCCGTCATGGCGGTAGCTGCGGTAACTGTCGGACAGCTGACCCCGCAGCACGCCGGGCGCCTGGTGGCGAATGATGCCCACCACGCGGGGGTCGAAGCTCTCGATGCAGTAGGGGCCGGGGTAGGCTTTCAGTGCGGCCAGGGTGGCGCGGCAAAGGTCCTCCAGGTAGGGCTTGGTGTACTCGTGGCGGCTCTTGATCTCGACGATCAGCGGCGTGGCGGGATTGGCCTCGGCCACAGTGCGCAGCATGTCGGCAAACAACGGCGGGTGGTCATCGCTGCCCGCCAGCGGCATGGCGGAGAACTCCGCCCAGGCGGCATCGTGGACAAAGCCCTTGCCGGGGGTCATGCGGTCCAGCGTATCATCGTGGAAAACCACCAGCTTATGGTCAGACGTAAACTGTACGTCCAGTTCAATGCCGTAGCCGTGGCGGGCCGCGGCGGCAAAAGCGGGCAGGCTGTTTTCCGGCGGGCGCTGGTCCTTGCCGAAGTAGCCGCGGTGGGCATAGTTGCGGCCATAGAACGGGGCCCGCAGGTCCTCGCGCTTAGCGCCGGGCCAAACGGCAAACAGCACCAGCGCAGCCAAAATCACCAGTATTACTAGCAAAATCATAATCTTTCACGCTCCGCCGCCATTGTACCGCGCGGCGCGGCAAAATGCAAGCTGTTTTTACTTATGGCAACACCGCAGGCCCCGGTGTAAGATGCACTGAGGCCTGCAATGCTTTTATGATGAATCGGGAATGGCAAAAATCAGCAATCGCCCACGTAGTAGTTGACGATCTTCCTGTAATCGCTGGGATCGGGCACCCGCAGCGTCAGCGGCAGATAATGTCCGGCCGCTTCAAAGCGTTGGCGCAGGTTTTCCTGCACGGCGGCATAGATCGGGCAGCTGTGTGTGCCGTCCGGTTCCACGATCTGCACACGGGTCGAGCAGGTATCAAGAACCTGCAAAAATCGTTTCATATCCAGGATTCTCAGTTTCAGCATCATAACGGCTCCTTCCTTGCCTGAATCAGTCATTGTCCAAAGGAAAGGGAGCGGTTCCGGAACGCTGTTCTCTCTTTGCAACTGTATTATAGCGCAGCGGAGAGATTTTCTGCTATTCGATTCCCGACTTCATGTATCAATATTCTGCCATTTCTTGCGGTACTCGGTAGGGGTGCAGCCGGTCTCGGCGTAGAGCTGCATGCCAAAATAGCTGCTGGTGCCAAAGCCGCAGCTTTGGGCGATGTCGGTCACGGTGCGGTCGGTCTCCAGCAGCAGCTTACAGGCGGATTGCAGCCGCACGGTGCGGATGTAGTCGGTGGGGCTGGTGTGCAGGCAGCTTTGGAACGTGCGGTAGCACTCCCTCTCGCTGCAATAGGCCGCAGCAGCCAGCATGGGCACGGTGATCTTCTCGGCATAGTGGGTGTTGACGTAGACCATCATCTGCTTGAGCTTTTGCTGCGCGGCGGTGGCAGCCTTTTCCTCGGTGCCGGGGCGCGGGTGGGCCTGTGCAACCAGGTGCGCCCAGATCTCGCTTAATGCGGCCTGCAGACGCAGCTCATAGCCGTAAGCGGTCTCGTCCAGATCAAAGGTTTTTCGCAGCATCGTCAAGGTTTCTGTCTGGGCGGCATCGGCTGGGTCCAGCAAAATCAGCTCTTTCTCCTTATCCTGCACCAGCGGGCGGACATACTGTTCCTCCACCGTGCCGCCGGGCACGCCGGCCACCAGCGCGGGCGAGAAGAGATGCAACACCAGTTCCAGGTCAGCTTCGGGCTTTAAAATTTGGGTGGAGTGCAACACGTTGCTGTTGACCATGCCGCCGCTGCCCGCCCGCATGACGTGCTCGCAATGCGGGGTGCGGTAAAGGATGGCACCCTTGCGGACGTAGAAGAGTTCCACGCTCTCGTGCCAGTGCCAGGAAGCCTTGCCCCCAAAGTAGCGTGCGCCCTGCACGAGGCTGGCGATATGCGGAAAGTTAGGCGTATAACCGGGCAGATGCTCTTCCCGGCTATCGGGGTTTAAATCAATGCCTGTAACGTGGAGCATTTTTGTTGGTCACCTGCCTTTCTTTGTTTATTTTATTGTAGCGGGTTGGGAGTGGTTTTGCAAGATTTTGGATGTTTTTAGTTGGTTGCGGTTTTCGGTGTTCCGCCACCTTGCGGAGTGGCTCCCGCTCCGCGCCGCCTTGCGGCGCTTCGCTCGTTTTAATGGCATATTGCCGTTATGTGTTCTTTTGGAGGCCCAAAGGGAACCGAAAAGGTCTCTGCTGCTTCCGATAGTGCGCGCCTGGCGACGCACAACGAGCGCCGCCGTCCCGTAAAGAAGTCTGCTGCCTCGCAACAGCGGGACTTTTTTGCTTCCTTTTTTGGTCGCAAAAAAGGAAGCGCTAACAGGGCTATCCGTTATAAAAGGCCCTGCCGCAGGACAGGCAGGGCCGGGTGGCCACCAATCAAAAAGAAGTTTTAAAACTTTTTCCCAAAAGTTTTCACAATTCTTCCATCATCACATTGTATTGTGTTATTATTATAAATAGAGGTAAATGAGGAGGTCATCCTTATGGCAAAAATATTGATCGTTGACGATGAACCGCGTATCCGGGACCTGATCCGGGAGCATCTGCAGTACGCCGGTTTTGTGTGTGAGGAAGCCGGGGACGGCGGCGCGGCGCTGGCCGTGCTGGCCCAGGGGGGCATCGACCTGGTGATCCTGGACATCATGATGCCCTTTATGGACGGCATGACCTGCCTGCGCGAGATGCGCACCCGCAAGATCATGACCCCCGTCATCATGCTGACTGCCCGCAGCGAGGAATACGATAAACTGGCCGGCCTCGAGGGCGGCGCCGACGACTACGTCGTCAAGCCCTTCTCCCCGCGGGAGCTGGTGGCCCGCGTCAAGGCCGTGCTGGCCCGCACCATGCCCAAACCGGCCGAGAACTCCGGCGTGTTCACCTTTGGCGACCTGGTCATTGATACTGCCAGCCACAGCGTCAAGGTAGCCGGGCAGGAAGCCCCGCTGACCCCCAAAGAGTTCGACCTGCTGGTCTTTTTGGTCAACAACAAGGGCATTGCCCTGAGCCGCGAGAAAATTTTGCAGCAGGTGTGGAACTACGATTATTACGGCGAGGACCGCACCGTGGACACCCACATCAAAATGCTGCGCGGCCATCTGGGCCCCTGCCGCAAATTCATCGTTACCGTGTGGGGCATCGGGTATAAATTCGACCCCGAAGTCTTATCGTAAGGGAAGTGCCGCGCTTTGAAAAACGCTAAAAAGCGCGCCCCGTCCATCAGCATCCGTTGGCAGCTGATGTTCTTCATCGGGGCCATGACCCTGCTGACCGTGGGGCTGATCTGGGGCATCATCACCTACGCGCTGGCCCCGAAATATAACGCCACCATCCGCCAGAACCTGATCGACAAAGCCAGCGCCATCACGGCCATTTTTGACCAAACCGACTCCGAAATTTCCAGCCGGGATTTCGGTGTTTTGCAGCTGGACGATGATTTTTGGACTGCTTTAGGCCAGACCTTTTCCGACAAAAAGATCAATATGGACGGCTACTGCGTCGACTTCAGCGATTCGACGCTGCGCTGCCTGAAAGCCTACGAGAGCATGTTCCCCTGCCTGCTGCACGAAAGCAGCGGCTCGTTCAGCGGAGAGTTCGGGTACAACCTCAACACCCGCCAGCTCATCACCTTTAGGCAGGAATTGTTCGAGAAAGGCTCACTGTACAAGATCGTGCAGATCGGCTCCACCCGGCAGATGCTGGTGGGCCAGCTTTCGGCGGACGGCAAGTACGGCATCATCGTGTCCACCGGCATGGCACAGATCGCCACAGCCGCCGAGGTGCTGCGCAGCATCCTGTGGCCGGTGGCGCTGATCTTGCTGGTGCTGGATCTGCTGTTTGCCATGCTGTTCAGCCGGTGGTTCACCCGGCCGGTGCAGCAGCTTTCCAGCGGTGCAAAAGAGATTGCTGCCGGCAACTATGATATCCAGCTGCCCGTTGTACACCATGACGAGATCGGCCAGCTGGCCGAGGATTTCAACCACATGGCCGCTGAGGTCAAGCGCAGCGCCCAGCTGGAAAAGGACATTCTGGCCAATGTCAGCCACGACCTGCGCACCCCGCTGACCCTGATAAAGGGCTACGCCGAGACTGTGCGCGACCTAACCGGCACTGACGCCGAAAAGCGTACCGAGCAGTGCAACATCATTGTGGATGAGACCGACCGTCTGTCGGCACTGGTCAACAGCGTGATGGAGCTGAGCAAGGTGCAGAGCGGTGCCGAAAAGCCCAACCTCATTGATTTTGACATGGGCGAACTTTGCTTTGAAGTTGCGGGCCGCTACGACGCCCTGTGCGACCAGAACCACTGGCATCTGGAGTTGCAGGCCGACGAGGCCGCCCCGGTGCGGGCCGACCCCGCCATGATGGAGCGGGTGCTGCATAACCTCTTGGGCAACGCCTTCCACCACATCGGTGCGGACGGCCAGGTGATGCTGCGGGTGCTGCCCCAGGCGGACGGCTGCCGCGTGGAGATCGAGGATCACGGCCCCGGCATCCCGCCGGAGGATCTGCCCTATATCTTTGACCGCTACTACCGCGCACGGCAGGATTCCGGCAAAGTGGGCACCGGGCTTGGGCTTTCCATTACCAAAGCAATTTTACAGCAGCACGGCTTTGCCTTTGGCGTAAACAGCGCCGTGGGGCAGGGCTCCACTTTCTGGTTCGTGATGCGGGATGTCCGCACCGGGCCGCAAGCCTGAAAGGAGACCCCGTATGGACGAGAAACTGAACCGCAAGATGGACGAACAGCTGGCCAGCCGCGTGGCCGAACTGGATGCCCATAACGACGAGACCGGCGACGGCAAACTGGACGCCGCCGACCTGAAAGCCCAGCTGAACCGCATTGAAGCCCAGCTGGAACTGCAGGACGAGCAGAACCGCAGCATTATGAAAAACCAGCGCCTGCGCATGCTGCTGACCATCATCATCACGGTAGTGCTGCTGGTGGTGCTGGGGCTGTTCTGGAACCACATGGACCAAGCCTATAAAGAGGTCATGACCGCCTGCACACAGGTAAACGAACTGGCCGACACCCTGCAAAGCAGCCTGGACACGCTGGACCCCGATGAACTGAACAACATGATGCAGGACCTGCCTGCCATCACCGAGCAGCTGAAGCAGCTGGATGTGGACAGCCTGAACACCGTGCTGCAAGGTTTGCCCACCTTGATGGACAACGTGAATAAACTGCAGCAGCAGGTGGAGACGATCACGAATACGTTCAGCGGAATTAGTGCGCTGTTTGGAAAATAATTTTTTGGAAGGCCCCCACTTGCGGGGCCTTTTTTCACACCTCATACAAAACTTTTACACAAATGTATGCTATAATGCCAAAGTCAAAATTTACCACCCCGTTAAAGAGGAAGGAATACCAAATGGAAGATACCGTAAAGACCCGGCGCAATCCGCTGGCATGGTTCGGCAAACATAAAAAGCTGACTGCCCTGCTGCTGGTGGTGCTGATCGCAGCTGTGCTGGTGCTGCGCGCTGTGCTGGGCGGCAAAAAGGCCGCCGGTTCCACCTACCAGTTCGTGCGCACCTCCACCCTGCAAAAGACAAGCCTGACCGACTCGGTGAGTGTGAACGGCACCGTAAAATCCGGCTACGAGGCCAGCGTGACTGTGGCCGACTCGGCCAAGCTGTACAAGGTCAGCGAGGTCAAGGTGGCCGTGGGCGATACCGTGAAAAAGGGTGACGTCATTGCCACGCTGGACACCTCCGACCTGGAAAAGCAGATCGAAAGTGCCGAAGAAAGCTACGGCGACACACTGAAATCGGCCCAGACCAGTTATGACCGTGCCACCGCCGACCTGGAAACTTCCACCGTGCAGCACGAGAATAGCCTCATCGACCTGCAGGCCAAGATCGACCAGGCTGACCAGAATTTGCAGGATGCCAAGGATGCCCTGACCAAGGCGCAGGAGAACGAGCGCAAGGCCCAGAGCACCTACGATACTGCGGTATCTGACTATAACACGCTGAAATCCGCCTATGACAGCGCTTCGGCCAGTATCAGCGCATATACCCAGAAGAAAAATGATGCCGCTACCGCACTGAACAACGCCCTTTACGCTGCCAATCAGGCTTTAAGCGCACAGCTGGCCGACCCGGACAATGATGAAAAACGGCAAGCTGCTGAAGATGCCCAAGCTAAAGTTACAGATGCCCAAAACACGTACAATGAAGCTGACCAAAAGCTGACGGAAGCACAGAATAGCTGCTCCGCTCCTTCGCTGGGCCTGTACGGCTTTACCAGCATCCAGACCGCGCTGACCCAGGCGGATTCCACCAAGACCCAGGCTGAATCCGCACTGGACAGTGCCAAAAACGCTGTCGACACTGCCAATACCCAGATCAGTACCTGCGAGCAGCAGGTCAAAGCAGCCCATGACAGCTACGACCAGGAGAAGAACTACTCCAACCTGCTGAACAAATCCCAGAATGTGGAGGACAGCGCTACCAAGCTGGAGCAGGCCCAGCGTACCCCGGACAATCTGGAAACACTGCGCAGCACCCTGGAGGACTGCACCCTGACTGCCACGATGGACGGCACCATCACGGCGCTGAATGCTACCGTTGGTTCGGTCTGCAGCGGCACCGTGGCTACCATCCAGAATACCGACGCACTGGTGGTTGACGTGACCATTCCCGCCAACAGCGTGCCTAAACTTTCTACCGGCATGACCTGCCACATCACCAGCGACGCCACCGGCGATGCTATCATCAACGGCACGCTGACCCAGATCGACCCTGTTGCCAACGACACGGGCAGCTTCGGCGCCAAGGTCGTGGTCAATGGCGATGCGGACGGCCTGCTGATCGGCATTTCCGCCAAGGTGGAGATCGTTATCAGCGAGAAAGACAACGTCTTTATCGTGCCCCGCGACGCTGTGGCCACCGCCGACGACGGCAGCAGCTATGTGCTACGCAAGACCGGCGGCGAAGGCGTGGATATGACCTTTGAGCAGGTGACCGTGACCACCGGCGACACCAACGATTTCTATGTGGAGATCACCGGCAGCGACCTGCAGGAGGGCGATGTGATCCGCTCCAGCGCTGACCTGACCCAGGGTATTGAGACCAGCAGCGACTCCACCCTGCCCGACGGCGTGCAGCAGATGGAAAACGGCGACCTGTATGTAGGCGACCCCAGCAACATGCCCGAGGGCACTGTTGTGATGGGCGGCGGCGATGCCCCGGCAGGCGGCCCTGACGGCGGGCCGGGAGGCGGACAATGAGCCAGAGCCCTACCCCCATCCGCCGCGGCGCCGACGCCCGCGATACCGAAGCCTTTGCCAAACAGATCGCTGCAAACCTGCTGACCCAGAATGATGCCCCGCAGCCTGTCTCCCCTGTCCCGGAAACCAAAAAGCCGCTGATCGAGATGCACGGCATCCGCAAAAGCTACTACATCGGCAGGCCCAATGAGTTGGAAATTCTGCACGGCATCGATCTGACGGTCTACCCCGGTGAATTTGTGGCCATCGTGGGCGAGTCCGGCTCCGGCAAATCCACCCTGATGAACATCATCGGCGTGCTGGATAAGCCCACCTCCGGTGAGTACACGCTGGACGGCGTGAACATCCATGACGCCAAAGATAACCAGTTGGCCGATATCCGTAACCGCAAGATCGGCTTTGTGTTCCAGACCTACAATCTGATCGGCCGGCAGAGCGCCTTGAAAAATGTCGAGCTGCCGATGCTGTACGCCGGTGTGCCCGGCGGTGAGCGCACCCGCCGCGCCAAGGAATGGCTGGAGCGCGTAGGCATGGGCGAGCGCATGAAGCACCAGCCCAACGAGCTTTCCGGCGGCCAGAAGCAGCGTGTAGCCATCGCCCGCGCCATGGTCAACGAACCGGCGCTGATTTTGGCCGATGAGCCCACCGGCGCGCTGGACAGCCAGACCAGCCGCACCGTCATGGATCTGTTCCATGAAATGCACAACACCTACCACAAAACCATCGTGCTCATCACCCACAACCCCGAGCTGGCCGACGAATGTGAGCGTGTGCTGACCCTGCGGGACGGGCTGATCGTGGGCGAAAGAAAGGGGAGTGGCAAACGTGCAGCTCTTTGAGAATATCAGCATGGCCTTTGCCAGCGTGCGCAGCAACAAGATGCGCAGCCTGCTGACCATGCTGGGCATCATCATCGGCATTGCGGCGGTCATTGCCATTGTCACGGTGGGCAACAGCATGACCGGCTCGGTCACTGACTCAATGTCCGGCATGGGCGTAAGCAACATTACGGTAACGGTCAAGCAGAAAACCTCCGGCGATACCCAGGGCACGGCCCAGGGTGTGACGCTGCGCCGCTTTATGGACGAGACCCCCGGCGAAAGCGACCGCATTACCGATGCGATGATCCGTGATTTTTATGCAGCTTTCCCTGACAAGGTAGACCACTTTGAATACACGGTGGACGTCGGCCAGGAGACGATTTCTAAATACGGCGACCCCACCACGACCATCAAAGCCTCAGTCAGCGGCGTAAACCACGACACGCTGGCCAACAAGGACGATGACTCGCAGATCTTATACGGCCGCTGGCTGGACGATGCCAAAGACGCGGGCCGTATGCTGGCCTGCGTCTCGGAGAAGTTCGTCACCCAGGCCATCGGCGGCAGCCCGCAGGATGCCATCGGCAAGTCCTTCACTCTGCAGGGCAGCGACGGCACTTTGTACACCTATTTCATCGTAGGTGTATATAAATACACCGAGGACAGCTATTCCAGCATGTTCGGTTCCACCAGCGATGATGACATCCAGACGGACATCTACATCCCGCTGGACGTGGCCCGCACCATCACCGGCATCGCCAGCGGCTACCAGAGCTTTACGTTGGTGGCCGCCAACGGCGTGGACGTGACCAGTTTTGTGAACACCGTAGGCGATTTCTTCGCCAGCTACTACACCTACAACGACAGCTGGACGGTCAGCGCGTCCAGCATTTCCAACCTGGTAGAAAGCATGACCGAAATGCTGAACACCGTGTCTCTGGGCATCTCGGCCATTGCCGCCATCTCGCTGCTGGTGGGCGGCATCGGCGTTATGAACATCATGATGGTCTCGGTCACCGAGCGCACCCGTGAGATCGGCACACGCAAGGCGCTGGGCGCCCCGGCGTCGGCCATCCGCATGCAGTTTATCACCGAGAGCGTGATCCTCTGCCTGATCGGCGGTGTCATCGGCGTGGTGCTGGGTATCGCGGCCGGTGTGGGATTGAGCACCCTGATGAAAGTGCCGGGCAAGCCTACGATTTCTTCCATCGTAGTGGCCGTTGGTTTCAGTATGGCCATTGGCGTGTTCTTCGGGTATTACCCCGCCAACAAAGCCGCCAAGCTGGACCCGATTGAGGCTTTGAGATACGAATAACCGTTAAAATACGAAATAAAACACCCCCCGGATGCACATTGGTTCGTGCATCCGGGGGTGTTTTTGCTTTATTTACTCCGCGCTTTCCGGGGTGGCAATTTCGGTGGTCTGGCTGCCGTAGAGGGCGTTGAACTGGCGTTCCGTTTCCTCATTCAGGTAATCATCGCTGGGGTAAACGTCGTCGTGTTCATCGGCATAGCGATTGCTGATCTGTTCCCGCAGGTCAGCCTTGATGGCGTTGTCGCGGGCTTCTTTGCTGTCGTAGCAATCGTAGTCATAGTAGTAGCCCTTCTGCACCCGCCTGGCCAGCTGCTCGGTGGTCAAGCCGTCGGCAAAGGATTGGGAGAACTCGGCACGGTAAGTATCATACACGCCGCCGACATTTTCCTCGGTGCCAAGATTCATGGTGGTAAAGTTCCAGCCTGCGGCTTTGGCGGCCTGCACAATGGCGGCACAGTTGGCGGCAAACTCCGGCTCATTGCCGGCGGCGTCCTGGCGGAAGTTCAGGTACAGGATCAGGGTGTCGCCCGGCTCCAGCGTGTTGTCCACGTTTTCCGTATCGGTGTGGTTAAAATCAACGCTGGCGTACATCGAGGTCACGCTGGCTTTCAGCTCCGGGTCGGCGGAAAGCTGCTCGTACATGCTGTCCACGACCTGCTGCTCGATGCGTTTTTCGGCGTTGCGGTCCGCGCCGCCCAGCCAGCACCAGGCCAGCGGCATCAGGGACGCCGTGCCCACCACGACCAGGACGAACGCACAGCCCAAAATGCCCAGCCAATCAAACTTGAGCTTTACGTTTGGCTTGGTGCTGTAGACCAGCACCTCGATGCCCAGCACGATGAGGATGACCGGCGCGAATTTTAACACAGCCAGCAGGTTTGCCTTGGGCATGAACTGCTGGGCCAGCAGCAGTACACCACCCGCGATGAGCAGCACCGCAAAGGCCATCGTGCCCACGCGGCGGACTTTTTTAGGCGGTTCCGCCGGGGAATTTTGCACCGGCGGGTTGGTTTTAATTTCATCCATTTTGTTATACCTCGCTTCGCATTATACAGATTGTATTAGCATTAAGACGCAGCAGAGCAGACGGAGGGAGAGACCGCCCCATTAGCTGCCGCTGAATCGTAGGCTCTCTCCCCCATCCGCTTCGCGGGAGTCCCCTCCCAGAGGGGGCCTTTTTATGGTCTGCTTCCTTACTGCTTCTCATTCGGATACGGCGGAAGGGTGTCGGCCTCGTTGGGGTCAGTCTTCTTGGCCGGGTGCAGGCCCAGCAGCTTGATGCCGGCCACCACCAGCAGGATGCCCACCAGGATATTGGGGATGCCGTGGATGATATCATACGCATAACCGTAGCCGAAGAAATGCTCCAACACGGTGGTCATCCAGTCCGCGATGAGGATATCATACAGCGCCCAGACGCCAAAGGCGATCAGGCCCCAGCCCAGCAGCTTGTTATGCTGGGGCAGTATGGCCCTAATATTGTCCCAGTTGGCGGGCAGAAGCAGGTCGTCGTCCTTGGGTTCCCCTGCCGCCAGATGACGGATGAGGTCATAGGTGTCAAAAAAGCTGTACATCCACACGATGATTGAGCCAACGACCAGAACATCCACCAGCGTGCCTGCCATGATAAACAGGCAGAAGAACGTGATCATCGACAGGCCGCGCTTCATATAACCGTAGTACATCTGGCCCGCGCCGGGGATGCAGGCAAAAATAAATGTCAGAAATGCGTTCTTTTTCATAGTTTATTCCCCCTTGGCGGTACCGCCGCCGATTGGTTCTGTTTTCAGCTGTTCCAGGCCGCTTTCGGCGGTCAGGGTAAAGTTTTTAAAGGTATTGTTCAGGCTTTCGTAAAAGCCGCCCACTACGCTGTTCACGCGCTGGCGGAAACTGGGCTGCGGCTCGGTGGGTGTGGGTCTGGCCACGGGCACGCCTGTGCTGCCAGTTATGCCGAAAGCGGTCACGTTCCACAGCAGGAAAGCCAGCGCCACCGCGGCCGCCGTGGAAACGTAGCGGTTGGTCATGATGCGGAAGCTGCGCAGCCTCATCAGGTTTTGCACCTGCGGGATCAGGTCACGCATCGGTTGCTGCAGACATTCCGGCGCGTTATCGATCATTTTTGTATACCGCAGCAGGCAGTAATCGCAAAAGGTCAGGTGTTCGGCGGCTTCCAGCGCCCCCAGGTCATCCAGGGTGCCGTCCTTCAAGGCATACAGGCCCTCGTCGGTCAGGTGGCCTTCGGCGTCAAACAATTTTTCGTTATCAAAGTAAAGGCTCATTCCTTCTGCCTCCTCTCGATGATCTGCTGGCGCAGGATGTTCTTGGCGCGCCAGAGCTGGTTATTGACCGTGGCAGGCGGACGGCCAACGGCGGCCGCGATCTCTGCGGTGGTCTTATGTTCCAGAAAATAGAGCACGGCGATCCTGCCGTAGGGTTCACGCAGGGTGCGCACCATGGTTTCCACTTCGGCAGCAGCGGCCTGGTCGGTCAGCTGTTCGATGGGGGCCTGCGCGTCACCAGTGGGTGCTCCCCGTGGTTCGGGCAGGGCATCGTCCCCCGGGGCTTCCACCCGGCGCACCCAGCTGCTTTTTAAGTGGTCCTTGCATTTGTTGGCGGCCACACGCACCAGCCAGGCCTTGTAATACTGGGGCTCGCACCGGTCAATGGCCGAAAAGGCGGAGAGGAAGGTATCCTGGGTCAGGTCCTCGGCGGTGTGGGGGTCGTGAACAAACTGCAGGCAGACCGTGTAGATCAGCCGCTGATATTGCTGCATCAGTTCGGTAAATTCTCCGTTTGTCAGTTCCCACACCTCCTTTGTTTTGTCTTTCTGTTTACTAAAACGAATCCCCCGCGCCGGACTTTGCAACGCGGGGGATATTTTTTAAATTTCTTTTAAGATTTCTCTCAAATTTCGATGTCCAGGCTTACAGGGCAATGGTCGCTGCCCATGATGTCCATTAAGATACCGGCCTCTTTGATGTTGGGGGCCACGCGGTCGCTGACGAGGAAATAGTCGATACGCCATCCTGCGTTCCGCTCACGGGCGCGGAAGCGCATGCTCCACCAGCTGTACATGCCGGTGTCGGCGGGGTGCAGGCAGCGGAAGCTGTCGGTGAAACCGGCGGCCAGCAGTTCGTCCAGCTTGCCGCGTTCCTGGTCGCTGAAGCCCGCCGCGCCGCGGTTGGGGCCGGGGTTCTTCAGGTCGATGTCCTCGTGTGCGACGTTGAGATCGCCGCAGAGGATGACAGGTTTAACGGCGTCCAGCTTCTTTAAATAAGTACGCAGGTCATCCTCCCACTGCATGCGATAATCGATGCGGGCCAGCTCGTTTTGGGAGTTGGGCACATAGAGGTTGACCAGGTAAAAGTTTGGGTATTCCAGCGTGATGGCGCGGCCCTCATGGCTGTGGGCTTCGCAGTCGATGCCATAGTTGACCGACAATGCCGGAGTCTTGGCCCAGATGGCCGTGCCGGAGTAGCCTTTTTTCTCGGCGCTGTAAATATACTCTGTATAGCCTGCCGGGGCGAAGTCCGCCTGGCCGGGTTGCATTTTGGTTTCCTGCACGCAGAAAAAGTCGGCATCCAGGGCGTTGAAGGTATCCTCAAAACCCTTTTTTAGGCAAGCCCGCAGGCCATTGACGTTCCAACTGATGAATTTCATGGGATAAGCCTTTCTTTTGTTTTACGTAGGTGTATGGGCGGCTTTCGGTGTTCCGCCGCCTTGCGGCGGGGACGGAGCGGCATCCGCCAAAGCCAAAAATCAATTCGGCATCTTAACCGCTTTTTTCTTCCAGACGCCGCTGACGAAGCGGCCAACAAAGCAAATGCTGCGGCAGACCCAGTCAATGACCATGGCCCACCAGACGCCGACGGCGCCCCAGCCCATGTTGACGCACAAGATCCAGCTGAACGCCAAACGCCAGACGAGCATCGAGACCACCGAGGCGACCATCGTAAACTTTACGTCGTTGGCGGCGCGCAGAGCGTTGGGCAGCACAAAGGCCGCCGGCCAGATCAGGATACCCATGGCGCAGTGGATGATGACCAGTTCCGCCGCCAGGCTGCGGGTCTCCGGCGATAGGGTGTACATATTCAGCACCACACCCAGCGACAGGATGACCGCCGCATTGGCAATGCCCTGGGCAATGTAGTCCCACAGCATCAGCTTTTTGGTGTAGTACACCACCTGCTGCATATCCTGTGCGCCCACGCAGCGGCCCACTACGGTAATGATCGCCAGGCCCATGGCCTGGCCGATGATAGCGCCCACGGCGTCCAGGTTATTGGCCACCGCGTTGGCCGAGATGTGCACCGTGCCGAACAGCGAGATCATCGACACCACCAGCACGCGGCCCAACTGGAACAGGCTGTTCTCACAGGCCGAGGGGATGCCGATGCGCAAAATGCTTTGCACGGTCCCCCTCTCCAGGTGGGTGACCGACCGCGGCGTAATGTGCAGCACATACTCATGCTGAGCGGCCAGCGCCAGGATGATAAACGCGCCCACCGCACGGGAGATCAGCGTGGGGATGGCCACGCCCTCGACGCCCATGCCCAGCAGGTAGATGCAGATGGCATTGCCGCCAAAGTTGATGGCGTTAACGATGACTGACACCTTCATGGACACAGCGCTGTTGCTGGTGGAGCGGAAAATGGCCGCACCTGCGTTATACAGCGCCAAAAACGGGAAGGACAGCGCCGTGATGGTAAAGTAGATCACCGCCGCGTCCATAACGTCATCGGTGATGGAGCCAAACAGCAGGCGCAGCATCGGGCGGCGGGTCAGCAGGCAGAACGCCGCCACCGCCAGACCCAGCAGGGCACTTAACCCCACCAGCTGTCCGGCACTGCGGGCGGCCTGCTCGGGCTTTTTGGCGCCCAGATACTGGCTGGTAACCACAGCGCCGCCGGTGGCCAGCGCCGCAAACACCGTAATGATGAGCTGGTTGATCATATCCACCAACGAAACGCCGGAGATGGCGGCCTCGCCTACCGACGAGACCATGACCGTATCCGCCATGCCCACCAGCACGCTGAGCGTCTGTTCGATAATCAGCGGCCAAAGCAGCGTGAGCAATTCGTGATTGGTAAAAAGTTTTTCCCTTTGTAAAGGCTGCATAGCAGCGCGTCCCCTCTTTATGTGAACATATAGTAAAGTATAGCACAAAGCCGGGGTGCGTGCAATGCGCAAACGAAGTTCCATCTTGCACAGCGGAAAGCTTTGTGCTATACTGGCGGCAGATAAAAGTTAGAATAACCAAACTTTTTATAAAAGGACTGAAAAAAATGACACTGGCAGAAATCAAAGTTGGGCAGGATGCGGTACTGCGCACCATCGGCGGCCAGGGCGAGCTGCGCCACCACCTGTTGGATATGGGCCTGACCCCGGGCACCGAGGTGACCCTGCGCAAGGTTGCCCCCATGGGCGACCCCATCGAAGTAGAGCTGCGCGGCTACGAGCTGACCCTGCGGCTGGCTGATGCCGCCAAGATCGAAGTGGACAATGTCCACGAAACGGACCGCGCTGCCCGCAGCGAGACACGGCACGCGCCTGTGCCCCACCCCGGTGTGGGCGAACTGCGCAAGGCCGCCAGCTACCACGACCGCAAGGCGGGCAGTGAGATTGCCAAAGGACAGCCGCTGCGTTTTGCCCTGGCCGGCAACCAGAACTGCGGCAAAACGACGCTGTTCAATCAGCTGACCGGCTCCAACCAGCATGTGGGCAACTTTCCCGGTGTCACGGTAGACCGCAAGGACGGCACGATCCGCGGCCATGCCGAGGCCACCGTCACCGACCTGCCGGGCATCTATTCCCTGTCGCCCTATTCCAGCGAGGAGATCGTCACCCGGGACTTCCTGCTGAACACCCACCCAGACGGCATCATCAATATCGTTGATGCCACGAATATTGAGCGCAACCTTTACTTAACCATGCAGCTGATGGAACTGGGGATTCCGATGGTGTTGGCGCTGAATATGATGGACGAAGTGCGCGCCAATGGCGGCACCATCATGGTCAACGAACTGGAGGAACTGCTGGGTGTGCCGGTGGTGCCCATCTCGGCCGCCAAGAACGAGGGCATTGACGAGCTGGTGGAGCATGCCCTGCATGTGGCCCGCCACCGCGAGGTCCCCGGCCGCATCGATTTCTGCGATGCCACCGATGGCAAGGACGGCGCGGTACACCGCTGCATCCACGCCGCGGCCCACCTGATCGAGGACCACGCCCAGCGCGCCGGTCTGCCGCTGCGGTTTTCCGCCACCAAGCTGGTGGAGGGTGATCAGCTGATCGAAGCTGCTTTGCAGCTGGACGAAAACGAGACCGAACTGCTGGGCCATACCATCGCCGAGCTGGAAAACGAGACCGGCCTGGACCGCGAGGCTGCCCTGGCTGACATGCGCTTTACTTTTATCGAGCGCCTGTGCGACAAGACCGTGGTGCGCCCCGGTGAAAGCCGCGAGCACAAGCGCAGCGTGGCTATGGATAAGATCCTGACCGGCAAGTACACCGCCCTGCCCTGCTTTATCGGCATTATGGCGCTGGTGTTCTGGCTGACCTTCGGGGTCATCGGTGCGGCGCTGTCTGACCTGCTGACTTTGGGTATCGACGCCGTGACCAACGCCGCTGACCATGCGCTGACCGCCTACGGCATCAACCCGGTGGTGCACAGCCTTGTCATCGACGGCATTTTTGCCGGCGTGGGCAGTGTGCTGAGCTTTTTGCCCGTTATCGTCACTTTGTTCTTCTTCCTTTCCATCCTGGAGGATACCGGCTATATGGCCCGCGTGGCGTTTGTGATGGACCAGCTGCTGCGCCGGGTGGGGCTTTCGGGCCGCAGTTTTGTGCCGATGCTGATCGGCTTTGGCTGCTCGGTGCCTGCTATCATGGCCACTCGTACTTTGTCCAGTGACCGCGACCGCAAGATGACCATTCTGCTGACACCGTTCATGAGCTGCTCGGCCAAGCTGCCGATCTACGCACTGTTTACCACCGCGTTTTTCCCGCGGCAGTGGCGGGCCGTTGTAATGGTGGGGCTGTACCTGACCGGCATCGTATGCGGTATTTTGTACGCGCTGGTGCTGAAACTGACCCGCTATAAGGGCGAGCCTGTTCCCTTCGTCATGGAGCTGCCCAACTACCGCTTTCCCTCGGCCCGCAGCGTGGGCCAGCTGATTTGGGAGAAGGCCAAGGACTTTTTGCAGAAAGCCTTTACCATTATTTTTGTAGCCACCGTGTTGATCTGGTTCCTGCAGACTTTTGATACACGGCTGAATGTTGCAGCGCCGGATACCAGCCTGCTGGCATTGATCGGCAGCTGGGTGGCGCCGATCTTTAAGCCGCTTGGCTTTGGCGACTGGCGTGTTTCTACCGCGCTGATCACCGGCTTTACCGCCAAGGAGAGCGTTGTTTCCACCTTGACGGTGCTGCTGGGCGGCGATACGGCAGCACTTTCCACGATGTTTACCCCGTTTACCGCCGTGGTATTTTTGGTGTTTACCCTGCTGTATACCCCCTGCGTGGCCGCTGTGGCCGCCGCCAAGCGCGAACTTGGCAGTGCAAAAGCCGCCGCCGGGGTGGTTGTGATGCAGTGCGGTATTGCATGGGTGGTTGCCTTTGTGGTACACTGTATAGGTACACTGCTGGGGTTTGTGTGAACCCTTGTCCCGGAGGTAATTGACTATGGCAAGTGCGATCATTGTAGTGGTAATTTTTGTGCTGCTGGCGCTGGCGATCCTGTTTATCTGCCAGAACGGCGGCTGGCAGGGTGGCTGCGGCGGCAACTGCGCCAGCTGTCACCAGCATTGCAGCGATAAAGAGAAACAGGAAAAGAAGAAGTAACCAGCACAAAAAAATGCTCCCCTCACGGGGAGCATTTTTATGTGTATATGTATAATTTACTGGGCGGCAATGGACTCCAGCCGGTAAACCGTTCTGCCATCCGGGCCAGCTGTGCAGGTGAAGTGGTAAACCAACACCCTGCTTTGCCGGGTGGAATCCTCGAATTGGGTATCCCCTGCTTCCGCAAACACCTGTGCTTTTGACGTCGCGGTATCAATTTTCACATTCGTTACCGTAATATCACCATACGGGAGAGATGTCTCCTGACTATAATAGCAGATCCCGTTTTGCGGCTCGCCAAAAGGCCATTCGGTTATATCCGAAATAGAAAGGTCCGAAAGCCCCAAATATATCGCAGCCGTTTGCAGCAGATCACTTTCCGGAATTTCCCAAAAGTAATTATCATTTTGTGTATAGGTACTGCCTTCGCCCTTGCTTTCAAAGGTTTGGTACAGCAAAAAGAACGATAAATAGTAATCCTGCGGAAGTTCTTTCGTGCTTTGCAGGGGCGTATTAAAGAAACAGCCCAGCGTTTGGGTATACGATGCAAGCTCGGATTCCTGCGCCGCCTGGTCAGGGGCCGCAGGCATCTGTTCGCCTTGCGCCGGTGTACTTTCGGGCGCTGGTTCAGACGATGCCGCGGGTTCCTCTACCGGCGCAGTACTTGCAGTCGTGGGTGCCGGTGTCTCGACCGGGGTATCGGTGGGCTGGGCGGTCTGCGCTGGCACATTCTGTACCCCGCAGGCTGCAAGGGCCAGGGGCAGGGCCAGCAGGCAGGCGATGGCTTTTTTCATAGGGAGTTCTCCTTTCCTGTTTATATTTATTTGCCCGTGTACATCGTTACCGGGGTATAGTCGGTGCTGCCGGAAAGGTAGGCGGCGCGGTCCTGGGTGGCGTAGGCGATCTTATCCAAAAAGTCCGGGGCATCCATGCTGCCGTGGGTGACGAATACCCGCCCGCCGGGCAGCAGCATTTCCGGGTAGCCTGTGGAGGCATACTGGCTCGATTCATTTACAAACGCCGGGCGGTAACTTTGCCCATCGTTCAGGTCATATACCTGTACCGATTCGCCCTCATCCAAAACGATCCATTGCAGCTCGCCCTGTTCGTTCTCCAACATCTGCTCACTTGTGTACGGGTCGTCCCGTGCCAGCACTTGTACCATTTCGCCGTTTTCCAGCTTACCCACACCGGTTGGGTAGCCATCCTCCCCATACAGGTCGAAATACAGTGTGCCGTCGCGTTGGCCGCGATACCAATAAAAATCCTCACTTGTGGGATAGCTGTAGAGTTTTTTCATTTCGCCGGTGGCAGCATCAAAAAGGTCATACTCATACTCTGAGTTCTGAAAAACGGCATTGTACTCATCCCCGTCGACATTGCTGGGCAGCGGGCTGGGGCTGACAATACGGTGGATGACCCATTTATCGCCCGCGCCATATACATTTATGGTCTGTTCCGGCAGGTTGATATAGCTTACCTCGTTCGTGGTGCGGTCCCGCCGGATGATGCGCTTGCCGCTGGCATAGTCCAGCTCGTACAGCGCGGCATCATCATACCATGCAGGGTAGAATTCCTCTTCCACAGGCAGGCGCTCCACACTGCCGGTGGAAGTATCCACGATGTAACACCATTCGGTGGGGTTGCCCTTGTCCATATTTTCAAAGCAGTACAGCTCTACCATGTCGTCCCAGGCGGCCATGCCACAGGTCTCTCCGCCTTGCAGCTCGATCTCCGCCAGCTTTTGCTGCGTGGCGGTGTCGCAGTCGGTTTTTATCAGGTAAAACGTATTGGTGTTGGTGGCTTCATCGTATTTCTGGTTCATGCTGTACAGGCCGGTGTTGGTATAAAGCGTGTACGCTGTGCCGCGCAGCTTGCCCGCAGTGCCAACCGCCGGGGCGGTCGTTTTCTGGGCGGTCTCGGTGGTCTGTTCGGTTTCCGTGGCCGGCTGGCTTTGGGCGCTATCCGCACCCTGCGCTCCGCAGGCGGCGAGAGCCAGGGGCAGGGCCAGCAGGCAGGCGATGGCTTTTTTCATAGGGTGTTCTCCTTTCGCGTTTATTATTTAGTCTCCTGTATACATTGCAATCGGGGTATAGTCGGTACTGCCCGCCAGATAGGCGGCGCAATCCATTACGGCGTAGGCTTTGCGGTCGATGCCATAGACATTGGTGTAGGTACCATTGCTGACCAAAATCTTATCGTTTGCCAGCAGTTTTTCGGGGTATCCGGCGTTCCATCCTTCCACTTTATCCCACTCAATTGCCCGCGTGTAGGTCTGGCCGTCTGCCAGATCATAGATTTTGATGGCTGCTTCGCCCTTTTCTGTCAGCTGGGTGACCCAGCGCAGTTCGCCCTGCTGCTGTACGGTGGATACACTGATACTGCTGAAGGGCAGCGTCCATACGGGAGTCATTACGCCGTTTTCCAGTTTGTCCACCGTGGCCGGAGCTGTGTCACCGATGCCGTTCCCGTTCGTTTGCCAATGTATAAAGTAAAGGCTGCCGTCCCGCTGACCGCAGTAGTCATAACTATCACCTGTCGTAGGAAATTCGTAAAGTTTTTCCATCTCACCGCTGGCGGGCTCGTACAGGATAATTTCCGCCGTGGAGTTCTGCCAGGTGGCGTCGAAAGCGTCCTTCTCGCTGGTCGGATCCGGCATAGGAGACGGGCTGCTGACGCGCACCAACAGCCAGCAGCCATCCACCGAACCGCATACAGTATAGGTCTGGCCCGGCAGGTTCTGCAAGGTCACTTCACCGGTGGTGCGGTCCAGCCGGGTAAGGCTTTCGACCCAAAGGTTTGAGCGGTTTTCCTGGTAAAGGGCAGCGTCATCGTACCAGGTTGGGGCAAACGCGCCATCCATCTGCTGCTTTTCCACGCCACCGGTGGCCGTGTCAATGGTATAGCGCAGGCTGGGCCGCTCGCCCTCAGCCGTGTTTTCCTGCAGGTACAGGTCTACCGCATCATCCCAGACGGCCATACCGTAGTAGCCGCCATCCAACGTGATGCTTGCCACCTTTTCCTGCGTGGCTGTCTCGATGTCCGTTTTGACGACACAGTAGACATCCTCATTTGCAGCTTCGTTGAAAAGCTCATGCAGGGTATACAGACCTGCGGCGGTTTCCACCTCGGTACTGCATGGCCGCATCCGGCCCGTGATGCCCGGCTGGTTGACTTCCGCCGGGGTGCTTTTCCCGTTCTCGGTGGTCGCTTCGGTGGTCATCTCCGGGGCAGTGGTTGGCGCAGGCTGGGTGGTTTGCGCCCCGCAGGCGGCGAGGGTCAGGGGCAGGACCAGCAGGCAGGCGATGGCTTTTTTCATAGGGTGTTCTCCTTTCGTGTTTGCATTTACTTGCTCGTGTACATTTCTATCGGGGTGTAGTCGGTACTGCCGTTGAGGTAGGCAGTCATGTCGATGGTCACCAGGGCGGGCTGTCTGTCGGTGGCGGCGGTCGTCTCGTACCAGCCGTTGGTTACGACCACGCGGTCATCGGGCAGCAGCTGTATGGGATAGCCTATATAATTATCGTGGTCGACCGTCGGGGTGTAGGTCTGGCCGTCTGCCAAATCATAAATCGCAATGCTGTCCCGCAGATATTCCACGACCCAGCGGTTTTCTCCGTCCTGACCGTAACTTTCAAACTCCGGCCATTGATCGCTTTGCGGGGTGTACACGGTCGTCATGGTGCCGTTTTCCAGCTTGTCCAGCCCCACCGCCATGGTGTAGCTCTGGTCCTCCGTCGCGGTATAGTGGATAAAGTACGGTACGCCGTCCCGCTGGCCGCTGTACATCCACTTCTCCCCGTCGCAGCAGGGGGTCTCGAACAGCTTTTCGCAGGCGCGGGTGGCAGGGTCGTACAGGTCGATCTCCAGCTGAGAGTTCTGCCACATGGCAAAAAAGGCATCCCGGTCGGTGGTGTAATCCGGCATGGGGCCGGGGCTGATGATACGGCCGATCAGCCAGCGCTGCCCGATGGCATCATATACGTTCTGCGTCTGGGGCGGCAGAGGCAGGTCCACCTGCTGGCCGGTGGCGTGATCCAGCCGGTTGATACATTCGATCCACTGGCCCATGCTCCGCTCGGCGTACACAGCCGCGTCGTCCTGCCATTGCGGGGAATACGGCGCACCTTCCACTTCCAGCCGCTCCATCTGGCCGGTGGCGGGGTCGATCTTATAGCGCCAGCTGGTTATATCGCCATTCTGGTAACTGTTCGTCACGGGCTGGCCGTTCTCATCCAACCAATCGTCAATGTACAGTTCCAGGCCGTCCTGCCAAACGGCCAGACTGGTATAGTAACCCTGGGTCTCCAGCTCGGCCGCTTTCTGCTGGGTGTTGGCCTCGGTGTCGGTTGCAATTATGGTGTAGACGCTGGTCAAGGTCTCCTCATCGTAGGTGCTCATCATGCCGTAGAACGTCTGCCCCACGGCGGTATCATAACTCGTTTGGCGCAGGCGGCCCGCAAGACCGGGCAGGGTGCTCTCGGCCGGGGCCTCTGCGGCGGTCTCGGTGGTGGTGGTGGGTGTCTCCGGGGGCTGGGGCGCGGTATCGCCTGCGGCGCAGCCGGGCAGGGCCAGCGCCAAAGCCAGGGCAAAGGGCAGCAGCTTGTTCATGACGTGTTCTCCTTTCGCGTTCGGTTTAGCTGCAGGATACCCCACAGTTGTGACAGAGTTGTTTCAATTCTGCACTTTTCCGGGAGAATTTACAACTTTTTTCTCTGGTATGTTCACTATATAAATACACTTGACTTTCTTGTGAAAGCATAGTATAGTAGTTACATTGTCCGCGCAAAACGGGCAGGGGTAAGTGTATAAAAGACAAGATGTAAGAAGAGGGGTATTTTGCATGACAATTTTTACGGCGGCCATTGAGCAGGCCAGCGATATTCTGTGGAATTCTCTGCTGTTGTTCCTGCTGGTCGGCACCGGCGTGTTTTTCACCATCCGGCTGCGGGGCGTACAGCTACGCCGCTTTGGCGAGGGGTTCCACCGCGTTTTCGGCAACTTCACCCTGCGGGGCAAAAAGGCCGATGACCAGGGAATGAGCAGCTTCCAGGCATTGGCCACGGCCATTGCGGCCCAGGTGGGCACCGGCAACATCACCGGCTGCGCCACGGCGCTGGTCAGCGGCGGCCCGGGCGCGCTGTTCTGGGTGTGGGTATCGGCGTTCTTCGGCATGGCGACGATTTACGCCGAGGCCGTGCTGGCCCAGCGTTATCGCACCACCGTCAACGGCAAAGTCACCGGCGGTCCGGCGTACTACATCCGCGCGGCGTTCAAGGGCACCTTTGGCAAGGTGCTGGCGGGCGTATTCTCGGTACTTATTATTCTGGCGCTGGGCTTCATGGGCAACATGGTACAGTCCAACTCCATCGGTGATGCGTTCCATAACGCCTTTGGCATGAGCCATCTGGCCGTGGGTATTGTCGTAGCCTTGATCGCAGCGTTCATCTTCCTGGGCGGCGTGCAGCGCATTGCCGCTGTGACCGAAAAGATCGTGCCCATCATGGCGGCGTTTTACATTGTGGGCTGCGTGGTGATCCTGGTCATGAACTACAAGACGCTGCCCAATGCCTTTACGCAGATCTTTGTGCTGGCGTTCAACCCGCAGGCAATGGCCGGCGGCGTGGCCGGTGTGACCGTGCAGCAGGCGATGCGCTTTGGCGTGGCCCGCGGCCTGTTCTCCAATGAGGCCGGCATGGGCTCGACCCCGCACGCCCACGCGCTGGCTAAGGTCAACCACCCGCGTGAGCAGGGCGCCGTGGCCATCCTGGGCGTGTTCATCGACACCTTTGTGGTGCTGACCCTGACCGGCCTGGTGCTCATCACCTCCGGCCTGATCCCCGATGGGCTGACCGGCACCGCCCTGACCCAGGCAGCGTTCAGCCAGGCATTCGGCGGGTTCGGCCCGGTGTTTATCGCCATCTGCATGTTCTTCTTCGCGTTCTCCACCATCATTGGGTGGTACTTCTTCGGCCAGTCCAACTTCAAGGCCCTGTTTGGCGAGAAAGCCCTGCCGGTGTACAGCGTCATCGTGGTGGTGTTCATTTTGGTCGGCTCTACGCTGAAAGTGGACCTTGTGTGGGCCATGGCGGACTTCTTCAACGGCCTGATGGCCGTGCCCAACCTGCTGGCACTGCTGGCACTTTCGGGGGTTGTGGCGGCCATTGATAAGGAATGATTTTTAGGGCAACACCGCACAATTCCCGCCTGACGGCTTAAGCACCGCTCCGGCGGCT